>Ga0105046_10005457_pt1 | contig 20124 bp, 14 predicted proteins | sample MAT03_FD_78385 | JGI IMG/M metagenome (GOLD analysis project Ga0105046, IMG submission 78385) | Freshwater microbial communities from Lake Fryxell liftoff mats and glacier meltwater in Antarctica - MAT-03 (megahit assembly) | ecosystem: Environmental > Aquatic > Freshwater > Ice > Liftoff... | reverse complement strand
CGGTCACATCGACCGGATCGGAATAAGTTCGCTTCCACGGCAACGCGTTGCTGTTCTGTCGATCTCGTCTGGTCGTTGGTCGCGGCGGGGCCGCGAAGTCCTGGTCGGCAAGCAGGACTACGTGATCACTGCCTGATTTTGTGTCAGGAATTCATCGAGATTCAGAATTGTGTTTGCCACGACGATCCAGCTTGCGGATTCGGCATTGGTCATTCCGTCTGGCGTCGTGGTGCGAGTCGATTTGATCAGCGATAAAGCCCCCTGAGAATTTGCTTCGAACGACTTCTGAACGTCTTCCTGTAACGCGGTCAGCGGCAGGGATTCGCCGACGCGCACAGGGCGAATCAGCGCTAGGCGCAGGCCGTGCTCAGACGTGGCAGCCGCATTGCCTTCGATCGCCGTCATCCGTTTCGCCAATGCACCGGCAGGTTCCAGATAAACAGGGTCATTCAGCGTGACCACCGCCTGCAGCGGGGTGTTGGTGCGAATGCGACGAATTTGACAGACCTCGCCACTGCCGCCATCGAAGCTGGTCATGGACGGATACGGCGTCGTGCGTTTCAAATACGTGTAAACGGCGCGACGAAAGCGATCTTCACCTTCCGCATTGATCCATTTCTGGCCATTGTAGGTGGATGGCCACATTCCATCGGGCTGAGGCGGCATCACAGGAGGACCTCCCATTTTCTCTGAAAGCAGACCAGACACCGCCAGCGATTCGTCTCGTACAGTCTCTGCTGACAGACGAAACCTCGCTCCGCGCGACAGAAACTCGTTACGCGGATCCATCACACGCCGTTCTGCTGTGACTGGCGATACGTGCGACTCATCAGGATGGTCTTCACAAGTTTCTTCAGCGACCAGCAGTTGCCGCGATGGTCGGAGGCACACCAATCGCGTCCAGCCAGACACGCCTTACCAACTGATGCGCTTGCGCCTCAGGGCGCAGTGTGAGTCCTTTGCGAGCCAGCGCTGAGGCGACCAGTACGTCAGTTGGCAAGTCTCCCAAAGGGATTGACAATTGTGGTCGCAGGACGGGTTCAAACGACCAGTGCCGCCCCCATTCAGCACCTTCCGCAACCTATCGCCGCAGCGTATAGACCTGTGCAGGTTTGAGATCCTTGTGCTAATCCGGCGGCGACATCATGACATCCGGATCGGTACTCGTGATGCGCTGAATCAGAGTACTTTTGTCGGGATTTCCAGGGACGAGAGTTTGCAGCGCAAAGCGGGGCATTCCTTGTCGCTCATGCGTGAGTTCAACTGCGGTGGTTCAGACGATCGGCATGATTCTGACAACCCGCGCGCCACCAACCAGCATTCGGATTCAGATCGCGTCGTTGAGAGGAGTGGTCGTGTACTTCATTCTGTGAGTGCAAGAGCGATTGTAACGACGCAAATACTTCCCGCGCGCGGGAAGGTGAAATTGTTACCTTCCTGCCTCTGAGAAAAGAAAGTGCGCTTGTTTCAGCCGCCTTGTCACTATGAAACATGAGAGACAGAATCCCGACGCCTCCCCGTAAATCTCTTTCCGCAAATCGTGGTCACCCAAGAAGTTGTGCAGTGAGCCATTGATATGGATTCACGACACACACATCTTACTGATGGCTGGCAGGGTTGAATGACTGATCCAAAGCCCTCAACAAACGACATCCTCGCGAAGATTCGTGCCAAGGCTGCAACGGCAGCGGCATCGGAATCTGCCGCGAATCCTGAAGCATCGCCAGCGTCGTCTGCGGAAGCTGCTCCAGAGCAAAGCGCCGCGCCTGTGGCTGCCCCGAAGAGTACCTCTGATATCATGGCTGCGGCCCGTGCGGCAGCGAAGCCCCTTGCTACAAAACCTGCCGCAGACAAACCCGGTAGCACAGCAGACATCTTAGCTGCTGCCAAGAAGCCTGCGGGTTCTGCACCGGCCGGTGGTGCCGCTCCAAAGAGTCCTGCGGATATCATGGCGTCAATTCGCGCCAAGGCAGGTGCGGCTCCTGCGGCAACAACACCAACAGTCGGGTCAGTTGCTGCAGTCGTGACTCCGGCAGCGAAAATTGATCCATCGAAGGCGATTGGATTATCTGCGGCGGATATGATCAAGGCTGCTCGAACCAAAACGGTTGGTACGCCAGCGGTGGCGGCACCGCCAAAGATTGCGTTGCCATCAAAGCCGCTGCCCGGCAAAGCGACGGCCGCGAAAGCGAAACCTGAAGTTGGCCGACGCAGTATGCTGGCGGTCATGGTTGGTGCCGTCTGCACCTGGGTTGTGCTGGCATGGTCCTCGATGATTGCAGCATCGGTCGTCAGTCTGTTGGCTACGGCTCGCTTTATGATGCCGAACGTGCTCGTTGAGCCACCCACGAAATTCAAGATCGGCCCACCCAACGACTATGCTCCGGGGACCGTATCCACCAAATGGCAGGCTCAATTCAATATCTGGGTCGTGAATGCTGAAGTGGATGGAGCTCCTGTGATTTACGCATTGAGCACCGTCTGTACGCATCTCGGCTGTACTCCAAACTGGCTCGAAGGCGAGCAGAAATTTAAGTGTCCATGTCACGGCTCAGGCTTTTACAAGAGCGGTGTGAATTTTGAAGGACCGGCTCCCCGTCCGCTTGAGAGAGTTGGTTTGCGATTGGCAGAAGACGGAATGCTGGAAGTTGACAAGAGCGTCAAATTCCAGAAAGAGCTCGGCCAATGGGCAAACTCATCGTCTTTTGTGGGTGTAACTTAGGGTGCGTTTCGTGCTTTTTTCTTAATCCTGATCTTACTCTTAATCATAATCGGTTTGCAGTCACTGTCGTTTGGCTCCAACCGATTAAGATTAAGAGCAGGATTAAGATTATGAGCCAGGGTTGCACGTGTCGGCGTAGCGGACTTCGGTTTGTGAGAGTTGATTTCTGAGGGTCTAAAGGTGTCTGTCGGCGACTACATTCGTAACTCACAGATCTGGAAAAGTGTTTTTCGGCATCCCGCTCCAACGGATCGACGTAACCGCGTCGTGGTGATGTTGACCAACTTTTTCCTGCATCTGCATCCGGTGTCTATCAAGCAACAGGGAATCGCGCTGTCCTACACATGGTGTATGGGTGGCATAACGTTCTTCCTGTTCCTCGTGGAAACCATCACTGGTGTGCTGCTGATGTTCTACTATCGGCCCACACTGGAGTGGGCGTTTTACGACATCCAGGCGCTGCGCGATGTGCAGACACTGGGGATCATGCGTGAGATTCATCGCTGGGCTGCGCATGCGATGGTGATCACGGTCTGGCTGCACATGTATCGTGTGTTCCTCACGGGAAGCTATAAGCCGCCGCGTGAGTTCAACTGGGTGATCGGCGTCCTGCTGTTGGTGCTGACACTGTTGTTGTCGTTTACGGGCTATCTGTTGCCGTGGGATCAGTTGGCGATCTGGGCTATTACCGTCGGTTCCAATATGGCCAAAGCGACGCCAGGTCTGGGCACGGAAGGTCCGGGATTTCAATTATTCAATACCAGCGGCTATGAGTTAATCACGAACGCTTCCGACGCGAAGTTCCTGTTGCTTGGTGGTCGATTCGTGGGTGAAGCAACGTTGAATCGCTTCTATATTCTGCATTGTGTGGCGATTCCACTGGTGGTGAGCGGTTTGATCGCGATCCATTTCTGGCGCGTTCGCAAAGACGGTGGCATTAGTCAGCCGTTGTGACGCTGTCCCAAAGGGGTCTGACCCTTTTAGAGCAGGTTAATTGTGTTGATAGATTTGTCTCGCCGGAGAGGGTCAGACCCCTTTTTGGATACCTGTTCCGTATCTGGTGTTTTCTTCGCCGGGTTTAGTCAATGTTGAATCCACATCCCGATCTGACAGCCAGCGTTCTGATCGGCCTTGGCTGGTACTACCTGATTCTGTTCGGCATGAATTTGTTGTGGACTGCCCGCAGTTTCAGGCATGATGGCGAATTCAGGAATGGTGTGCCGAAGGCAGCGTTCTGGGCAGTGGTGACATCCGTCCTGCTGATGACCTCGGCATATCACTTCACGTATCCGACTGACGGATTCCTGATTTTCATGCCGCTTTGGTTCAAGAACTTTTTCAACGCCTACTTTTCCAATCCCGTGCTTTATTTCTTCCTTTCCGTCGGTGGCCTGGTCTTCATGATCGCGGCTCGTGAATGGTGGATCAAACCGACAGTTGCCTGGTCGTTGCTGAATCTGTCCCTGCTGTTTATGGGTTTGAGTCTGACAGATTACGACTTTAGACAGATCGTCGGGAAGCCTGACAATGTGCCGATCGTGGCGATGCTCTTCATTGTGGCGTTCTTCACATGGATCTACTTCACCCGGGCGGTGGACAATGATCGACGAATTGCCGAAGGTCGACCTTTGTTCGAGCAGGAAGATAACGAAAAAGTCCTCGTGTGGCCGGATCTGGTTTACACAGAACTGATCTGCATGGTAGTTCTGACCGCCGTGTTGATTTTCTGGGGGATCGCTCTGCAGGCACCGCTGGAGGAGCCAGCGTCGTCAATGAAAACACCGAATCCGTCAAAGGCACCGTGGTACTTCCTCGGTCTCCAGGAAATGCTGGTGTATTTCGATCCGTGGTTGGCGGGCGTGGTACTACCGAGCATCATTCTGGGCGGTTTGATGGCGGTTCCGTACATCGACTTCAACAAGTTGGGGAACGGGTACTATTCGTTCAAGCAGCGATCATTTGCGGTGACTACTTTCCTGTTCGGATTTTTGCCGCTGTGGGTGGCTCTGATCGTTTTGGGAACGTTTCTGCGCGGTCCGAACTGGAATTTCTTCGGAATCTATGAGTACTGGGATGTCCACAAGGTAGAAGCCGCTACAAATAAGAATCTCAGTCAGTTCTTCTGGGAGAATCTCGGAGGCATCCCAAAGGGTTCAGGTGTCCTGGATATTCTTCTTCGTGAATCGCCAGGGATTCTCCTGGTGCTCGGCTACTTTTTTGCACTGCCGCCTTTGCTCGGCCTGACAGTCCTCCGAACATATTTTGCCCGCATGGGTGTGATTCGATTCCTGGTGTTTTCGAACCTCATCCTGTGGATGGCCATACTTCCGATCAAAATGCTGCTGCGGTGGTCATTCGCGTTGAAGTATATTGTCGGAATTCCAGAGTACTTTTTTAACATCTGACGCAGGCGTCGCCAGCGGCAGGTTTCCCATGATTGTCAACTACTGAGGACGGGCAGACGCCCAGCCAAAGTCATGCCAGCAAATGATACTTATTCGTGGAATCAGAAGACGCTGAACATCGTCTTTGCGCTCAGCAGCGTCGTGATGTTGCTGTCTGTGATCCTGATGATGCAGAAGGATCAGGACGACGAATGGCGTCCGATTCAGCGTAAGAACTTCGAGTTGGAAGCGAAACTTCGTGAAGTTGAATTGACGGCAATCGGGAGCGAAGATTTTAAGGCAAAGAAAGCCGATCTGCAGAAGAAGATCGATGCTGCTGCTGTCGCTCTTGAGAAGACAAAGTCTGAAGAAAAAAACGCGGAGTTGTTCTCTATACTTGATACACAGCAGCGAGAAGTGGATCGCCTCAGTGAAGTGCTCAAATCCCTGAACGGTCTGCGGGATGAAGCCCGTGCAAAGTTTGACCTTGCGGTCAGCGTTGGGCTTGCGGAAGAGGCAACCAGTGAGAAGATGTCGAATTTCGAAGCTCGCCAGGCCCTTTGCGACGAAACTCAGGGGCTGCTGGACACTGCAAATGCAGCGCTCGCAAGGACCGTCGCTGAAACAAAACTGATCACAAAAGAGCATGATGAACTGCTTGCGGCCATGGACAAGATGACCAAGGATGAGGCGCGAGTTCAAGCTGCGCTGGAGAAGATTCAACCGACGTCGCTGATCTCCAGTATGAAGCGTTCCCTGATGGAAATGCCCATCATTGACGGCTTCAATTCGCATCTGAAAATCGTTCAGGACTGGATGCCGAAACTGCGGCAGACGCTTGGGATGGCCAAAATTGCGAGATTCGACCGGTGTCGTACGTGTCACCAGAACATCGACAAGACCGCGACTGGTGGTTTCCCTGCGTTTCCCGAAGGTCATCCTTCAGATGAAGACGTCGCGACATGGGTCAGCGAAAACAAATTTCCTCAGCCATATGCCACCCATTCCAACACAGAACTCTTCTGCACAGCCTCGAGCCCGCATCCGGTGGAAAAATTCGGTTGCACGATCTGTCATGATGGTCAGGGTTCCGGCACCAGTTTCGGCAACGCCGAGCATACGCCTGATAATCCACATCTGGCCGACGTCTGGCAAGAAGAGTATGGCTATCACGCGAATCACTTCTGGGAGTATCCGATGCAGCCGACCCGCTTTGCGGAATCGACGTGCATTAAGTGTCATCATGGGATGACGGAACTCGGTGTGAATCCGGAATTCGGCGAGACAGCCCCCAAAGCGTTTAAGGGATATCAGCTGATACAGAAATACGGATGCTTTGGTTGCCACGAGATTCATGGCCAGGACGCTGGCGTTGCCATCGGTCCGGATCTGCGAATTGAACCTCAAACCGCAGAAGAAATTGCTCGAATCGCATCTGATCCGTCTCAGGTGGCAGGAAAGTTCCGAAAAGTCGGGCCCAGCCTGCGTCACATTGCGTCGAAGACCTCGTCCGCATGGATTCAGTACTGGACTGAGATTCCATCGCGCTACCGACCAACGACAAAGATGCCTCAATTCTTCAATCAGTTTGAACATCTTTCTGCGGCGGATGCGGCTCATACAAAGACTCTGGAAACCGTTGAGCTGGCAGGTATCGCCAAAGTGCTTTTGGGAAATTCTCAACCGATCGATTTGCTGAAACCAGCCGATGGCTATGTGCCCGACGCCGAACGTGGCAAAAAGTTCTTTACAGAACGTGGCTGTCTTGCTTGTCACCAGCACACTGCTGTTCCCGGTACCACGGCAGGATTTGCCCCGAACATCAGCGACATTCATCAGAAGATTAAACGCAATGCCGACAATCCTGCGTTCAGCGATTGGCTCTATACGTGGATTCGTGAACCTCACCGATATCATGCTCGCTCGGTAATGCCGACCTTCTCGTATCTTGATGCGGATGGGGTAAATCAAATCGATCCGCCTGCAGACATCGCGGCGTTCCTGTTGAGTCAAGGCCCGGCGGGGAGCTTTCCTTTGAACGAAGTCGATACCGTTGAGCTGGATAATCTGGTCAGCCTGTTTCTGCGGAAGGGTCGTTTCAGCAAGGAAAAGGCAGAAGAGATTGTGCGAACTGGTGCCTTCGATATGAAGAAGGTTGACGTTGTGGGTGATGAGGCGGCTCTGGCAACTGAGGACGGATCCCCGACTACCGACGCAGCAGAATGGCACAATCGCAAGTTGGAATTTGTCGGCCGTAAAACAATCAGTCGCTATGGATGCTATGCGTGTCACGACATGCCCGGTTTTGAAACTGCTCGACCGATTGGCGTGGCACTGCAGGACTGGGGCCGCAAGGATACGAGCAAACTGGGCTTCGAGCACGTCGAAGAATTCCTGCATCATCATGGCGAACCTGCGGGCGGCAAGTTCTCATCGACGCTCGAACGCGTGGCAGAGGCTACCGCAGCAATGTCGGCCGGGCAGGATAAGAACGGCGATATGACGATGGAGGAAGTTGATCGTGAAATGTCCACGACATTCTTCTTTGAAAGCCTTCAGCATCATGGACGACCTGGATTCATCTGGCAGAAACTTCGTGGTCCTCGGACATATGACTTTGAAAAGACAGAAACCAAAGGATACGACGAACGTCTGAGGATGCCGAAGTTTCCACTGAAGGAAGATGAAATCGAAGCCATTGCCACGTTTGTGCTGGGCTTGATCGCAGAACCACCGGCACCTGAGTATATCTACACACCTGATGAACGGGCAAAGAATCGTCTGGAAGGCGAATTCCTGCTCGCGAAGTACAATTGCACGGGTTGTCATGTGGTCGGTCTGCCGCAGATCACATATGCCACGAAGCTCGACGATATCACTGCCACCGAAATGACGCCCGCAGACCATGAAAATGGTCTGGCAATGCTGCTGAAGCTGAGACCTCCTCATCAAGCGCTCACCGGTGAAGTACGACCGTATGTCGTTGATGACGAGAAGGTCAGCCTTCCAATTGCGAAGCTCCATGGATTTATCGCATCGAAGCCTGATCCCGAGGAGGAAGATCCTGAGCTCCGCGAGTTTGGTTTCGATGTATGGGAGACGGCCGATTTTGGCACGGGCGGAGATGCGAAGCGGCTGCTTCCAGGTCATCGTGTGACATTCACTGAAAAGATGCTGGTTGATTATCAGGCTGGCCGCGGCGGAGATTTTGCTGAATGGCTGGTTGAAGATCTGATGAAAACGAAGACCGGGGGAAATCGTTCGCTGGCATGGCAGGCGTCGCCACCACCGTTGTATCAGGAAGGCTTCAAGGTACAGACGCCGTGGCTTTATCAGTTCCTGCTGGAACCGACACAGCTGCGTTATACGACCGTACTGCGGATGCCTAAGTTCAATATGAGTGAAAAAGAAGCTCAGACGCTGGCGAACTATTTCGCAGCCGTGGATGGTGCTGAGTTCCCGTATCAGGAACAGATTCCGAAAGACGTCGAATACCTGGCTGCACGCGAAGCAGACCTGGCTCATGAAGGTCTATTGAAAGATGGCGAGACATATCTCGGAGAATCCTGGAAGTCACTGAATGGTCCGCTGTGTGTGAAATGTCATTCACTTGGCGGTCGCAAATTCAAAGTGTCCGATCCAGTGAAGGATATTCAGGGACCGAATCTGAACATCGTTCAGAATCGATTGCGCGCGGATTGGGTGAAACTGTGGTTGTACAAGCCAACCTGGATCACACCGTACACGTCGATGCCGCTGAACTTTCCGAAGAATAACCTGACGCAGTTTCCGGACTTGTTCGGCGGGGATCCGGACGTCCAGGTCACAGCCACGCGTGACGCCCTGTTGAATTACACCCGGTTGATGGAAGACATCGGACCAACGACGTATGCACCTCCGGTTGCAGCTCCAGCCGACGGTGCAGTTCCAGCGGATGGCGCAGTACCAGCTGATGGTGCAGCACCTGCGGTCGATGCTGTGCCCGCCGAAGCAGGTGCGGCATTTGACGGAACCGAATCGAATTCGTCTCCCCCGACTGTGAAGGCAGAATTGCCGATTGATTCATCGTCAGTGGCTGCTGCGAATGGAGATAACAAGTAATGCGAATTTTTCTCGGCCCTGTACTGGATGTGTCTTTAAGTGACGTGAACCCGATGAGGAAGTCTTTGACCATCATCGCGATTGCCATCCTCGCGGGGGCAGCAGGATGCAGTGACGTACCGGACTTCGGCGGAGGCGCGAGCGTCGTTCCAGTTGTCACTTTCGTGGCTTCTGATTCCGGGGCAGTCGTAGCATCCGAAGCGCCTGCAGAATCCACTGGATCGGCAGCCAGCGGAGAACCTGGTACCTTCACCGGAAAAGTTGTGATAACCGGTTCCGTGACGGCACTCCCGCCGTTGTTCCGGCAGGGAGCTGCGATCAAAGACCCGGCCGTCTGCGCGGCGGTTGATGTCCCCGATGAACGCCTCGTGCTGGGTGATGGCAATGCGGTGAAAGGTGTCTTCGTTTACCTGAACAAGGCTCCCAGGAACGGCAAGCCTCTTACTGCTCCTGCGGAACCCTTTATGTTCGACCAGAAAAACTGCCGTTTCTTTCCGCACTGCGTCATCATACCGGTCGGACAGATGGTAAAAGTGCTGAGCGATGATTCCGTTGCTCACAACACGCACACCTATCCACAGAAGAATCCTTCTGTGAATTCCGGCGTTGCTCCAGGCGATCGCGAAGGCAAGCTGGATTTCACATATCGCAAGGCCGAATCCGTGCCTCTGTCGATCAAGTGTGACTACCATACATGGATGACGGCTTATCAGCTTCCTGTGGATCATCCCTATGCGGACGTAACCGACGAAAACGGAGCCTTCACGATCGCCGATTTGCCGCCGGGAAAGCATTCATTTGTCGTCTGGCATGAAGCTGCGGACGGTGGGTTTGTTGAACGAAAATTTGCTGTTGAAATCAAGAGTGGCGAGACGACGGAAATGCAGATTGATTATCCGTCCGATCGTCTGAAACTCTGAGCGTTATCTGAAGTCTGAAATTCTGTTCGTTTTGTGATTAGAGGTTTGGGAATGTCACTGACTCCCAGTCTGAAGCCACTGGCTCTCGCAGGTCTACTGTCGGTTGTCGCTGCCATCGGCGGCTGCTCTGATTCTGCGTTTGAATCATCGTTCGCTTATAGCGAAGGCACGTTGTCGCTTGTCCGCGAAGCGCGGGATGGGACAAAGGCAAATCCAGGCGTGAAGACGCTGCTGGATGATCGCTTCGGCGACCCGCAGCATCTGAAAGCATGGGAGAAACTGCCCATCGATTTTGGCGGGACAATCACGTCCCTGGAAACTGTGGCCGAGTCAGGAGACGGCAAGAAGCTCGTTAAAATGACAGTCCCGGAAGGAGTGGCACTGCCTGAAAAGGCTGTGAGTGTGCAATTTGTCTCCGGTGCGTGTTCCGGTGAGACCGTGCAGGTTGCGAAATGGAATGCCAAAGCCGGCGAAGCGACGCTGGCTGCAATACCTGGGAAGGAAATCGCAGCGGGGGATACCTGTGCGATCGATCGTGGCGCTGTGCTTTCGTCCGGACGTATGCTCTACATGCGGCATTGCAGTCATTGTCACGGAACATCCGGCGATGGCAACGGTCCGACCGCTCGGTACATGACCCCGAAACCACGCGATTACCGAAACGGAATCTTCAAATTCACATCCACGAACGACATGTCCAAGGCGAGTCGCAATGACTTGTCGCGAATCGTCAGGTACGGCATTCCCGGCACCTATATGCCGTCATTTCTGCTGATGAAAGATGACGAGCATCATGCAATCATCGAGTATCTCCGATTCCTTTCGATGCGCGGTGAATACGAACGAAAGCTGGTTGCGGAATTGTCGAGCGATTATTCACAGAACGCCTATGATTCGCGTTTGAAGAGCGGCGAGAAGAAGGCCGAGATTCAAAAAGAACTCGACGAGTTTCTGGCGGAAGACCTGAAGGAATCTGCTGGGACTCTGGGTGACGATCTGGCGGAAATCTGGACAGCAGCTGATACGGATGAGGCAGTTATCGTGCCGTCGGTGCCGCGCGTTCCGGACACGCCGGAATCCCGACGTCACGGCCGTGAATTGTATCTCAGCAAGACGCTCAACTGTGCAGACTGCCACGGTATTGACGGTGCAGGCAACGGGCCTCAAACAATCGCATTCGAAAAAAATCCGGCGAAGAGCGACGAACTCTACAACGAACCTGGTCTGCATGATATCTGGGACAATCTGAACCAGCCGCGAAATCTGCAGATGGGTATGTACCGTGGTGGCCGACGTCCGATCGATTTGTTCAGCCGCATTCACGCGGGGATCAAAGGTTCGCGAATGCCATCATTCAAGAATACACCACACGAAGATATCTGGCACATTGTCAATTACGTGTTAAGCATACCGTTTGAAACGGATCCAGGTGCCACCGGGATTACGCCAATTGCTGCAGAAACACTGGCGGCACCTGCGGCGGTGACCGCCCCCGCTGCCGGGTGATTTTTCGGATCGTTTCAGCGCACAGGTCACCTGCCTGTCAGGAGTATTCAATCGTGAAAAAGTTCTGGGCTCTGTTTTTCTTTTTCTGGCCGACAGTGGCAATTATTGCCTGCCTGATTGCACCATCGCGCGGATGGTGGTTTCCAGGTGCGCCAATGTCCCGCACCGGCATCCAGATCGACGGTCTGTTCTACCTGATTTTGATCATTGTCACGATCACTTTTGTGGCGACGCAATATGTCCTTGGCTACGCACTCTGGATGGGCGCAACCAAAGATCCCGGCAGCAAGGCGTTTTTCTCCCACGGCAGCCACAAGCTGGAAATCGTCTGGACGATCGTGCCATCATTCATTTTGGTGTTCATTTCACTGTCGCAGTTGGATGTGCTCGCGGAAATTCGCGTGATTTCGAAGTTCCCTGAAAAGGCCACCAAAGTGGCCGAAGTCACCGCGCGTCAGTTTGAGTGGCGAATTCGTTACCCCAAACCCGGCTCAGAACTCACGACTGAAGAGAATCCAGGGGATCTGTATTACGTCAACGAACTGCATGTGCCAACTGGTAAGCCGGTGATCATCAATCTCCGCACACAGGATGTGCAGCACGCATTCTTTTCACCGCAACTTCGCGTCAAACAGGATGCCGTACCTGGCCTGGTGATCCCGGTTTGGTTTGACGTCCTGGAAGTCGGCACCTATGACCTCGTCTGTGCCGAGTTGTGCGGCTGGGGGCATTACAAGATGAAGGCCCGAATTGTGGCTCAGTCGCAGAGTTCGGTGGATAAGTATCTGAAGCAATTGGAAGCAGAGCAGAACGAAGACGGAACAAAGTCTGAGACTGCAAAGTCCGCTGACGAGTAGTTGGTCCGGGTTTGTGATTTTCAAGCGGCGACATCAGCTGCATTTTAGTACTCAGGGTTTCTGACATGGCAACTGTTTCTCCGGCACTTGATGCTCATGGCCACGCGGATGATCATTCGCATGGTCATCATGAGCAGAGCTTCATTTCGAAATACGTCTTCTCGCTGGACCATAAGATCATCGGCATCCAGTTCCTGATGACGACGCTGATTATGTTAATGGTTGGTGGAGCACTCGCTCTTGCAGTGCGCTGGCAGTTGGCGTTCCCCTGGGAAAATATGCCTGTGGTGGGCCAACTGTTCGGTTTGTTCCGAAATGAGGGTGGTCAGATCAGTCCCGAGTTTTACACGATGCTCTTCACGATGCATGCGTCGGTGATGATTTTTCTTGTGATCATTCCGATTCTGGCCGGAGCGTTCGGCAATTTCCTGATTCCATTGCAGATCGGGACGGATGACATGGCTTTCCCGGCTCTTAACATGTTGAGCTATTGGTTCATGTGGCCCGCGATCGTCTGCTTTGGGTGCAGCTTTTTCGTGGCGGGTGGTACTGCCGGTCCCGGTAACGGCTGGACAAGTTATCCACTGCTGAGCGACCTGCCACAGGCGGCACCAGGCTCCGGTGCATCACAGACGTTCTGGCTGTTGGGACTGACACTGGTGGGCGTGTCGTCGATGATGGGATCTGTGAACTATCTCACGACGATCATTAACATGCGGGCACCAGGCATGACATTGTTTCGGATGCCGTTGACGATCTGGTCAATGTTCATTACGGCCATCCTCCAGGCGTTTGCATTGCCGGTTCTGACAGCTGCAGGGTTCATGCTGCTGTTTGACCGACTCAATTCAATACTCCCGACTGACATCCATTCCGTGTTTTTCATCCCCGCCAACATCATTGTCAACAACGCCGCCCCGACTGTCGGTGGCGGTCAGCCACTCTTGTGGCAGCACTTGTTCTGGTTTTATTCGCATCCCGCAGTTTACATCATGCTGTTGCCTGCGATGGGAATGGTTTCGGACATGCTGGCCTGCATGAGCCGCAAACCCGTGTTCGGCTACAAACCGATGGTTTATTCCATGGCGGCAATCGCGGGCCTTGGGTTCATCGTGTGGGGCCACCATATGTTTACCAGCGGTATGAATCCAGCCCTGGGTATGACTTTCATGACGTCCACGATGATGATTGCACTTCCTTCTGCCATCAAAGTGTTTAACTGGATCGGAACAATCTGGGGCGGTGATCTCCAGTTCAACGGTGTGATGCTGAATTGCTCGGGCTTTGTGGCAATGTTCATCGTGGGAGGGCTGAGCGGAATCTTTATGGCAGCGGTGCCTGTGGATATTTACTTCCACGACACATACTTCATTGTGGCTCACTTCCATTACGTGCTGTTCGGCTCCACTCTGTTCGGCGTCTTTGCCGCGATTCAGTTCTGGTTTCCGAAAATGTTCGGTCGCGAAATGAACGACACGGTGCAGAAGTGGCATTTCGCACTGTCGTTTATCGGGTTCAATTGTACATTCTTTCCGATGCATCTGCTGGGTATGGCTGGTATGCCGCGTCGGTACGCGGATCCGTATCTGCACGGTTACCTGGAACATCTGCTGCCGATGAATCGTTTCATCACGCTGTTCGCAATCCTGATGGGGGTCGCTCAGTTTCTGCTGCTGGGGAACTTCTTCTACAGCATCTTCCGAGGCAAAAAAGTCGGACGCAATCCATGGAATGCCAATGGTCTGGAGTGGACGGCTCCCTCACCACCAGGTCACGGCAACTTTGATATCGCTCCGGTCGTCTATCGCGGCCCGTATGAATATTCATCACCTGACGCCGAAGCGATCGGTCAGGACTATATTCTGCAAACAGTTCCGCATGTCAAGGGAGTGGCGAAGTTTCCGCATCACTGAATACCAGCCCGATGCGATCGCGAGGGGCTTGTTTTGTGTGATCGGGATTGTGAAATTGGGAAGATGTGTTCCCTTGCTGACGCTTCGGGTTGGTGTGTCGGGTGGTTTTTGAAAGAGTTTATTTGTGTCTGTTCAGCGTGAAAATGTTCACCCGGTTGTCAGAAAGCTTGCGACGGTCACGTGCCTTGTCGCATTGCTTCCGATCAGCATGGGTGCGCTTGTCACAACGTTGAATGCCGGGATGGCGTTTGCCGACTGGCCCTCTTCCGACGGACACAACATGTTGCTCTACCCCTGGTTCCGCGACTTTGCCTCAAATCCTGAGAAGTTTACAGAACATGGTCATCGACTCGCGGGGATGCTGATTGGATTCGTCAGCCTATGCCTGGCCCTGACCAGCTATTACCTTGACCGCAATTGGGTGAAATGGTTCACGACGGCAATCCTGATGTCGGTGATCGCTCAAGGCGCTTTGGGTGGGGCTCGTGTGTTGCTGGACCGGCAACTTCTGGCAATGCTTCACAGCGTCACTGGTGCTGGGTTCTTCAGTTTGTGCGTCATGTTTCGACTTATGTGTTCGCCAAAATGGTCGGACTGGCGTCAACAGCGTGATGACCGCATCGGGCCACTCTTTGCCTCGCTGGTTGCCTTAACACCCGTGATCATTCTGGGACAGTATGTTCTCGGTGGTGTGCTGCGACATTTCCATACGATGCTTGATGAGCATCTTGCCGGTGCGGCAATAGTCACTCTCACGGCGTCATTCGCAGCGTTCGGCCTGATGCGGTCACAGAACGGACTGCTGCGAATGTCCAGTTTGATGATGGTGATCACGCTGCTTCTGCAATTGATGCTTGGCGGGGGGGCATTCGTTACGACTTTCGGTCAGAAGCAGCTGGGTTACGTCGCCGTTGAAGGGGCTCTGAGTCAAACCGTGACGTGTTCGATGCATACGGTTTTCGGGATGTTTCTGCTGTCCAGCTCTGTTGTTGCCGCCACTTCACTGGCGCTGCTTCACAAAGCGGGGTGCCTGTATGGATTGCAGATTGCATTGCCAGCCGTCGCTGACCGGGGGACAGTCGGATGAGTACGATTGCACCCGCTGCCGACAACTTAACGCAATCACTTGAGTCCGCAAGGACAGGAGTTCTGGCCATCCTGGTGACCCGTTTAGCGGATTACCGCCAGATGGCTCGTCCCCGCATTATGATCATGTCAGCGGCAGCGGTGTTATCCGGTTTTGTGCTGGCATCGCCAATTGTGATGTCCTGGGCGGTAGTGTGCATCGCGATTGTTGGTATCTGCTGCCTCGTCGCCGCATCCAGCGTGTTGAATCAGGTCATGGAATCAGCCACCGATAAACAAATGAACCGCACGTCAGATCGCCCGGTTGCGAGCGGAAGGATCTCACGTATCGAAGGCGCAGCTTTTGGAATTGTGGCTTCGGCAATTGGGGCTTCCCTCTTGTGGGTGTTTGTGAATCACACGACAAGTATCGCAGCATTCGGCACCATGCTGGCTTATGTCCTGCTCTACACGCCGTTGAAGCGAATCAGCACGCTGTGTACGACGGTTGGTGCTGTCCCTGGCGCGATGCCACCCGTTTTGGGCTGGCTGGCGGCTGGCGGTGAATTTGGATTGGAAGCGCTGGCACTCTTTGCCGTCTTCTTTGTCTGGCAGTTTCCGCACTTCCTCGCGATCGGCTGGATTCATCGCGAAGACTACGAACGAGCTGGCTTGAAAATGCTGCCGTCGTTCAGTGATAACGGAATCCGCACGGGCTGGATTGCGTTAACGTATGCGTTGGCGTTTGTCCCTGTCAGTTGCTTACCGCGAATCGCAGGACTGGCCGGACCAGGATACATGTCAGCCGCTCTGGTCTTGTCCCTCGGTTATCTGTGGTTAACTGTGCGGTTTGTGATGGACCGAACCGATGTGCGTGCCCGGCAGTTGATGCTTGGTTCGCTGATCTGCCTTCCGATCCTGTTAGTGTGTCTGGTTACCGATTATCTGCGGTTGGTTTCCTGAGTCGCTCTCCGAAAAGGGGTCTGACCCTTTGGAGGCACGTTGATGATGTTGGTGTTTTTTTTTTGCCGGAGAGGGTCAGACCCCCTGTTCGAAGATGTCTTTTTCGAATTCACCTGAACGCTATGTCACACACTGCACAACCGACCGCCCTGAAGATGGGGATTCCCATTCCGAATTCAAAACTCGGATTGTGGCTGTTTCTGGGCACGGAGATCATGTTCTTTACGGCGTTTATCGGGTCGTACATCGTCCTGCGACTCGGATCGAAGGGCTGGCCGACAGATACCAATGACACTCACATTAATGTCTTTCTTGGTGGCTTGAATACCTTCGTGTTGATCGTGTCCAGTTACCTTGTGGTGGTCGCTCACGAAGCGATGGCACAAAAGAATTTCTCCAGGGCTCGCACGTATTTGACGGGAACGCTGCTTCTGGCCTTTCTGTTCCTCGGCATCAAGTCGATCGAATACTACGGAAAGATATCGCACGACATTCTTCCGGGGCATATCGCGGAGACATCATCGCAGGCGGTGAAAAAAGCCAGTCGCGAACTGGAGGTTGTGGTTCGCGATCGATTTGCCGAATACACCAGCAGCGGTGCGGTGCCAACTGAACGCCCCAATGATATTGTGAACCTGGTCAATCAGATCGCCGCGTTGCCAACGACGGCGACTCCGCCTGAGGGTGTGAGCGAAGGAACGTTCAATGCTCTTAAAGAATCAGCCCCGGTCGATGCCGAGTTGTTCCGACAGTGGATGAATCTGCATCAGCACATTGTCGCGAACGTGTCACTTGAGGTTCCCGCCGTCGGACCGGAATATCTCGCAGCTCGCGCCGAGCTTAAAGAAGGGGAGAAACTGCCGGAACTTGAATATGCCGAAGTCACTTCGTTGCTGACGAAAATGAAGGCGGACGAGAAATACGGTCACTATGTCACCAAAGGTGTCTTTGAACCGCATCCCATTGTGTACGGGAATATCTTTGCGTCCACTTACTTCCTGATGACCGGCTTCCACGCGGTTCACGTTGTCGTCGGAATGATTCTGTTCTGGATGGTTCTCAGGCAAGGCAGCAAGCTGAATGAAAAATGGACCGACTTTGTGGAAAACAGCGGTCTGTACTGGCACTTTGTCGACCTTGTCTGGATCTTTCTGTTTCCGATGCTGTACATCATCTGAGATTCACGACGTGAGTCGCATGTTACCTTCTGGTCGTTGAATGTAGTTGATTTTTTGATTGGGTTATTCGATGTCTCATGACGCTCACGCCAGCCAGGTTGCTCACGCAGATGACCACGCTCACGATACGCATCACGTCAATTACCTGGCGATTTTCGCAGTCCTGTGTGTCTGTACTGCGTTGTCCGTGATTTTAGACGTGATCCACATGAGCAAGCCCGTCACGATTGTGCTGGTAATGGCGGTCGCCATTACCAAAGCGCTCTGCGTCATGATGTTTTTCATGCACCTGAAGTTCGAGGGCAACTGGAAATTCGTGCTGCTCGCACCCACGACCATTCTGGCCATCGGCCTGCCACTCGCCCTGTTCCCCGATATCGGCGCGTCGTACTACACCCCTACCGCGCCGCAGGTGACGCGTTGGGCGGAGGAAATCAGCGATTACCAAAAGTACCACGCAGAACACATGGAACATGCGGAAGGTGCGGCAATCATTGAACCAGGTCACGTCGAGCCTGCGCACGCCGAATAGGTCTTGTTCACAAACAAATTGGTATTACCGCAGGAATCGCAATCAGGGGACCGACGTCCCCGCTCGCCGGGGCCAGGCGAGACGTCAGTCTCCGGTTTCGGCGTTGCCAAGCCACGGTCATGCACTCAAACTTGTCCTTGGGTGCTTAGGTTGAGCCAATACAGGGTCGGCAGTCCACGCGATCGTTGGCTGGAGGTGTGACGGACAGGAATGTCCATCCTACGGAAGGCCCTTTCCGTTCAGTGTTGCGATCAGGAAATTGCTGCTATCATGCTGCATACCTGATGGCGACATCGACGCCTTTTGACCACCTGGGGGAAACCATGCGATTACAGCGATTGTGCTTATTTCTGGCTGCACTTTGTGCGGCAACTGTGTCTGCGAATGCAGACGAATGGGAATCCATTTTCGACGGCAAGACGCTGGAAAACTGGGACGGTGATCCCGACGTATGGAGCGTTAAAGACGGCGCGATCACCGGAGCGACTTCGGATGACGAAGCAAAGAAGTTGAAGCGAAACACATTCATCATCTGGCGTGGTGGCGAAGTTGATAACTTTGAACTGCAATTTGAATACAAGATTGTGAACGGCAATTCCGGTGTTCAGTATCGCAGCTTTGAACTGCCTGATGCGAAATGGGGCATCGGCGGCTATCAGGCTGACTTCGAAGCCGGAGATACCTACTCAGGAATCCTGTACGGCGAACAATATCGCGGGATTCTGGCTCAACGTGGTCAGGCAACTGAGTTGGTTCGCAAAGACGGCAAGTTTGAAGTCACAGAGACCGGCAAGATCGGTGACACGAAAGAGATCCAGAAGAAGATCAAAAAGGAAGACTGGAATAAGTATCGCATCGTCGCCGATGGCTATCACTTCCAGCACTTCATCAACGACGTTCAGACAATCGATGTCACCGATAACGATGTGCAGGAACGTCGGGCTGCCGGTCTCCTTGCGTTGCAGGCACATGCTGGCCCGGCCATGACCGTTCAGTTCCGCAACATTCGTCTGAAACGCCTGCCCGCGCCCAAAAAGGTTGCCCTGATTGCCGGCAATCCCAGCCACGGCTACGGCGCTCACGAACATCGTGCGGGCTGTATGCTGCTGGCCGAAGCGCTGAACACTTCGGACCTCGGCATTGAAGCAAGTGTCTACACAGAAGGCTGGCCGAAAGACGAATCTGTGCTCGACAGCGCGGATACGATTGTCATCTATGCCGATGGCGGCGGCGGTCATCCGTTTAACAGCAGGTTGGATCGCCTGAAGGCCCTGGAGCAACGTGGCATCGGCATGGTGTGTCTGCACTACGGTGTTGAAGTTCCCAAAGGCGCGTCGGGAGATGCGTTTCTGGACTGGACCGGCGGTTACTTTGAAGCGGACTGGTCAGTGAATCCCCACTGGACAGGCAACTTCAACAAGTTTCCTGATCATCCGATCGCAAATGGCGTGAAACCATTCCGCATCAACGACGAATGGTACTACCACATGCGTTTTGCCGGGGACGATGCCGGAATCATTCCTGTGTTGACGGATCTGCCACCGCGTTCAACGCTGGTGAAAGAAGACGGCAGCCTTGCACGGCCCGACGGACCGCATAACAACAACCCGGAGGTGCGTGCCGCTGTCCTGGAACGGAAAGAAACACAGACCGTCGCGTGGGCGCGTTCACGTAAGGATGCAGGTCGCGGTTTCGGATTCACAGGTGGGCACGATCACTGGAATTGGGGTAATCGTGACTTCCGGACTCTGGTGCTGAACGCCATCGCCTGGACGGCTCATGCGAACGTGCCGAAAGACGGAATTCCTTCACGAGATCTGACAGTCGCTGACCTTCAGGCCAATCAGGATTTTGATGTCCCGGGCGATTTCAATCCAGCCCGTATTCAGGCGATGCTCGATGAATGGGCCGCGGCTCGGAAGTAGGCATCGGGCGGTTTATTACTGTCGGATTAGCCGGAACGCGTTAGCGTCCGGTTCCGTG
>Ga0105046_10005456_pt1 | contig 20124 bp, 11 predicted proteins | sample MAT03_FD_78385 | JGI IMG/M metagenome (GOLD analysis project Ga0105046, IMG submission 78385) | Freshwater microbial communities from Lake Fryxell liftoff mats and glacier meltwater in Antarctica - MAT-03 (megahit assembly) | ecosystem: Environmental > Aquatic > Freshwater > Ice > Liftoff... | reverse complement strand
GGCGCTCACAGCGCCACCTCGTCAGTGAGGCGACCAACGGCGGCAAGGAAGCGCCGGATGTCGTCAGGGTCGCGCAGGCGGAAGCGCTCGCCGTTGAGGGCGGTCACGCGGATGACGACCACGTGGTCCAGGTCAGCGGTGTCGTTGCTGTTAGCGTCGAGCAGTGCGTAGGTGCAATGAAGCAGCGGGAAGCCGCCGCAGCGGCTGTGGAAGAGGGTGGCGCTGATCGCGGGCGTCTCGACGAACGTGTGCATGCAGGAGCCCTTCTACTGAAGGTGGATACCTGCGCGCCGCCCCACCACCGCACTGCGGTGGTATATCAGGTGTAAAATAAGGGTTGCAATTTGATCACTGTAGTGTAAAATGAACGAGGTTTGTGTGAGTCTGTGGACTCGCCGTGAGGTTCGCCATGCTCGAGGCACTCGATGAATACCCTGACTTCCTGACTGTTGCTGAGGTTGCACAGATTCTGCGTGTAGATCGCTCCTACGTCTATCGCATCATTCGTGAAGGGCGCTTACCGGCGCTGCGGCCAACTCCGTCAAAGACACGAGTAGTCAAAGCGGAACTAAGCGCATTCCTCAATGCGACGCGGACTTCGAAAGCGCCTGAATCGGCCCATTCTGCTTCCCCGCCTGAAGCGTAGCTGTTATGGCATGCGGGCCCTGTTGCTCGTATTTTGTCCATGACTGAGGAGAGTTTCCCGATGTCCACTATGCGAAAAATTATTAACCCATCAACAGGGGACGATTTTGAGCAAACAGGTCTATTCTCCGAGGATGAGAATGCCAGTGGGCAGGCGAGCGGGGCTTCGCCGACGGCGATGCCTGAGGGGTTCATCCTAGATGTGATCAGCGGCGAGAAGCGTAAGGAAACGGCGAAAGAAGCCGTACGCCAGCGCATTGCATGGGCACTGTTCCGAGAGGATGGTATCTCTTTCGATGATATGGAGGCTGACCGCCCAATTGCAATTGATGGCCGACGCCGTAAGATCGATATCGCAATCTTCCATGAAGGTAAGCCGCACATCGAGAAAAACATCAGCCGTGTTGTAGTCTGTCGCCCCGAGCCAGCCCTTGGCCGGACGGTCGTTCGTATTCGTGATCACAACCAGGCGGAAAAAGACCTCAAAGATCTGAAAGAATTCATGACCGAGATCGAAGATTGCCGCTATGGGCTGTGGACAAACGGTCTTGATTTCTTTTACCTTGAGAAGCGCGCCACTCGCTTCGAGATCAACTTCGAGCCGATTAGTTACTGGCCCACTGCTGGCGAGTCACAGGGCACGCCAGAGACAGCCTCACGGGCAGTTATGCGACGTGCCGATGAGGCTATGTTACGCACTGCTTTCCGCCGCTGCCATAACTTCATTCACGGCAACGAGGGAATGCCAAAGGACGCTGCCTTCTGGCAATTTCTATATCTAATCTTCTGCAAAATCCATGACGAGCGCTCGCCCCGCGATGCCCGGCAGTTCTGGATTGGCGCAAAGGAGCAGTTTGAACCTCAGGGGCAGAAAGCGGTACGGCGACGTATTCTGTCTCTGTTTGAGGAGGTCAAGCAGCGCTACAAAGGTGGGGTCTTTCGTGGCAACGAGGAAATTACACTCTCCGACCGCGCCCTGGCATTCATGGTCTCAGAACTGTCTCGCTATGATCTCTTGCGCACCGAAGTCGACGTAAAGGGCGCAGCATATCAGGAGATTGTTGGTACTAACCTGCGTGGAGACAGGGGGCAGTATTTCACACCGAGGGGTGTTACGAAACTGGCCGTCGAGATACTGGCTCCGAAAGAAAACGAACGAGTGTTCGATCCAGCATGTGGTACCGGTGGTTTTCTTACTGCTACCCTGGCTTATATGCTACGGGCGTTCCGCGAAGAGCAAGAAGGCGATGACTCGACTGAGGAGTTCATGGAGGTGAGCCAACGACTGAGCGCCTATGCCCAGAAGTATGTCTTCGGTGCCGACTTCGATCCGTTCTTGATCAAAGCCTGCCAGATGAACATGGTCATGTCGGGCGATGGGCGTGGCCATCTGTATAACATTAACTCTCTGGAATTTCCTGAGGGATACCTAGATGACGTCAAGCGCGCGGTTCAAGAGTGCAATTTTGAGACAGTGGATGTGCTGATCACTAATCCGCCGTTCGGCTCCGATATTCCGATTGACGATCCTGTTATCCTACGCCAGTATGACTTGGCGCAGCGCTGGGAGCGTCTGGAGGACGGTAGCTTTCGCAAGACTGGCGACTTTCGGTCACGCGTAGCGCCGGAGGTGCTGTTCATCGAGCGCTGCGTCAAATGGCTCAGGCCGGGCGGGCGCATGGGAATTGTGCTTCCTAACGGTATCCTTGGCAACCCTGCGGCTGAGTACATTCGGGCCTGGATTCTGCGTAACACCTGGGTGCTCGCCAGCATCGATCTTCCGGTAGAGGTGTTTATCGTCGACGCGAATGTCAACATTCTGACCAGCCTGCTCTTCCTTAAGCGGAAAACGAGCGAAGAGATGATGGCCGAGGCCCGTGGCGGCCAGGTCGAGTACCCAATCTTCATGGCTGTAGCCGAGAAGGTTGGCTTCGACCGTCGCGGTAACCCGCTCTACAAGCGTCATCCTGACGGCACCGATATCGTCACGATGACGACCATTACTCGGCCGGTGGTGCGTCAGGGCAAGGAAGTTTCACATCACTTTACTCGGCCTGAGCGTAAGTTAGACAATGACCTGCCAATAATCGCCGAGGAGTTCCGCGCCTTCGTCGATCGTGAGGCGCAAAACTATGTTCACATCCGCGGGCTCTGACGAAAGGCAATTTCTGTGCTAAAACAGATCCGCGTACAGAACTTTAAGGTCATTGAGGATACCGGTCTACTGCCAGTTCAACCATTGCTAGCAATCATTGGCCGCAATGGCTCAGGTAAAAGCTCGCTGGTCGAGGCGCTCGATTGGTTAGGTAGAGCCATGTCCGAAGGGATTGAAGCGGCGGGTGAACCATTTCATCGTATTCGGGATGTTATCCATGGATGGAGTGAAGATCCAAATCAAACTTTTAAAATAACTCTAGTGTTCGATCCACAGGATACTAGCATCGGTACCGATGTCACTTACCGAATTGAAATTGGCACCGACGAGAAGGGGGAAAGCTCTCGGATCGTTCTCGAAGAGTTAACTGCCCGTGTCCGCGATCCGCGCGATGTATTTTTCATTCAAACAAGCGACGGTAATCGACAAGTAAGAGTGCCGGCGGGAGCCGCCGTTAGGGATCAACTTACTAGCCAGGAGCAGGCAAGTACTGGTTTGTCCAAGCCTCGTCGTTCAAGTCAAGTAAAGTATGTATGGCGTACCTTCGCTGATTCTGATCGTCTAGCACTTTCAGTGATCAATCCCCTTGATAACCCTGTGGGAGAGCCATTACGCGAGTTTCTCAACTGCGCTGTCTTTCTGCGCTTGAATCCACGTACAATCGCTGGCTTCTCACCACAACGGGTAAAGCCCTCACCGCGCTTGCTTGATGAGGAGGGTTCCCGCCTAGCTCACCTACTCAGTACCTTTGATGAAGAGTTGCTTGCTACCCTCATTGAGAAACTGGCGAATATCCTTCAGCGCGCTGATCGATTAGAGACGCATCGTCCGAGTGGTCCGGCTGATCGCCGCTTTTTCTCGCTGACTGAGCAGCGCGGCCCGGATGTAGCTCCACTCCAAGTTCCGGCGTGGACGCTCTCCGAGGGAACACGCCGTATTACAGCGATTCTAGCGACGCTTCTGGCTGATAATCCGCCGCCACTACTATGTATTGAGGAAGTTGAGAACGGGCTAGACCCCTGGACGATCAAGTACCTGCTAGATGAGCTTGCCGCTGCTGTGGTACGAGGCACACAGGTGCTTTTGACCAGTCATAGTCCATATCTGTTAAACATGCTGCCAATTTCGGCAATCATGTTCTGCTATCGACAGAGTCACTCTGTGGAGTTCGCCGCTGGCGATCAGTTGCCCGACCTGGATATTATTCAGCAGCGGATGGGTCCCGGTGATCTGTATGCCAATCGCTACTTCCACCGCAGTCTTGAGGAGAGCTCGAATGAGGATCGGGATCCTGTGCGAGGGTGAAAAGACTGACGAGCCAGTACTGCGATTGCTACTGGAGCATGTATTCCCCGCACATGAGTTTGTGATCAGGGGTGTGAGCAAGGCCGTCATCTTCAGCGGTGGCGATCTTGAGTTGGCACGCATGTTTGACCAGGGTGCTGAGCGTGTACTGATACTTTGGGATCTACTACCAACGGGCTACCAGATGCCGGTAACTGCTCAGTGGAATGAGCGTCCCAGCAGGCGCGAGCAGCGCCAGAAACTTCTTGAGTTGCTGTGCAAGTCCGATCATCTACCCGAGCATCTCCGTCGGCAGGCTTATTTCCATGCACATCGCTATGGTTTCCCACCCTTCCACGAGATGCCTGTCGAGCACCCCAATAGTGGCAGTCACTACTTCCGCTTGGTTTGCGTTTGCTACACTGCTGATGGCTGGTTGCTTGCCGACGAAGGCTTACTGACAAACCTTGCTAGCCAGGGTGGGCCTGCGCCGCGTTGTGCCGCTCCGTACCCCGACGAGTGCCCAAATCCCGTGGCTTTCTTGACCAAATACTATAAGCAGGGCCGCCACCGCAGGCTCAAATTCTATAACAAGGCCGACCACAATATCGTCATTGCGACAGCGTACCGTGACCAGGATAAGATCAAGGTCATTAAGCGCCGCTCAAACAGCTTCCGCTACCTTGTTGAGGCGATAGAAGGCTGGGGACAAGTATGACAAGTGACACTATTGGCAAAGTGATCCAGCGCTCCTGGATGAACTTGAATGGCCTACGACTCGATAGCGGTCCCTATCTCTCCGGCGCCTTTGAGGCTCGGGTGGCACTAGAGCGGCTTCAGGCGCAGAAAGAGCCGCTGCACAAGCTCACAAAAGGCTATAATGGCGGTATATATAATGGCCCGCAGTTTGTTCGCAACTATGTAGATGACTTGGAAAATGGTGTGCCTTTCTTGACTAGTGGGTCAATGTTAGCAGCCGATTTTTCGCGAGTCTCGTTACTTAGTAAAAAAGATGCTGATTCTCCCAAATTGCGTCATCTGCGACTTGCCGAAGGAATGACGCTCATTACCTGCTCGGGAACTATTGGTCGTATGGCATACACTCGACCTGACACGGAAGGTTTTTGGTCATCACAAGATGTTTTGAAAGTTGTTCCTAACCCAGAGCGCATCCCGCCCGGCTACCTCTATGCTTACCTAAGCAGTCGTTATGGTGTACCGCTAATCATCTCAGGCACATATGGCGCGATTATCCAGCATATTGAGCCCCAACATATCGCTGATCTGCCGGTACCGCGCCTGGGCGAGGCAATCGAGCGCCAAGCTCATGCTCTTGTAAGTGAGGCAGCACTACTGCGGGCTGCTTATCAACAGCAGGTCGATCAGGCAACAATACTGTTCTTCCGCGCGGTGGGGCTAAAAGATATTACTGCTTCTGAGTGGCACGCCCAAGGCTCAGATCTCGGTTTCTCAATTAAGCAAAGCCCGGTCAAGTCCTTGCAAAGCCCCGTCAAGTCCTTACGTGCGCTCAACTATAATCCTCGCTTCCTAAAACTTTGTGAGAGTATTACATCCACGCCCTGGAAGCCATTGGGGGAACTGTGTGTTCCTGGGACTTTGCAACGTGCTGGGCGTTACAAGCGGATCGACGCAGACCGTGAACACGGCTGCCAACTCATTGGGCAACGTCAGTTGTTCTGGCAGCGTCCTGAGGGGCGCTGGGTAGCTGGTTTTGCTCTCGGAGAAGATGTCTTTGTTAATGCAGGTACGAGCCTAGTGGCGGCACGGGGGACACTAGGTGAGGGTGAGTTGTATTGTCGCTCGGAATTTGTTTGGGGTTCTGGCACCAAATACGCATACTCCGAGGACATGTTGCGAGTAGTGGCTGATGAGAACATTATACTGCGCGGATGTCTATTCGCGTTTCTGCGGTCTGAAACCGCCTTTAGGATGCTTAGATCTGTCTCTTCTGGCAGCAAGATGCAAGAGAACCACTATTCTTTACTACCAAACCTGCCTATTCCCTGGCCAGAACGTAGTGAGCAACAAGAAATACACACTCTTATTGTAGACGCCTATGAGAAGCGTCACCGCTCGAATACACTGGAAGATCAGGCGGTCGAGCTGATCCAGGATGCTATCGAGAGAGGTACCTGATGGCTCAGGTAATCCGCCTTGGCGAGCCGGCCAACGACGCGGAGCGGCGAGCGATTGCCTTTCTGCGGGACAACCTGCCGGCTGACTACACATTGCTGCACAATTTCGAGCTTGTGCGCGGGCGTGAGGTCTTTGAGGTGGATCTGGCCATCCTTGCCCCACACTGTGTCTTCCTAGTGGATATCAAGGGCACACAGGGGCAGGTAGACGTGCATGGCTCTCGCTGGTACCCTGATGGTCGCCAGCCTTTCCACTCCCCCTTGGCCAAGCTGCGTGACCATGCGCGCGTATTTAAGAGTATGATCACCGATGCGCACCCGGCCCGCCTTGAGTTGCGCCGCATCTACGTGCGCGCGGTGGTGCTGATGACCGCGCCAAATGCGCAGGTCATCGACCATACTCCCGATCGGCGCGATGAGCGTGATGTGGCCTATCTCGCCCGCTCGGTAGCGCTGTTTCAGAGCCGATCCGGTGTGCCAAACACCTTTGACACATCGATCACGCCACTGCTTCGCCTGATCCAGGGCGTGCTCACGGGTCGGGCCCGCCCACGTAACGGGCCGCTCTGCTTCCGTGAGTATCAGGTTGAGCAGCGCCTCGGCAGTGATGCTCGCTCCACCGAGTATCGGGCCCGTCATCTCTATGACCGTCGTGGCCCACCACGGCTGCTCCGAGTCTACCGCATCGACCCACTGCTTGAACGTGAGTCACAAGCCTACACACTTGAGCGCAACCGGATCAGCAACGCCTTTCAAGCTCTCTCGCGCATGCCTCCTCACCGCAATATCGTTGCTGTGCAAAGCTTCTTTCCGACAGACGACGAAGATGGCTTTGTGCTAGTGACCGAGGAAACCTCAGGCAATGCGTTGCGCCAGATCATCAACAGGCCCGAGTTGGCAAGAACCTTCGAGCAAAAGGTCGCCATCCTACGCGACCTGCTCGCGGCCTTGGTCCATGCTCACACAAATGGTGTCGTGCATCGTAATCTTACTTCCGACTCTCTTTTGGTCGGTGCTGACGGTGTCAACCGCTTGATTGGTTTCGACTATGCGCGTGTAGGAGAGAATCGTTCCGCCACTATTGCTGAAACCATCACCAACGACCTTGACCCAGCCTACCTTGCTCCCGAGCTATACGCTGCACCGAACCAGATCGATGCTAGCCGCGCCACATCGGGCTCCGACCTCTTCGCAGCTGGGCTGATTAGCTATGAATTGTTGACTGGTCAGCATCCCTTCGACAGCCCGCAAGATATGGCGCAGCGAAAAGCGGTGTTCCCCTCGCTGCCCTCAGCGCTACGGCCAGAGTTGCCGCCTACGCTCGATACTTGGCTTCAGCAACTCTGTGCCTACGAGGTATCAACGCGTACCCCCGATGCAGCTACCGCACTACAGGAATTGGATGTAATTGTCGCCCAGCTTCAGAGCCAGTCAGAAGTTCCTGGCGATTCTGTGCCAGCACCCCAACAAGCTACGCCACGTGATCTGCGTAAGCTGCAACCTGGCGACCGACTAGGCGACCGCTTCGTTGTTCAGAAATATCTGGGAGAGGGTAAGTTCAGCGTCGTCTATAAAGTGTTTGATAGCTTCGGCGAGGTGGATCGGGCAATCAAGCTCATCACCCATGATCGTCACTCAGTGCTTTCCCGCTTGCGCCGTGAGTACAGCGCCCTTGCTCGCCTGCCCGATCACGAAAACATTGTGCGCGTTATTTGGGCCGATAACTTCCCAGGCACTGATGATGCGGGCACTCCCTACATCGTCATGGAATTCGCTGAGGGCTACACGGTGGCTGAGTTCATCGAGGCAGAGGCGCTCTCACATGAGGATGCGCGAGCAATTGCTGTCCAAGTAGCCCGAGGACTATCCCATATTCATCGCAATGGCTGTTACCATCAGGATATCAAGCCTGCTAACCTCCTTTGGACTGACCATGGGGTGCGAATTATCGATTTTAATGTTGCCATCTCGGACGAGGAGAACCAGGCGCAAGGTGGTACTGGCCGTTACATCCCTCCCGATTTTGACCCAATGGAGGAGTTAAGCGCGGCAGCCAAGATTGATCGTGACCTGTATGCACTCGGCGTAACATTCTACCAGTGTGTCACTCGTCACTATCCATTTGGTGAAGGTAATGATGGACTACGTGCCCTGCCTCGCCCACCACGGGATTTCCCCGGATGTTCAGACCTAAGTGACGCTTGGGTGCAGGTGCTTCTCAAAGCTATTGATAGTCGCCGGGGGCAGCGGTTTGCCACCGCCGAAGAATTCCGAGTTGACCTTGAGAGGTTGCCGCCCATCCGGCGCCACCCGGAAATGAGCACGACAAGCGAGCAAGCCCTAACTCTGCCTGTGTTACAGAGCCAAGCGAGGCCGAACTTCAATCCTTTCGTCAGTCATCTGCTGACTCTATATAGCCAGAGCAGCAAGACCAACGCTGGAACCCGCGGCCTCGACGAGATCGGGAAGCTCACCTATATACCAACTTTGCTCGACACCGAGTTGACACCAGCCGTGCTTGGCGGCGAGTTTCGGCTGGTGCTAATCTCGGGTAACGCCGGCGACGGCAAGACAGCCTTTATTCAACAGCTTGAGGCGCAGGCGTCGAGCGCGGAAACACTCGTCCGAGGGTCTAACGGCCGCCAATTTGTACTCAATGGCCGCACCTTCCTCAGCAACTACGACGGGAGCCAGGACGAGGGTGACAAAGACAACGACGAGGTGCTCCGCGACTTCTTCGAGCCTTTCGCAGGCAATAACGCGCAACGCTGGCCGAGCGCCAGCACGCACCTGATCGCGATAAATGAGGGACGACTCATTGACTTCCTGAGCAGCCATCAGCAGCGTTTTCCATTGCTTGCCCGCATTGTACGCGAAGGGCTAGGTGGGAGCATGACCCGCGATGGCGTTGCCATCATCAATCTCAACCTGCGGTCAGTTGTCGCTGATGCCAAAGGTCTGAACAGCTCAATATTTGAGCGCCTGCTGCGCCGTATTGTCGAGCCGCAGTTCTGGCAGGCATGCGCCGCCTGCGATCTACGCGAGCACTGTTACATCCACCATAACGCGCGTACCTTTATGGATCCTGTGGCCGGGCCACGGGTGATCGAGCGGCTGAAGGAACTGTATACGATCACCCACCTGCGTGGTCGCTTACACATCACTCTCCGCGATCTGCGATCGGCGCTAGCATTTATGCTTGTCGGCACCCGTAACTGTGACGAAGTGCATGCCCTGTACGACAAGGGTGCCGAGGCCCGCCAGAAGATTGCTGACGGCTTCTACTTCAACGCCTGGTGCGGGGGTAGCGAGGGGTCTGCCGATCGACTTGTCTCGCTCCTACGCGAGATCGATATTGGGCAATCGACTAATCCCGATCTCGACCGTAGCTTCGCCTTTCTCGGGCCTCGCGAGCGCAGTATGACGCGCTTCTCGTTTGAGGAGCGAGCCGGCTTCGATGATCAGCTGTTTGACGCTTTGTTTGCCGCACTTCCACAGCAGTATGACCGCACGTTGCAGCGTGAGGCAATCGTAGCCCACCAGCACTATGTCGCAATGCTGCGTCGGCGCTATTACTTCGAGCGACGCGATGAGCAGCGTGATAAACGCCGCGACGAGCAGGCCGACGATGTGCAGCGCGGGGGGATGCTGCCTTATAGAAGTGTTGATCACTTTCTGGAGCTGGTGAACGGAAACGCCGACCTAAGGAATGAGATCACGCGCCTACTTCACGCGATCAACCGAGGCGAGGGATTGAGTGACCCTCAACGCCTTGGCCCACGCCTGGCCTTACGGGTACGCCAGGTTGAGCGGGCGACAATACGCAGCTACCGTCTCTTTGATGAGCAGGTTTTTGAGCTGACCAGGCGTACAATTGGTCCGGCCACACGTTTCATCGAGTACCAGCCCCAAGGGCTAATCTTCGCCTACCAGCTGCCGCGAGGCAGGCGTGCCGAGTTGTTGCTGAACCTTGATGTCTACGATATGTTGATGCGGCTAAACGATGGCTACCGACCGAGCATCGAAGAGATAGAAGGCTTCTATCGCACGCTGGCCGTCTTCAAGAACGTGCTGGCCTCCGCTCCCTATCAGGACGTTATGCTCACGGAGAATGGCCACGAGTTCTTCCATTTGCGGCGGACTGAAGACGGCGTACTTCGGCTAGGGCGCGTTGAGAAGGGGCACGGCTGATGGCGAATCGACGACGCGACCAAGAGTTTCGACTGCCGAAAATTACATACGTTGACCACAAAGTCATCAACATGGATCGTGTGCTGACCCGGCTCTTCCCCCGCTTGAAGTATGACGGATGGGATAGCCGGCGTGCGGCGCGGCGTGGCGATCTTGAGCTCAAAGACTTTATCGTTACGTTCCAGAAGCGTGATCGCGTGATCGTCGAAGCAGCTCGTGCTGTGCTCGACAACCCTACCTGGGCCAACCAGTTTCAGGCGCGAGAAGTGATCGAGGCAGCGTGGTTGCCCGATTTGAGCAATAAGCAGCTCCAGTTGGTCAAAGAGCTACTCCTCGAGCCAAGGATGACGCGTGAGCGGCTAAACGATGTCTGGTTTGAAGGCCTGTTCGCCGAACCAGCAGCCGAAGCGATTATTGCTAGCTGGATCGAGACAGACCTTATGGACGTGGTTAATCGTGGTAAACCCAAGCAGGCTATTGCCGCTCCACGTCCACTTCATGGGAACACTTACAAGTTTCGCAACGCAAATCACTCACGTGACTATAATGCATCAGATCAACTCTATTGGATGCTCTTTCATGCGCGACGGGGGCTGGGGCAAGGTGCACGCGAGGCACTGAGAAACTTTTTCTTTCCCGGTGTAGACAAGGTGACTGATGCCTACGATCCGCGCGCTCAGCTTGATGTCGAAACGCAAGCTCTCCTACGGCTTGATCAGCAAGTGAGCGGCGACACGAAGGACTCAAAGACGCCGGAGCGCTATCCCCCACTCTGCCTTGGTGCGGCAGACCTCCTCGCAGATGATGTCCTGCGCCTACTTGCATACCAGAATTACGTGCCGCGTACGGTACTGGTGGAGTATCTCAAAATCCTCTTTGCCTTTCATCTGGCGCTGTACCACCTTCGACTTTTGAAACTCTTGCCCGAGTGGGTGCGTACCCGCGGAGCGGACGCTAGTTGTGGACAGCATGGCTGCCCACTGGGCGACGACGACACACGCCCTTGCGGCGACTGCAAGTACCAGATTGCTCTCGTGGTAGATATGGGGGCGGCAGGTAATACGCACATGACGATGTTAGCGCGTCGAAGCGCGGATCTGCACTACCGTCGTATTCCGGAGTATATCCAATCCCACTTTGTGATTAAGAAGCTTGATGAGATGGCTGAGTATCTTGCGCGCACGAGCAGAGCCCCTGTTCCAGCTGCAGGTTTCTTCTCAGTGCGCGATCTGCTTCAGATGCTCCAGACGCCCTATAGCGCTGAGCGTGAGGCCTATTTTAAAGCCAGACTTGTCGGGCTGATTGAAGATAGTGACTTAACCAGCGATCAGGATCCGGAAATTGAACGCATAACAGCGCTTGGTCTGAGTGACTTCGAAACCTTCATCGAAATTCTGGTCACACGGCGCGGCGCCTTTCATCGCGACTACATTACCCAGTGTCTTGACTCGCTTCTGTTGAAGAATAGCGATGCAGGCCTGCTACGACAGCCGCGTGGCAGCGTACGAGCTTTCAGTATGGGGAGCCGGCTCCTAGAGGTGCTCTTGCAGTTGGCAGTGCTTGCACAGCAGGGCACATCATTTACAACTCGTGAACTGAGGGTCGAAGAGTTGCTCGCGTTCCTCCGACTGCGCTATGGCTTATACATCGACCAGTTACCTGAGACCGATGGTTTTACAGTGCCCAGTATTCTTGATCGTCAAGCATTGCGAAAGAACGTTGAGGCGTTTAAGACCCGCCTGCGCGAGATTGGCTTCTTTGACGATTTGTCTGATGCATACATTACCCAGGCTGTAAAGTCGCGGTATCAGATTGACGGTACAGCATCGCCTTCCGGCCGAGGAGAGCGCTCATGACCAATCCCTTCATTGAACTCGATGAGCAGCGGCTGACTGCTGAACTAGAAGCTGTGCTTTTGCCGCGACTGACCGAGTTAGTGCGTGGGCGTGCACCTGGCCACTGTATGCGTGTGGCCGATCTCGACCTCAACTTGATGCTTGCCCTTACCGATGCGCTACGCCGCGATGTGCCAGGTGCACTCGTACACGTACTTACTGATCATACAGAGCTTGCACGATCGGATGATCGCTATGTAACTTCCACCAAATTGGTTGAGTTGCGCAACCCCGATGAAGCAAACAACCTGCGTCCTGCCCTCCTGGTGTTTCTGCCCTCCAATCTGCGGACGAGCGCGGAAGACTCATTCGGTGTCGCCACCTTCGAGGAGATTCCTGTTACCGGCACGTACGATGAACTACTCCAGCGCCTCCAGAACCGCATTCCAGCATCCCTTCAGGCAACCGTAAGAATCGTGTTTGACCAACTGGGTGCCTGGTTTGCTGGGCATATTGAGGCGCGTGTACGTTTTCTCTTGACCGCGATTTTAAACAGTGTCGATCACGAAACACTTGGGGCATCACTTTTTGAGCTTGGTCTTGTCCCAGATTTGCGCCTTTTCAGTGATCAAGCGCGGTCGCTAGGGCGCATTCAGCAGAATCTAAAGACCGTAGCAGCCCTAACAACCTCGGACTTGTCAGTCCGCGGGCGTATCCTTGACCTCAACCTGGTCGATCGAACATTGCAGCGCCGCATGATGCAGCTGCTACTCGATATAGGAACGGCTGATCCGCGTCGCTGGACCAGACAGATCATCCTCGACCGGAAGAACTGGGAGTTGACCTTCGACAAATGGAGATTTGCTGACGAGCGGAACCCGGACAGGATCAGCATCTTCGCCGTCAAGACTGATCTCCCGGTCGTCCGAGAGGAAACGGACACACGACTTCAAGGCCTGGTGGGTCAACAGCTGCTAACCCCACAGACACGGCGCAAGCTCACGCTGACCTTTCAGGTTGACCCCCATCCATCGCAGGTCGCCGGGCTCGACTATTTCACTGTGCAACTAATGACCCGCGAGGCGGGCACTGGAAATATCAGCACTCCGCTTGGTCTGTCAAAACGAGTAAGAGCATGGAAGGCAAAAAGGACAACGTGCACGGTAACTCTTGATAAACTCAATCGTGTTGCTTTTCCCGAAGAAGGCGGTTGGTGCTTTCTCCGCGTGTTGCCCTGGACTGCACAGGGTGATCCAGTGCCAACTGAGCTAGGTCGCTCGCAAATCGATGACGAAGGTTTTACGGCAACTCCCTCGAATGAAAGTGAGCCCTTCTTTGTTATTCCTGGTAACACGGATTTTGAGGAAGAGGAACGGCCACAACGTGCGATTCCGCGGGCCGACAGCGTCCAGCATGCTCGATTGCGTGTTCAATTCAAAGTAGCTAGGGAAGGGCGCGACCCCTCAGAGATTCGACCAGATGCTCTTGCGTGGGATGAGGGGCAGAAGTCACGTTCCCGTGTCCGCGATATGTTGCGGGTGACATTTCGTAGAGAGGGTACCTTCAATATTCCAGTCGTTCACTCACTCCAACAAATCGAGGCACAGTATCTCACCCGACCGACCGAGCTGCTGCAGTTAGAACTGTGCATTGAGAATGGTCGGCTGAGCACACAGGAGCGAGCGCCAGTAGTGCTGCCAGATCTGGTGAGTAGCCAGCATTTTCTTGCAGCCAGATCTGAGTACCTTGCAGGAGTACGATCTGGAGAGGATGAACTGGTCTCACAAGCCGCCGACTATGATAGCCTCCAAGAGCTCTGTATTCGTTATGCCGAGGCATATCGCGACCTGCTCCGTGATCTCTATGCCAGAGTGGAAGCGGGGGTTGGGTATGAGCGCACACAAGCACTCCAGGAAATGCTTCAGGCCTTGCTAATTGACACCCTGGGGATCCGGATTGCTCACGCTCGTAACCGCCATCAAGTGCGTCAGGCTGCCCTACTGAGTCCGCTACACCCGATACGGGCGCTCTGGCTTACTACCTGGGCGGCAGTTGGCCAACGGTGGCTCGCTGCGGCGGGCAATGGACCATCAGAGTATATTAGCCTCGTGGAGGAAGCCATACTACGGCGTCTTGCGCCATTGAACATCCCTCCAACACTTATTCGCACAGCGGATACGGTTTACATACCGGTTGACAACATCTCTCCTTTCTGGGCCTTGTATGCTGAACCAACTGAAGAAGACGTTCGGGGCTTATTCAGCGAGGTGTGCTCGGCACTACAGGTGGCGGAACCTGCGCTTAGCGGTGCATCAGTGACTGGTGAAGCGCTTGCCACGCGGTTCGAACGCTACTTGAACCAGCACCCATATGTGCGTACCCTGACACTCAATGTGTTTAATCCCGGAAGAGCACAAATTATCGCCGATGCATTAGTCTGGCTGCAAAAACAACAGGCATTTGAACAATTGCGTTACGATATTCGGCTATTTGTTCCCGATCCCGAGACACCTGGGATCGGGGAAGCGGTGCTACAGCTCCTCTCGCCAGATACCACCAGCAGAACTGACACCGATATATTTGGTTTCTCAACAGGCAGTCATTTGTATCCCAAATTGGCCCTAGCCGTTCGCAGTATGGATGAGTTTCGCAACGACCCCGAGGGATTCCAGGCCCATCTCACGGTTTTACTTGACGTTTTCCCCGCCACCACGCTTGGCGCAGGGCCTATGCTTGGTTCGCCCCAAACAGTGCCGCTGTATGGATTAGCACAGGATTTCGTCAGCCACTATAGCGATCAAGAAAGCGACCGCGCGTTCTGGTTATGGCAGCGACAGCCACGGCACGGAGAACTCTCGCAGCAGTCGATAGGGGTAGCTTCTGCTGGCCTGCTTGCAGAGTTACCACGGCTCATCTCTGGACTGACGGCGACCATTATCATCCGTGATCCCGTCATTGACTACTGCCCAACCATATCATTGAGCTTGTCACCCGAACAACATGCGCTGCTGCATCGTGTCCACGAGGTAAGCGACTGGGTCTGCACCATCGATCGGAATCTAGGTGTTGAGTTCTTTGATCATGCTCGCGCAGATCGGCCGGAGTACCTCATTGACTATGTGCCAGGCAAGGTAACCAGTGGAGGCCACCGTCTCATTGTCACCACTCGTTCGGTCGTTGAGCTGACAGCGTTGCTACAGCCTGTTCTTGATAGCTACGGCTTGCCCCATCAGGGCAATCAGGTTGTTTTTATTCTGCGTCAGCTGCGACTGTTATCGGGCAGGTTAGCACTCAAACTTATTTCACTGGCACCATCACAAAGAGCTGAAGCACTCGGACTAGCTCTTGCATACCGCTACCTTGATTATCAGCAGGCGCTTCATAATCAGATCCTGGTACCACTCGATGATCACACCGATCTGTTTCGTCAGGTAGTCCAGACAGATCCCCAAGGTGATAGTTCAGAAAGACTTCAGCGGACAGATCTGGCGTTGTTCGAACTCGATCTGGATACGCGCATATTGACCTGCCGCCTCATTGAAGTCAAATGCTATGCACACACAACTGGTTTAGCTGCCTACCAACAACTTAGAGCGACGATTGGCCAGCAGATCGGCAACAGCGAGTTAATGTTACGACGTCAATTCGATCCGAATCTTGATCGTGAAAAAGATCGCCCTGATCGGGCGCTGAAGACTCGGGAACTTGCGTTATTGTTGGAATTCTATCTAGAACGAAGCGCACGTTATGGCCTGATGTCGGCAGAAGTTGCCGAGGAGGGGCGGACGCTATTGGCTACATTGGAAGATGGTTATAGCATCGTCTTCACACGCAGCGCACTGATTTTCGATTTTACACGTAGTGGCACTGAAGGGGCCGACTATGAGAATGAAATCGAATACCATCGTATAGGGGTGAATCTCATTCGCGGCTTGTTAAGCATGCAACCTATCCAGCCAATCGACATTGCAAATGCTGACCCTCTCGCAAGTGATACCGACGGCATTCCCTTTCTCCAGAACGCAGCGTTTCTTTCTCCACAACAAGATCGAACCACAACCCAGGAATGGTTTGTTCCCATCCTTCCAGAGCAAACCGATGAGCAGTCGATTGATGCAGAATTTGACGGAGGCTTAGACAAATCCGATACTCCCGACGTTATGCCCGGTCAAGAAGGCAGTGAGATTCGGGGTGATGCAACTGTGTCAGTACCTGCAAGCACTGGTGTAATTGCGCCAGATGTGCTCGAAAGCCAGGCATCTGAGAACGAGCAACTGGTAGAAGCACCACCACTCCAGTTTGCTGAGCTATCGGAGCCTCGCAGTGGCCAGCCAATCCGCGAGTCACAGCTGCCTCCTCACTACGACATTTTGCTAGGCGCACAATCTGACTCGCCACAGTACGGCGTTCTTGGTGAAGTAGCGGGACTAAAGGTGGCGCTCGATCTCGATCAGACACATACGATAAGTCTGTTTGGCGTTCAGGGTGGTGGCAAGAGCTATACCCTGGGTAGTATCATCGAAATGGCTTGCCTGCCAATAGACCATATCAATCAACTACCTAGCCCTCTCGCCACGATTCTTTTCCATTATAGCGCGACCAAGGAGTATAAACCCGAGTTCGTCACGATGAACCAGCCAAACACGGTTGCGGATCAGATTGCTACGCTTCGTGAGCGTTACCGAGGTCAACCACAGGCGCTACGAGACATCGTATTACTTACGCCCAAGGCGCAACTCGAAGATCGACGCGCGGAGTACCCCGACATCACAGTAGAGCCTATGACGTTCTCTTCGCAAGAGCTCAAGGCATCGCACTGGAAGTTTCTCATGGGGGCTGTCGGCAATCAGAGTCTGTATCTGCGCCAGATTAATTTGATCATTCGCCGGCTACGCAACAACCTGGTACTTGACCAACTTCTCGACGAGGTCGAACGTTCACCGATGGCTGACCATATGAAGGAGGTAGCACGTACCCGTCTACAACTTGCCGCCGAATACATTGATGATAGTCAGCAATTGGGCCGTCTCGTAAAATCAGGGCGCTTGATCATCGTTGATCTGCGAGATGACACAATAGAAAAAGACGAGGCACTCGGACTCTTCGTGGTATTGCTCCAGATATTCTCGGAGGCTGCACAAAGTGATCAGCCGTTTAACAAGCTTGTTGTGTTCGACGAGGCGCACAAGTATATGGAGAACGGAGACCTAGTTGCTGGTCTCATTGAGGTCGTGCGAGAAATGCGCCATAAAGGAACCAGCATTTTGGTCGCTTCGCAGGAACCACGCTCGGTGCCACAATCCCTCATTGAGCTTTCGTCCCAAATCATCCTACATCGCTTCAACTCACCGGATTGGCTGCGGTACATCCAGAAGACAAATACGGCCCTAAGTAGTCTCACTCCTGAGAAGATGAACAGCCTGGGACCAGGCGAAGCGTATGTCTGGTCAAGTAAGGCGAGTGATCCAAGTTTTTCCTCTGCAGCTGTCAAAATCCGCTGTAGACCGCGTGTGACTCAACACGGGGGTGCAACAAGGACGGCAGTAACCCGAAAAAACCAAGATTCATAGCTTGATTTGCGCCATTTGTATGATCAAGCAACGACAACCGGTGAACCTGAACGCGGCTGCCATACGGCAGGAACAGTCTCACGCTCGTGGCCGTCGCTGTAACACCCAAAGATATTGCCGCGCTGGACGACCGAGAGGATTCGCCGCTCGTCGGCAATCAAGCCGAAGTACACGGACATAAACTGATCGGCCTCGGGCACGCTCTGGGCGCGGACGATGCAGAAGTCGTTCACATATCGGTTTTGCTCAAAGACGCGCACGCGGCGCTCGTAGCGGCGCTGCGGGTCGCGACGGAGGCGGTAGACCCGGCCGGGGTAGAGCCCGCTGGAGACATCGAGAAAGCCCTGGCGCTCCAGGAGCGCGTGCTGCGGGCCGAGGAAGAGGCGGAGGGTGTTCTCGGCGCGCTGCGCCGGCGTGAGCCCGTCGCCGAGGTCGCGCTGATCGCCGATCGCCAGAATCGCGCGCGTGCTCGTGCCCGGCTGGAGCGGTGCGCGTCGTGGAGCGCTTCGCCCTGGAAGCGCCTCGGCGAAGTGGAGCGGCGGCTCGCCCACAAGCGGCACGCCGGCCTGCCGACAGAACGATGCGGCGATGCTGTAGCCGCCCCAGTCGCCCACGGGTGCGGCTCGCGAGCCGAGCGTGGCCGGGTGGCAGGACGCGAAGGCGATGGCGGCCGTGGCGATCGTGCCGGTCGTACCCGTTGCCTGAAGCAGCACCAGGTGGTAGGGCTCGTCGCTGACGGTGATGCGCGCTTCCTGGATGGCCCAGCTGTCCTCGGGCACGAAGTTGCGCAGGGGCGCCCAGCGCGTGCGCGTGGCGCCGACGTAGGGGTGGTCCGTGCGATAGCACGGCATCGTTGCACTCGAGGGCGTACCGAGGAGGGCCTGGGCAGCATCCGTGTGCTTGCAGCCACGGGGCACACGCAGTCCGACGTCGCTACGGTCGGCGGCGAGAGCGCGGCGGGCGGCGAGATTGCGCGCGTCCTGCAGCCAGCCCACACAATCGCAGGAAAGCACCGTCTCGCCGTTGCGTGCGCTGGCCCGGTCGAGGAGCACGCGGTACCAGCGGTCGGGACTGGAGGGCGACTGTATCGCCAGCACGAGGTCGAAGTCGCCGTTGCGGAGGCTGCGGGCCATGGCGTACCTCGATGATAGGACCGGGGCGCATTGCTCCACCCCGGCCCGTCGCTGCCCCTACCCGCCGGTGATTGCGTTGAGGATAAGGATGTCCGTGCCCTTCGTTGGGTCAATGCGCAGGGCGGGAAGCACCTCGCCGTCGGCGCGGCCGCGCACCACCTCGGCGGTGAGCCGGCCCGCCTGCTGGTGGGTCGTCACTACACGCTCGGCGTGGGCAAGCGCCCAGCGCTCATCCGGCTCCAAAAGCTCGATCACCAGCGCGGGCGTCTCTCCGGGCGCGAGCGCCCGCAGCTGGGGGAATATCACCGGCGCGTCGCCGGCCTGCCCAAACACCCGCACCTCGCGCGTGCCCGCCACCGCCGCGCTGAACGCCCGCTGCCGCACCCGCTCCGCCCAGGCTTGTGACAGATCTGTCGTAGTCATGTCCAGTCCCTTTCTCGCTCATGTGTTCCACTATCATCATACACGCGCGCCCTGCCAACGAGAGTCACGGCACGTGGAGATGCCACACATCCGGTCTTCGTGTTCGCTGGCGCTCCGCCTACGGCGACCGCCGTGGGCGCTGGGGCGGTTCGATCAGCGGGTAGCCCCGGCGCTCGCTGGCGGTGATGCAGGCCTCGATGCGGGCGGCAATGCCAGCGAGCGCCGGTGCGCCCTGGTCGCGCAGCTCGTCACAGAGGGCACGTAGCTTTTTGAGGCTGGCCGACTCGCCGGTCGTCGGCTCGACCCAGCGAGTCACGCGGCCCAATACCTCCAGCGGCGCGCCGACCCTGATCAGCAGCGTGCCGAGCTCGTTGCGCTGGGCCTGTTTGCGCGCCTCGAGGGCGTGCTCCGCAGGCTCGATCTCCGTGATGAGCTCCTGGGCGATCGTGGTTGCGGCCGCGTGTGCGCTAAGCTCGCCGACTTCCCAGCGCGCGTACGGTGTGGCTGCCTCGGGCAGCGTGTCCGGCTCCATCAGTGGCTCCATGGGGCTTCCTTGCGTTCGGTGTGCGGCGTGGACTCCTCACACGGCCCAGGGTTGGCTCGTATCGAACAGGTGGTCGGTCTCCTGTGCGAGCCGCCCGAACTCGCGCTCCTCGATCTGCGCCCAGTAGACGCGCTCCTCGGCAGAGTCGCGTCCGGGCAGATACGTGCGTGGGCGTGGGGGCCTGGTCG
>Ga0105046_10005454_pt1 | contig 20128 bp, 20 predicted proteins | sample MAT03_FD_78385 | JGI IMG/M metagenome (GOLD analysis project Ga0105046, IMG submission 78385) | Freshwater microbial communities from Lake Fryxell liftoff mats and glacier meltwater in Antarctica - MAT-03 (megahit assembly) | ecosystem: Environmental > Aquatic > Freshwater > Ice > Liftoff... | reverse complement strand
GGAAGTAATCATTTAGATTCGAATCTAATTAAAGGTTCATAAAAGAATCTGTACCAACTTTGAACACTTAATTTTTTATATAATTGGTAATGTATCAAGAAATATCAAGTTTTAAGTAGCGGTGCACTGTAGGATTAATTGTATCACTATCGGCAATATTAGAAAAAACATAATCAAATTTACCATTGAATGGTGATTTATTGCGTTGTTTGCAATGTTCACAATATTTACAATAATTCATTATTTTATATGATAATTATTATCAATACATATTATTATTAACATATATCAATTTTTTTAAATAATAGAATATTCGATTTTGTTATTGGAACCAGTAGTGATTTGATATTTATCACACAACGTACATAACCATTTGGCAACTTCCTTGTCTCTAGTTGTTAAATAACTACGAGCAGGTTGAGAATAGGAACGTTTCGTTCCTATTCTCTTACCAAATGGCCTTTTTTACAGGCATATCTATATGCATATTCGTTGTGGGCATAAATATTGATTTCATTTTTTTGACACAAATATTTTGCCACCAATAAATTATTATCAGTACATGCTTATACAAAATTATTTTCTTCGTTTGTTAATTTTTTATTATTTATTTTTTCTATCAAATAAAATTGTTCCAATGTTGTAAATAGTTTATCATTAACAACAAAATCATAATAATATTTATTAATTAAAGATAGTTTGGGAAAATCAATAAGTGGATCCAAATAGTTAAGAATAGAATATTCAATTTCTATAACCAAAAAAATATAACTATTCGTATCCATTATGGATATTAATTACATTATATTGATAATATGACAAATTAATAATTTATAATTCAATTTTTATGATAATTATAATTTTATAATTATTATAAAGAATGTAACCAATCAACAATTTTTGAGTGACAGAATCTAAATGCAAATTCATCATGAGCATTGATATCGATGGAAGAACCTATTTCATTACCCAATAGACATAACCATTTAGCAATTTTATTGTCTCTAGTTGTGTTGCTTCGCAACATAACCATGAGCAGTTGAGAATAGGAACGAAATGTTCCTATTCTCTTACCAAATGGCCATTTTTGCAAGCATATCCAAATGCATATTCATTATCAGAATGAATATCAATGGGAGAATTTGTTTCATTGCCTACTAGATGTAACCATTTGGCAATACCCAAATGCAAAATTTGAAATGATTGATCAGGATCTATATAATTTTTTGATATTTGTCACAGTGGAAAAAAATATCTAAATTCCAAAAATAGAATCATCGTTGGGTGCTGTCATTTTTAATGAATGTGATTTGTCTAAATTATTTTCCCAACTAAGTCCTCTCTTGACAGAATATTTTAACAATTCTGATTCTCCCCACGTCATAACGTCTAAATTATTTATTTTAATAGCCGTTTTTTCTTCTGTACATATTGAATAAACAATTTCTGGTTTCACCTTAATTCTTATTGCACCAGGGATTTGTGAGGCTTTTATTTCCGTACCATTATACAATATTTTATGACCGGATGTCACTAAAAAATCTTCATTTGGTTTATTTTCTCCAAGAGAATTCTTTTTTATTTTCATATATCTGGTAATTCGTCCTGTTATGATGTTATATTTGATGGGTATAAATTTTTCATTGATCGTATCAAAAATTTCATGTGTGTCAGAATATAGTTCTTTAGCTCTAACTTCGGAAATTTCATTTGTTAATTTATTTTTTGCCAAAACTAGCGATTCTCCGGAAAAACAAATTACACCCGCTTCGATAGCACCGATATCGACAATACCATTAATAATACGTGGAAACCCCGGACCACGTTGATCATAAATAATTCCAACCGGAACTAAAGCATTATTACCACCATCGATAGCAGTAGAAGCTGGTTGTAAAGTCCTAGTCTGTGTGGGACCACCATAATTTCCAAGTGGATTGAGCAAAGGATTAACACCAATTTGATCACTACCTCCAAAACCAGTTGATCCAGTAGTGTTACCAATTATATTATTACCATTTGATGTGAATGGACCAAAGACATCAGGCGATGTTGCTCCGCTGGTTGCCGTATTTCGTGCTATGATAGTATTACCTACATTTATAGTTCCAGCATTATTATAAACACCACCACCAACACCATTACCACTACCGTCATCATTGACAGTATTACTACTGATGGTAGTATTGGTTAGAGTTACAACACCAGATGAAACATATATACCTCCACCACGGGTGAACCTAGCCATATTTCCATTGATAGTACTATTAACTATCGTGAAAACAGCAGCGGAACCATCATTAACTATACCACCGCCGTTTACATTACTACCAGTCGCAGCGGTGTTATTATCATTGACGGTACAATATGTCATGTTGAAAATTCCATTGTTAAATATTCCGGCACCACCAAAGTTTGAAATTGTAGCGATTCTATTGCCACTGACAGTCGAATATGTCATATTACAAACACTGCCATTATATATACCCGCTCCACCGAATGGATCATTGGAATTCCCGTTAGAATTATCACTTATTGTACACAATGTGATAGTCAAATTGCCGAAATTTAGAATACCAGCACCAGATTGAAAAGCTTGTCTACCATTTGTAATAGTTAAACCGGACATTGAAACAATAAAAGTCGCACTGATACTAAAAACTCGAGTCGCATTATTTCCAGAAACTGTAACATTTAATGGATTATTATTGATGATTGATAGATTTTTAGCTATTGTCAATTCTCCTGATGTTAATACAATAGTCGCTCCCGATAAAGCTGGTGCAAAATCGATAGTATCACCTGAAACAGCACTGATAATAGCTTGTCTAAGTGAACCAGGTAAATTATCACTATTATTTGTAACGGTAATTGTTGCCATACTATTATAATTAAAGATTTTTATCACTCAACTGACTGTAACAAACAGTGATATCGATAAATCGATTTATCAATATTGTGATTTGATTATTAATCAGCATAAAAATGGCATCCTGATAAAGGTCAGGAAGTTATCACAATATAAAAAATATCTGGACGCGAACATTAACATATTTTATATACTAATTATTAAAAGGATATCCAAATTTCAATAAAAATATCACGTTTGATTAGATTAAACCATAACAATATATTTTTACTATATCCTAAAAATTGGATCATTCAATCCTTTTCATGATAATCATTTAGAAGTAACTGAAATTATTCGGCTCTCAAAAAATATATGCATATGCATGTATTTTTACGAGGCTTTCACATACTTTTTAAAAGTGTGGAATAATAATCGATATTAAAAATTTATTATAGGTGTTAATAACATCTTGTTAATAAATACATTCATTGGAGAAGATATTGAACAGCTGGACGATGATAAATTGATCAATGTAAAAACATACTACAAATCAATTTCGTGAAATCATCAACATATAATTCTGGGAACACGTAAATTAATCAAAAATAAAACATTTACCATAAATTTGATATATGATCAAATAATAAACTAATTATTCAAATAAATTTATCCACTTCTTTTACTTGAATTGTTTCAATGCTTCAAGTAATATGACAAATTAATAATTAATAATTCAATTTTTGTGATAATTATAAAAATTATAATTATCATAAAGAATATAACCAATGAACAATTTCCGAATGATCACTTCTAAATGCGAATTCACCCATAGTATGAATATCAATGACAGAACCTGTTTCGTTACCCAATAAATGTAACCATTTTGCAATTCCCAAATATCCATTATAGCAAGCAAATCCAAATGCATATTCATTATTAGCATGAATATCAATGGGAGAACCTATTTCAATTCCCAATTTATATAACCATTTGGCAATTTCAAAATGTCCTTTTTCGCAAACCCATCTAAATGCATATTCATTGTTAGCATGAATATTAATGGGAGAACCTATTTCATTACCCAATAGATGTAACCATTTGGCAATTTCCAAATGTCCATTTTCACAAGCTCGTTTAAATGCAAATTCATTCCCAGCATCAATATTTATTGGAAAACCTATTTCATTTCCTAATAGATGTAACCATTTGGCAATTTCCAAATGTCCTTTTTCGCAAGCACATCTAAATGCTAATTCATTATCAGCATGAATATCAATGGGAGAATTTATTTCGTTACCTAATAGATATAACCATTTTGCAATTTCCAAATGTCCTTTACCACAACTCATTTCAAATGCAAATTCATTATAAACATGAATATCGATTTTATTTTTTTGATACAAATATTTTGCCACTAATAAATTATTATTAGTACATGCTGATACAAAATTATTTTCTTCTTTTGTTAAATTTTTATTGTTTATTTTCTCTATCAAATAAAATTGTTTTAATGCTGTAAATAGTTTATCATTAACGACAAAATCATAATAATATTTATTGATTAAAGATAGTTTGGGGAAATCAATAAGTGGATCCAGATAGTTAAGAATAGAATATTCAATTTCCACAACTGGAAAAATATAACTGTTTGTATCCATTATGGATATTAGTTGTATTATATTGATAATATGACAAATTAATAATTAATAATTCAATTTTTATGATAATTATAAAAAATATAATTATCATAAAGAATGTAACCAATCAATAATTTCCGAATGACCGGATCTAAATGCATATTCATAATTAGCATGAATATTAATGGGAGAACCTATTTTTTTACCTAATAGATATAACCATTTGGCAATTACTAAATGTCCATTTAAGCAAGCCCATCCAAATGCATATTCATTATTAGCATGAATATCAATGGGAGAACCTGTTTCATTACCTAACAAATATAACCATTTGGCAATTTCCAAATGTCCATTATAGCACGCCCATTTAAATGCTAATTCATTATCAGCATGAATATCAATGGGAGAACCTCTTTCATTACCTAATAGATATAACCATTTGGCAATTTCCAAATGTCCATTATGGCAAGCATATTTAAATGCATATTCATTATCAGCATGAATATCAATGGGAAAACCTGTTTCATTACCTGATAGATGTAACCATTTGGAAATTTCCAAATGTCCATTTTTGCAAGCATATCTAAATGCATATTCATCCCAAGCATGAATATTAATGGGAGAACCTGTTTCATTACCCAAAAGATATAACCATTTGGCAATTTCCAAATGTCCATTATGACAGGAAACAAATGCATATTCATTATCAGCATGAATATTAATGGGAGAATTAGATACAATTCCCATTTTATATAACCATTTGGCTACTTCTCTTATCGAATGATCATTACAATAATTTTATTTTTTTTTTTGATGTGATTATATTTTTATTAAATTTTTTTATTAAAAATTTTAATAAATTAGTATACTGGGGGGAAATATTCATCAACCATTAGTTTACTTCTTTCCCAAATGTAGGTACTGGCACTTATCATTGATTGCAGAGCTCCTATATAATATGTGTTTTGGTGACCTTGTAAATCTCTTAATTTTGCGAATGGGGAAATATTCTTTGAGAGGGATTCTACATCGAAATGTGGTCCATAATTCCCGTGCGGAAATATAGTTTGAAGTGTATAAGTATGGAATACTGTCGATGTCATATTCGCTAAGGAATCTAACATTATTTGTCTAGCTTGGGCACTGGTTATTTCTGTTGGCGAAATTAACTGTATTGCATATGGACCATATGGTAGTAATCTTCCAATCGTGGTCACACTCGCTACAAATGGAGCATAATATGTACTACTGGGATCAGTATTTAAAAAGAATCCTGCACTATTTTGATAAGGACCAGTTGTATTAGTAAGTAATCCAGTGTAAAAATACCGATAATTCACATGTTTGAATAATTTAGTTTCCAACGAATCTGGATTCATAAATTGGATCTTTTCTAACACGGGTGGGAATGCCACTACATATTTTTTACATTTATATTTAAATGCTTCTCCATTTGCTGTTCCTTTTATTTTTATTGGTCGGTTTCCATTCTCATGTCTTTTTACTTTTGTTACTTGTGCATTTGTTATGACATTTTGACTTCCCAAATAATTTGTTATTCCATTATACAATTGGATACAACCTCCATTTATTTGGAATTGGCCTGTTGGTCCAGCTAGTCCTATTATTGCCATTGTCACTCGACTCATTGATGTTATCATGTTGAGAGCCAAAATATTGCTATAATTTCCATAAGCAAAACCTCCACTGAAACCATATAAATGGGTTATATCTGGCATATGATTTAAATTTTTTAATATGGCATAATCTTTGAATGTCATCAATAATTCCGTGGGTATTTTACCATAAAATATTCCCGAGTCAGACCAATTATATTGTTGCATTATATTTAACCAATTCTGAAATGATACTCCAAATTCTGGTGTTACTGGAAACGGGGGAGCTAATGAACTATTTTGGATATTGATATTTTGTACAGCAAGAGCAGGTATAGAACCGACACCCAATGGATTAAACCTATTGATAAATGCAATATTGTCCAATGTCCAATGGCCAAATCCAGCCGCATTTAACGCCGTTGAATTCCAGAAACCATTTGCTCCTATATCAATCCAATTATCGGTTTGTCCAGAAGGTGGTACAAAATTAAATGTATCGCAATGACCACCTGTGGTACTTTGACTTTCTAGTACCAATACATCGTAGCCATTGTCTTTTAGAAATGCAGCCATTGACATTCCCGCTGGACCTCCGCCTTGAACACATACATCTCTTACACGAACTCTGGATGCATTTATTATTACTAGTGATAATAGCAATAATAGAAATATACGGCCAAAATCACTGATCTTTGCCATTTAGTAATTTAACTAAAGGTAATCTCAAATATATGAATCATACAGACTTTTCAATTTTTATGGTCCACACGTATTTTTTTCTAAAAAATATCAGGATTCTTACAAAAATTTGAAATTGACATCAATAAAATATTGAAAAAAATTTGTTTTGGTAAATCCAATATTTATTGAATATGTATGGTCATGTGTCGTAATTGTATTACAAATAAAAATCCGATTGGTAATTATTTTAATGAAACACTGATCGATTTTTTTTTAGATGAAACGATAACCGATTTGGATGAAACAGTACTTGATGATACGATATTAATCAATTTAGATGAAACAACAATTGATTTAGACGATACACTGCTTGATTAATTAAATATCATTTGATTAAATATTTGTATCATTAATACAAATATTTAATTTAGTCAACACAAATAATATTTACTTTATAAATATGTGTACCGAATCAACTTTTAATTAAAATTAATTAAAAAATGATTTATTCAAATTGAAATTTTAATCATATATTTCCTTCATTTTTTTAATCATTAGCATTGTTTTATCGGAATAATTATTTATAATCGGTATTGGAATGAATCCAGCTGGATTAATATGTGCCAAACGGTGTACCATGCAGCTATCTTTTTCTTGTTCAAAAACAAAACCAGAAATATTAATAGTTGCCTTAACACACCAATTAGGTGTTTTAGGGATTTTACCATCATAATCAACCGAAAACATCAAAACGTATGTTCTCTCTTCATCGATCACTTTCGTTTGCATAAAAACAAATTCTCTAGATCGAATTGGCCAGGGCAATGAATTGATTTGGCGGCAAATTCTGTTATTATCATCAATGTTTTCAATCACATCATATTCCATAATGGATTGATCATTTTTAAGCATATTCTCTTTGCTATCGAATGTATTCCAAATAAAATCCACCAGTTCATCCATTCCAGCTTTGATCAAACCGTTTGACTTAAAACAAGCAATTTTACTCCCCTTCAAAAATTTCCTTTTCATAGTTATATCATCATTCTCTTTAACTAGTTCCCAATTGGAATCGGATAATAATTTTTCCAATAGTTTCAATTTTTCTTTTTTCTTATCAGCAAATACTTGTGTATCGGAATTCATTTCGATGTAGTTATTTTCCGGAATAATATAAGACACCTACTAAATTATTTTAATTCAATTTTTTTTATTAAAATTAATTATAAACAAAATTTATGATTAATTTCAATGGTTTCAATGGTTTCAAAAAGCCAGATAATAAAACGATAAAAAATTAATACAATGAATTGTAGTACACAATGCACAAATACTCCTGACTTCTGTAACCATAATATACCATAACCAACAACTTCCAAACATTGAAATAATGTTCAACACTCTAATAATCAAGTCAGAATAAATAGTATTCCAACCAAGCATAAATATCATAAATGTATAAAAGAAGATTCCATAAACAGAATTCGGCATACCAAAGAGAAGAGTTGCTCTCTTGTGGTCCAATACAGACAAAACCCCATTCATTGTTTCATCGCTAAAAATCGCGATGCGTTTTTTAATTGGGATAACGGGAGTTTCGGATTCGCTGCGCAAATTTGAAGTTGCCGTTTCCTCTTTAAAAATCGCGATGCGTTTTTTAATTGGGATAACGCAAGTTTCAGATTTGCTGTGCAAATTTGAAATTGCTGTTTCCTCAATAAGTGATTGATTATCATAACAATCACAATTTGGTTTGTAATTTGGATTGAGTAACATTCTAATTTTATAATATGTTGCGACCGATGAACAAACAACACCAACTAAAAAAAGTAGATAAACAGGATTGGATCCGAAAACGTGTTTAACAATTAATGTAACAAATAATATAATTATACCGGCTAATGAAAAGAATTTCAAACTACTGTAAAACAATTCAAAAGTGGTTTTCCTTTTACGAAATTTACATACTTTTTCATCTGATCCAGTATAATTATTTATGGGTGTCCTTTTTCTTAAAGGGATTCCGTTTTGTTCCATTTTTTTAATTTCACCAATCGAATTAATAAACATTACAAACAGAATTAATTTCAATTTTTAACGTTATAACAAATAAATCATAAGGCAAATTTAAAAATTGAAAAATTATTATTTTATTATGCCCAATCGAAAAAACAATAGGTATTAAAACGAACTTCAAAAATGAAGTGGTTTAGTTCTAGTTTTTTTTCATTGTACCGAATTATTTTAGGTACATATCTTTTCTTCCATTTTTCTAAATTATGGAATGATGGGGAAGAAATTTTTAGCAATGAAGGAGTCATTAGTGATGCCAAGATTCTACCAAGTTATGGTAAACTTCCGGTTTTAATTTTACATTTTGATAGTCCAAAAATTATCGAATTGTTTATTGGATCATTAATTATTTCTAGTATTCTATTCACATTCGGTATATATCGACGATTGAATTCATTATGGTTATTCTATGGATGGATGTCATTGTTAAATAGAAATCCATTAATTTCAAATCCGAGTCTCGGATATATTGGTTGGATTTTGTTGAGTTGCGCTTTGATCCCAAAAGGAGAAAAATTCTTGTTTTTTAGAAAAAGAAACAGCAACAATGATAAACAATACCACCATTGGGAAATGCCCGATGTCATATATTATGGTTTCTGGATAATATTAGGAGTATCTTATACCGCAAGTGGTTTACATAAATTATCATGCCATAATAATACATGGATCGATGGAACAGCATTATACTATGTATTAACTAGTCCTCTTGCCCGACCCAACAATTTAATAAATGAATTATTGAGTTCAAATGGTTTCATTATTAAACTTATGACATGGGGATCGTTGGTACTTGAGGTCTCGTATCTTTTTATTGGAACATTTTATCGTACAAGAAAATACTATTGGTTAGCATCTATAATGTTTCATATGGGTATCCTTTGCACAATTAATTTTACTGATTTAACTATTGGTATGATTGTGGTCCATCTGTTTAGTTTTGATCCATCATGGTTCGAATGGAGCCGAAGATTAGTCATCCAGTATGATAGAAATGGTAATGAAATTGTTGATTATGATTACAATCATACTGATAAATTTAATTCTAAACCAATATCCGAAAATGTTATCAATGAACTTAATACAATCACGACAAGAACAAGCGAACTACTTAAAAAAGGTATAACAAATGATAAAACCAAAAATACTTTTGTTAGTTGGATAACAATTGCAATAATTATGGTTCTTGTGTCTGTATTAATTCATGCAAATGGTGGATTAATACCAACAATTAATCGTTTCGCCGAATTAACGATTCAATCTCATACCGCTTTTATGTGCCTAATCATTATTTTAGCTATAATCATGATATTAGAAAGAATATTCCCGGATCAAGAATTGAAACCAGTAAATGGTTGGCGGAAATGGGTGATTATTATCAACATATTCCAATTATTTTCAGCTATCTTGGCTATTTTTACTTGGGAAACATGGCTTCAAAATACAAACCATTTCAAATCGACAGCCGGTTTTCATTTGAGGGATCATACTAGTCCTTTTTGGGGTGGTTTTATTGCCTATTTTGTAAACCAATGGCTTTTTTATCATTGGCACAAAGCACGACATGAAGTATATTTATTTTGGATTCTGTTCCACCAATTTCACCATTCACCATCCAGAATTGAAGCAATCACGTCATTTTATAAACACCCGCTCGAAATTATTATTGATTCACAAATTATGGCCGTCCTTTCTTATTCAGTATTAGGAATTAGTAGTGAAGCAACTGTATGGTTATCCATTTTTTCTGCCATTGGTGAATATTTGTACCATATGAATATTTATACTCCTCGTATATTAGGGTATATATTCCAAAGAGCTGTTGCGCATCGATGCCACCACAGATATATGAAAAGATTACATTGCCCAAATTATTCCGACATTCCATTTTTTGATATTCTTGGTGGTACCTTCGAGAATCCGGAATATTATAATGAACAATGTGGATTTACACCCAAAAAAGAGGATCAGCGGTTTAATATGATATTTTTCAAGGATGTCATATTTCGTCATTATCAAGACATCTTTTCTAGTCGTAAAAAATTCAAGAAAATTGTAGTAAGATATTTTTGTTATGCTCTTGTTTTATGGGGCACATTAAATTCCACTGCATTTATTACCCACAATTCGAATTTTAAGGAAATTGGATTCGCCACAGTTTCAAGTCCATTACCCCTTGTTTTTAGTTGTTACAATGGTGTTCAAACATTTGTAACGGCTTTTAACGCAACAATCGATTATCAAAATGGAACACAATTAAATGCTATAATTGATACTAATCGTTATAATTTACTTGGTGGTTCATATAACAGAAAAAATGTATATGGAGCAGTGTTTTCACATGGATCCTTATTTGATAATGATGCCCTTATTAAAATTCGTCAAGATATTCTTCAGTACGCAGTTTGTTCCAACGAAAATGTCGCCGGTAATAGTAGATCTGGCAAATTATTAGAAGAATTTAATTTGCCAGGCGTAATAAAAAAATTACATGTTGATGTACTGGATCGCTACGCTAATAACAAAAAAATAGGAGAATTGGATATAGTTTGTCGTACCGATTAATTTATGTGCCACATAAAAATATGGTATAATTTTTCAAACCAATTAGTCGCACATGATAAAACCAAAATTGCTTACTATAAAAAACACAGTATTTTAAAATGAACATTAGGTTATTCGCTAAATATATAATATTTTTATTGATTTAATTATTAAATCAATAAAAGATGCGGACTTAATTATACCTCTTGATTGGTTTGACACGATTCCTGTTTTTTAGAATTTTTTCTTGATAATGCTCTTTTATTTCATCGCAATCTCCAAATATCATTTTGAAAGTATTATATTTGATATAATATTTAGCTTCTTTAGACAATAAAAAATTTACCACTTCGGTATGACCATTCGTTGATGCTAATTCTTTTGCACAATTATAATTATCCCTATCAGTACTTGTGTTATCACAAATAATAAAAGCACCACTGCGAATCAAATATTTAACTATATCAATATGGCCATGTTTGGATGCTGAAACGATAGCAGTATTAGGATTAGCTCCATGCTCTACCAAAAATTTAACAACATCAATATGTCCATTTTTTGATGAATTTTCAATTGCGAAATGATTACTGGTATTAGCACCTTTTGAAAATAAAAACTTAACCACTTCCAAATGTCCATGCGATGATGCACGGACAATAGGATAATCATAACCAGCACTCATTGTAGCTCCTTTAGAAATTAAGAATTCGACCACCTTTAGGTTACCGTATTCGCATGCCATAATTAGAGCATGATCATCAAAAGCATGTATATCAGCTCCATTCCGAACCAAATATTGTACAATATCAAAATGATTCATTGCTGATGCCCATTCGAGAATTTGACCTCCAAAACTATTTATATTGGCTCCTTTTGAAATTAAATATTTAATTGTATCCAAGTCACTTAAATTGCGTTTTTTGCCTAAAATGATTTTATTCGCTCGCCATTCATTTCCAAGATCACTCAATACCATTTTAAAATCAGGATCGTCTTTGGGCAAAATAACTTTTCTTAAATAAATGCTGTTGTGAAAAAAAAATCCAAAAATTTTGGTAGAATCAGTAAAATAGATACCATTGGAAACATTAGATTCAAATGAACACAACTCCGTATTAATGAATTCGCCGTCGAACACATTTAAACCTTCACAATATTGAAAACCACGATACTTTTCATCTTTATTAGTAGTTTTGAAATAGAATTTTTTGGACTCCATTTGTTTATTTTTTGTTTATTCAATGGGCAAATATATAAATAATTTATCAATTTTTTTTTATCTGTGATGGAGGATTTAACACATTTATTAAATTATTCCCAGTCCTCGCATTTTCCATAACAATGCAATAGTTCAACATTTATGCGATATTTTAAACCTTGACTTTCAATATATTGGACTATTTTTAGTAACGATTCATTTATGACAACATTTTTTTCGCGATGATGGCAAATTCATATTTTTTTTATGGAAAATAAATTGATGCATGATAAGATAATACATCAATTTATTTTTCAACGAGAAGGAATTATTTTTTCAACTTTGAATGCCTATTATAAATATTCTTAACTGCTGCGTTAGATTTTGTCCTCTTGAACAAATAAAAGGCCAACGAAATATCAGAAAATAATCCGATCCATGATCCCGCAATAGCCCCAACTGTACCACCTATCATAAAACCACCCAATGCTCCCGAAGAATCTTTTTTTGTAGTAATATCATTAACAACCTTTCCACCAATTAACGTGCCACATATCGTTCCTGTCCATGTTAATGGTGGAATAAATGGAAAACCAATGATTCCCATTAAATATATCGGAAAATATAATATGCTCTCCATTTTGCATAAAATAGTAATTAACATTTGATATGATACCATTAAATTATAAGTTATTCAATTTTTTTTATTCAAAAATAAATCATATCATTGTGATATAATTTATTTTATTAATTAGTGGTTCGATATCTTCTATGGTCACCACCAAACTCGCATGTACAATGTTCGCATTCTGTACAGCCCGAATATGGATTGAACATATCGGGACAATTACACTGACATATTTTTCCAGATGTTGTAATTTTGCATCCAGTGGAAGATAATTTACCAATGGTTTTTTTGTCTATACCTTTTTTGGTTGGTATATTTTTTACTTTTGTCAATACAAAAGTTTCATTGCCAATACATAAAACATTCTTATCTTGGAGCAGGGACATATTTTTTCGTACCGAAAAAGAATAATTTGAAAATTTATACAATGAAACCCGTTAACTGTTGAGTATTCAATTTTTTTTATGGTATATATATATCTCGTGCTATGTTACCAAATTATGGATCGGTATCGTCCATATTATCCATTAATTTATAATTCATATTTCATACTGTTCCAAAAAATCTATACATATCCAACTTTTAATGATAAAAATAATATAAAGATGAATTATATATAATAAAATAGAATAGTATTAATTTACATAATAAAAGAAAAATAAATAATCGAGAACCAAGATTATTAAAAAATTTCAAAAATTATGTAATTTAATGTAAACTATACTCAGTGATACGCTGGAAGTCACTTAAATTAATTCTGACAACATTTATCAATGTTAGTTTTAAATAGAATTTTTTCAGCTGTGTTAGTATGAAATTATTATTAATATCATCTCTAAAAACATCAACAAACTTAACAGTATCAGCTATGCCTACTAAGGCAACACTTTCAGGACCAAATAAACCTCCCTGATTTGCTAAATCAATTGGTTTGTAATTCATTATATTACAAAATAAGGTTATTATTTGTCATATTTAGTGGTAATTAATGAATTGGTAAAATTATTATTGGACGTCACATATTAAAATAGAAGCGTGTCAATAACAATTCTTTTCAAAAACTTGTGTTTTTGAAAAGAATTAGTATAATCGAAGACACTTAAACAATAAAATTAAGCGTTTAATTATTTTTTATTGGTATAATGTGTATTAAAACCACCTTTTCCATCAGGAATATTTACTGATCCTCCAGCGCTAGGATAATATGTATTAAAACCACCGCCAGATGATGGAACATTTACCGATCCACCAGCGTTGGGATAATGTGTATTAAAACCACCCTTTCCATCAGGAATATTTACGGCAGTATTCATTTTTATTGTTAACTTGATTTTGTTAATATTAAATTTGTACCAACAATAATTATAAATTTCAATTTTTATTTCGATCTTGTTTGTTTTGATAAAGTTTATGACACAAGTTCCATATAATATTAATCATTTTATCAGTTCTCATTAGAAAATATTTATGGATGATATTATTTCTTGTTATAATAATATCGTTCCAATCATTGTCAAATCTATTTTCATCATTTTTTATAATACCAGCAGCTTCACCAATAACAACTAAATTATTTAAGACAGCATCGTATGCCATTTCATTTTCTGCTAATTCAGATGCTGATTTGAAAGGTGTGATATATTTATGAATTTTTTCGATCGCATATGCAAATTCATTTAAGCTATCTTGTATATTTCTTTCTTCTCTATAATATTTTGATTTTAATTGATAATATTTAGTACGATGTGTTAATATTGTTTCGGTATCTGGTATCACTTGCTCTTCCAGAAAAGTCTTGGAGAGACGACGTGATTCATTTTTTAGAAGACACCTTCTTAAAATATATTTTATATTTGTAGTAAATGATTCACCTTTTGATATTCTATAATTTTTCCGGATTATAATTTTAATAAGATGATGTCTTTTTAAATATTTAATTGTTTCCGTCGATAATATATTTAAATTATCTTTTGTACTATCCAATTGATGTAATTGTTGTTGGATATTATCGATTGGTTCATCTTTGATACATGTCGTGATTTGTATATGATTATTATTTTTGATTAATTTAATCCAGCCATTAGAAATAGCTTGATTAATACCTTTAAGATCACATTTATTACTAATTAAATAATGCTTTAGATCATCAAGCAATATAATATTTCCACTTCTCTTAGAGGACGAGGTAATATATTGCCAAATTCTCTTTTCTGGACTTCCATGCAATAAATATTCTTTTCCTACTTGTGTCAATAAATAACCATGTATTTCTTTTCCCTTTAGTACAACAAAGTTATTACTCTCTAATAATTGTAAACAATAATCCCATAATTTGATTGACCACTGCCTTGTTGCAAATATTTCATCTAATATATTCCACCCATTTTCAATTATTCCTCTTATTTCTAATAAATATATTAGGTTTGTTATAATTTCTGTTGAATACTTATAAATGACAGACCACGAATTATTATCCCCAATCAGTTTTCTAATATTACAAACTTTAAAATTTTTTATTTTGTTTGACAATAAATCATAAAATATATCGTTCCATCTGTAATTAACGATCGTGTTCCATTTTTTGCATACCATTGATGTCATAAAAATATATTTAGGATGTTCAACATAATTAAATATTTTTTTTAGTATTTGATCGTCTAGTAAATCCATATTATTTATTTATTGAATCATTAAATAAATAATATTATAACTATTTTGGCGATTCAATTTTTCTGTTTGATTTTACCTGTAAACGAATATTTTTTTCTTGATAAAAATATCATACATATTTAATAAAAATTATTAATTTGATATGTATGACGATAATATCTTTATTCCCAATATATCACAATCATACCTTTATCGTCCCAGTTCTCACACTTTCCATAACAATTCAAAAGTTTAACATCTATGCGATATTTTAAACCTTGGCTTTCAATATATTGAACTACTTTTAACAATGATTCATTTATAACAACATTTTTTCTCGCAATATTGTCAAATTCATAATCCTTATCCTCATAAACCCAACCATAATTGTATGATTTCAATCCTTTATCAATTACTTCAATTAAATTATTTCGTAATTTGACCAATGGATCTAATTTCATATATGCATCGTGTGTTTCATTTTTCATTTTCAGTTGGTGTAAATAATATTCATGAATTGTTTGATTGGTATCACTCATATTTGTATTATCTGTATTATCCATTAAATTATAACCAATGTTTCATGCTGTGTTAATATGAAATATATTCAATTTTTTTTTTTGATAATCAATAGGTAAAGTATTTCATTGAGAAAAACAAACAATAACAGTATTGCAAAATTCATGAGGCAATGTATTTATTATATCACCCGTATTGATATCAAGTATTTTGATTTTATCTGTACCAATAACTATTTTTTTATCATCTGGATATATTGCAATATTTTTAATATGTTTTTTTTTATTATGCTTAACTGAATTTATTAATTTACCTGTTTCGATATCCCATATTTTGATATTTTTTTGATCACACGAAACAATTTTTAAATTATCGGACAAAAAAGCAATTGAATCAATATCTATATTATTCTTAACACGGATTAATCTTTTACCTGTTGTTGTATCCCAGATACTAATATATTGATAATCATCTACCATGGCAATTTTGAGATTGTCTGGTGATAAAATGGCTTTACATTCGTTTTTTGTAGAATGATGTTTAATAGTTTTAAGTGGTTCGCTTTTGTTCGTATTCCAAATGTTAATATTTTTTCCATCAACCGAAAAAAATCTCAAATTATCGGAAAAAAAACCAACATTATTAACATCACGTTGATTATGAAAAGTATGCAATTTTTTGCCATTATTCACATCCCATATTTTAATATTTTCATAATTTTCGACATTGCTAGAAATTAGTTTCAGATTATCTGGGGAAAATGCGATGCCACTAACAAAACCAGAATCACTTATTTTTTTCAATAACTCTCCTGTATTGATATTCCATATTTTAATTGAACGATTACTGGTGCCAGAAACTATTTTAAGATTGTCTGATGAAACAGCTATTTCGGTAATCCAACAATGACCGCTACCACCATGTTTCAACTCATTTATTAATTGTCCCGAATCCGCATCCCATATTTTAATATTTTTATTGCCACTGGAAATTATTTTATGATTTCTAATCGTCAAAAATTCATCAACAAATTCTTTCGAAAAATTATTTAAATCATAATCAGCTGGGATATTGATTTTTATTGTTCTCATTAATTTGACATCATTTGTATAGTCAAATAAATCCATTATTTCTAACAACAATTTAAATCCTTCACTGGGTATTTTAATATCGTATAACAATTTAATATTATTATCCAAACAAAAAAAATTTCGACATTTGATAGTTTCCAATAGATATTTCCAATCAGGAAAATTATTAAATTCTTCATCATACGCCCAGTTTAAATTTTTTTTTGACATATATTCCTGAGACATATATTTCCAATTGGGAAAATTAATGAGCTGACTCTTATCCAAAACAAAGTTTATTTTTTGATTATAAAATGATAAAACAATATCGTATGCTATCACCGCATCTTCAACATGAACAACCAACTTTTCCTTATTATTAGTATCATTAAAAGTTAAACAGCTGTAAAAATATTTTGAAGAAAACGCTAATATATTTTTATGGGCGCAGATACTTATTGATTGAGATTGATCCATTAGGACTAGTTCAATATCGGTGAATTTTTTATCTATTGTATCTTGATATAAACTATTAAAATCCATTATGAATAATTTATGAATAATTTATTCATTAACAATTATTTATAATACAATTAATAATTCACGAATCAATTTTTTAATAAAATATTTAATACCGGGACATCCATTGAAAATATTCTGCCCTTAAAAAAATTTGAAATTCCAAATATTTGGAGGGCTCTTTGCATTTGATATATATAATCACGTTAGCATAACGTAAACACATTGAATCAAACTCAAATCACAACAACCAACATGCATTGTATTGAAATCAAAAATGAAACAGCAACGAGTGAGAAATTTTTTGGCCCAGATGGATGGGGAAATGAACCCGTTACCAAAAAACTCGGAGTGCCGGGAGAAATTATTGGTCAAATTTTTCCTTCTCACAAAGATGAATATTCATTGACAGCTTTTGATGATAGCGAACCGATTGGACATTGTTGCAACAATCTTTGGGAAGATTTCTTGGACCAGTTGCCCAAAAATTCATTGAACTATTAACAATAGTACACCAGAAGGAACAGACTGAACTGCTTCCTTTTCTGGAAACTAGCGGTTATCCAATCAAGTATATTGCCCATGGTTGTGGATTGATGGTTCTTAGTTCTTACAATGGACAAGGTCTCGCAACAAAATTGGCCACAGCCGGTGATAAACTTCTAAAGGAGAAAGGATTCATGGTCAAAGTAGTCAAAACGACCAATATTGGATCCAGGAGGACATACGAAAAAAACGGCTATGTTGAATTTGCTTTTTTTGCTCTTGATGATTTCGGCATTGAACTTGATGACAGGTACAGCATTATGTACAAAATTCTTTAAAAAAATATATAAATGCATGCATATGGATATATATATTTGATAAGAGTATGCACAAAAAAAATTGAAAATTTGTGTATCTACAATTCTCATTGTAGACATTGTCTGTGTAGTACGTCAAATCAATCAGCTTTGCTGTGAACTTTACCAGAATAATATCAAGTACAATCTCGGATGTTGCGTGTTAAATTCAATGACAAAGATGATGTATACATTGTACCTAGAAAAGGAGCAGATGAAAAAATGTCACGTCATGGTGCACTGAGAACTAGCGGGTTATGCGATAAAGAACTCGCTCAAAGATCTCTACTGAGAGCTGATGATAATTGTTCTTGTTTTAAATGCCAATGTGAAAATCATTCCCACGAAGCCATTTTCACTAATTGTCTAAAGAAAAAAATCCATTGTGGTAATTCTTCTCGTCATCCTTGCTATTGTGCTAAAAACATTTGTCGTGTATGTTTAGAATTAAATTTACATACATGCATGAAATGCCAATCATTGCTACACACTGATAAATTTCATTGTGGTGTCAAAATCTGTCTAGATGGTAAAATGAGATGTACCAATTGTAGAGATCTGGTTAAAATAAATTTATGCGAATCCTCTTTACACCAATCAGAAACTCATCTTAATGTCATAACCGATACTGATAACAAAAAAAGATGTATCGAGTGTAGACTAATTAGACAAAATGCAATTGATAAAAAAAAGTGCCAATCCTCTTTGCACAAAGGAGACTCCCACGACGCTGTCATGACCGATAAAGATGGTACAAGGCGATGTATTGATTGTAGAATAATTCGATATCGCGCAAATAAGATAAGGTCTTAATATCATAACCAAAAAAAAAAAGATTTTTTATTATTTTGTATCTAAAAACATATACCAAATATATGTTTTTAAATAAATCCAAAGGAATGGACAACTAAAAATTATATCAAAGAATTTTATCCCAAATATGTAAGCCATGAGGTTAAATCGTATAAAGGAAATTATGATGTTATCATTAATCTCAATGATGATTCGTATATCTTAATCGCAATGGAAGATTTTTCAAAAAAAATGGAAAGGATTGATGGAGAAGAATTGGAAGAGTTTGAAAAAAACGGATATTGATGTTGTTCAAAATTAAATTACAATAAAATTTCTATTTTATTGTAATTTTTTAATGGTACGAAAATAATAAACATCTCTTCATCTGGGTAGTAAATCTATATAAAAGTATATAAATTTTTTAAGAGTTCTTCAACCCTTGAGTATCCCCATTTACTCTTATCCACTGGCTAGGCTTCGTGGACGTTTAGATTTACCGGATT
>Ga0105046_10005452_pt1 | contig 20131 bp, 20 predicted proteins | sample MAT03_FD_78385 | JGI IMG/M metagenome (GOLD analysis project Ga0105046, IMG submission 78385) | Freshwater microbial communities from Lake Fryxell liftoff mats and glacier meltwater in Antarctica - MAT-03 (megahit assembly) | ecosystem: Environmental > Aquatic > Freshwater > Ice > Liftoff... | reverse complement strand
GCGCGAAGAGCTCTGGAAGCCCAACCTCTTCGTTATAAATCGGCACAATAAAGGATAGCTTAGTTTCCGCCACGCTAAGGCAATAACTAGCATCGATGTACATGCGTTGCTACTAGCGTGATTATTACCCAGAGAATGCGGCGATTAGAACAGGCGATATTAGATACTTTATTGGTAACTGGTCACCAAAGTTTTAATCCATAAGGCTAAATGGGCGCTAAACTCAGCATATAATCCATGCTGTAGTTGGTATCTCTTTCTTGTCAGCCCCACTCTTTGCTAAGCATTTGAGGGGCTGGCTCTCTTTTGTGACCAGTTAGTTATTGTCACCCCCTATTTGCTCCGCAAATAGGCTCCTGCCTGTGCCGCCGTAGCCGAAAGGCGTAGGAGGAAGGGGCATTTCGGCCTGCGGCGAGCTCCGTCGAGTCGAGCATTTCTGATTGCGATCTTTGGTGAATATGCCGGCTAGTTACGATAGGTGTAACTATCGACATACTCCCGCAAGTGATATGATCGGGGCATGTCACAAGAGTCCTCTAAAAATAGCATAAGCGCTAAGACCTGGATTAAGCGCCAACAACTTTATTCTACGGAAATGAAACTCCGAAGATCATTCGAATTACAGCAGATGTCTCCCAGCGAAAAGTTCTCAGAGTTTCTGGCGCTTTGGGAGTTTGCAACGAAGGCCGATGCCGCTAGCGTCAACTCGAACATTAGTTTTCCTACGAAGATCGATTTGATGCGTTGGGAGCGTAGAACGCGAGTAAGCGCACTGATCGCTAAGGCGGAGTTGCGTCGGAAGGATAGCAGCAAAACTTCGCAATAAAATTCTCAGTAATTATTTGAGCTAGTTGGGTTATGGAAAATCCGAGAAGTGTGCCGGATCTAGTCAGCGCTCTTAAGGAGGTGCTGATATTCCTGCATACTAGAAAATTGGATTATTGCTTGATTGGTGGCTTGGCGATGCAGGTGCGAGGTGAGCCGCGCTTCACAAAAGATATTGATATTTGTCTCTTATCCAGTTTGGACACGACCAGAGCTCAGATCGAAGAGCTACTTTCGGTATTTCAACCGCTTTATCCGGATGCGTTTGCGCTAGCATTAACGTTTCAAATCCTACCGCTTACTATTCATGGGGTCACCGTTGATGTTTCCCTTGGACTCACAGGCTTTGAAAACCAGGCGATAAGCCGTGCAACGATGGAGGAGATAGTTCCAGCCGTAAAGGCTAAGGTTTGTTCCAGCGAAGACCTGATTGTCTTCAAGATTCTGGCAGGTCGGGCCCGTGATCAGTCGGATGTGGAGTCGATACTTTCCTCCTCTAAGAATGAGATAGATGATGACTATGTCGTCGCCACACTTAAGGGATTCGAGGTCGAGTTGGATAATTCAATGCTTGTTAGTGCTTTTGAGACTATCAAGAGAAATTGTCGCGCACGGTGACCACTATCTGGATTCGAAGTGGTCGTTCGGATGGCTGCCCATCCGAATTGGTAAGATGCAACTAAGAATCCACTTAAGTAGTCAGCATATTCACCAAAGGTCGCAATCAGAAATGCTCCACTCAACTGCCTTATAGGCCGAGCTAAGTCGAGTCGGGCTGGCAAGAAAGACATAAACAGAGCCAATATGGACAAGGCGCCACGTCCGGCGCCGCTTTACCTCGATGGATTTAAACTTTGATGACCACTTACGGGTAGCCAATTTCATAGAAATATATATACTAACTATATGAAAGTCGGTATATATATAAGGCTTGAACAATCGGTGTTGGAACACTTCAAAGTCGCTGGACCCGGGTATCAAAACCGAATTAACGAGACGCTACTTGATATGATCAGCTCTAAGGACAAACTTCAAAGTCAGCCAGCTAATAAAGCTCAGCGCGCAGTTGCCCACGCCCAGGTGGCGTTTGAGAAGTATTTCACCCGGGCTTTTTGGCACATGCGGAATGACGCCATAATAACTCAAGGATTACTTCCAGTAGTGATCGCTGGTTTGAGGCGTTACGGCGGAAAAGACGGATTTAATGAGGCTGCTAAGATATGCCACTTGATGAATTCCAAATCATAGTATTTCAGACGATCGCCAAGAATCGCAATCCGAATAGCTACGTCGCCGGCGGATCGGCTATTAATTCAAGCGCTAGCTCGCCTCGCTTTTCAAATGATATCGATCTCTTTCATGCCTCGATTGAAAGTGTGCAGCGCAGTTTTGGAAGTGACAGTGAATCACTTCAAAGTGCTGGTTACGCAGTAGAAGTTACAGTTAGTCAGCCTGGATTTATTACGGCAGTGGTTTCTCGCAATAATTCAAGCTTGAAGCTGGATTGGGCTAATGATTCCACCTTTCGATTTTTTCCTGTCGAGCCTGATTCGATAATGGGACATCGCTTGCACGTGGTCGACTTAGCTACAAACAAATGCTTGGCACTGTCTGGGCGAAGCGAGGTTCGTGATATTTTGGATGCGCTTCATCTGCACGAAACGACCATCTCGTTATCCGCTATGATTTGGGGTGCGTGCGGTAAAGACCCCGGATTAACGCCAGATCTAGTCATGTCGCTAATTCGTCGCTACGCGCGCATTTCGCCAGAATCTCTCGCTATTGAAAGAACCATTCGGCCAATTGATGCTGTTGCTCTTAAAAAGAGTTGGCTCAAAGTACTTGAAGCAACCGAGATGGATTTATCTAAATACCCGCCCGCCGATTTGGGATGTATCTATCTAGATAATGCCGGCCAGGTAGTGGGTTGGCCTGAAAGAAAAACAGATTTTGCTAATAGTCTTAAAAAACACTTTGGCTCAGTGGGCGGCGCGTGGCCAACAGTGAGAGGATAAATTTGGAGTGTCGCTGGCGCTGGGCTACTTTTAATAGCTGGAATTTGTTGCATGTATTCCGCTTAGCAAGAAGTTGAAAAAAAAGTAGCCCGCCTCCAGCCTTTTTTTCTCCCGCCTGTGCAGCGCCTTAGCCACACAAGCGGGGAACCCCACACTGGGAGGCCCCCCCAGATTGGAAAACCAGAGCCTGACTGTCTATTTAGAAGTCCACCACCGGCTCAGCTACGTTGTTAACGAAGTTAGTAAAAGTGTTAAGAGCGATCGCTCCAACAACTTCAAAGATCTCTCCATCCGATAGCGACGCAGAGCGCGCCGCAGCGAGATCCTGATCGCTAACCTTTCCTTTCTTACTCAAGACCGCCTGCGCAAACGCAAGAATCCCGGTCGAACGTGGATCAGAACCGTGCCCAGTCCTGCTCTGATCGATCTCTGTGGTGGAAAGCCCTGCGAGCTTACCGAGCGCAGAGTGAGCTGCGGAACAGTAGTTACACGAGTTCTGGTTTGCGGTTAGCAAAGCGATCATCTCGCGCTCTTTAGCTGACAGTTTTCCACCTCCAAGCGAGCCGCTCCCTGCTACATAAAACTCGAGGGCAGCAGGAGATTGGGCAAGCGTCTTGAGCATGTTTGGTACCATCCCAAGTTTTTGCTTAACCAGCCCCAAAAGCTCCTCAGCTTTAGGTGAATTCGTGTTTGGCATATTTATACGTGTCATTTTCTCTCTCCATAAAATCTATCTATTACTAGATAGATAAAGTTATTAAATAAAAGGTGAAATTCAAGACTTCACTATTCAAGAAATTCCTCTCCCTAAACCGTGATGCCAGTCGCTAACCAAGCCTTGCCAATATCAAAGCGAGCCGGCTCGTTAAACACTCGAGCCCAGATTGCTAGACCTTGAAGCGAAGCGAAATAGTTTCGAGCTACCGTCCTCGGATTCTCGTCGAATTCAAACACTCCGACTTCTTTGCCCTCAACTAGCGTTGCCGCTAACCACTTCTCAGCATCTTCAAAAAAACCTCTCACCTGATTTCGCATGTCTGGCTCAATACTCTCCAGCTCAGCCGCAAACATGCCGCATAGGCAAAGCTTATTACCATCCTTCAGCGTTCCCCCGAGCACCTCTGCGAGTCTTTGGACCCGTTTGGCTGGATCTTTGATCTCCGCTGACGCGGCGGAAAGTTGAGCGGCGAACGCCCCGCGGTACCGCACAAGGATCGCCTCTCCGAGTTTACCCTTGGTCGCAAAATGATAATGAATACTTGCGGTCTTAATTCCGAGCTTCGCCGCTATGTCGCGGTAACTAAAGCCGTTAAACCCAAGCCTCTGACAAAGGTCTTGAGCTACATCGAGTATCTCTTGTGAGGTACTTCTCTCCATGTCTGTATATATATCTACTACTAGGTAGGTTTGCAAGGGCCTTGAACGGCTATTTTTAGCTCTTAAAGGTGCCCCCCTAAACCACAGTCACTTTCAGTCGGCAGCTAAAGCCGTGCGAATAATACCTGGACACCCAAATACTCAATTCATTTAACCTCTTGAATCTATTATAAGTTCGATTTCGCGAAGTTTGGCTGTCCTAGTTTTCTTCTAGTTTTCTTCGGGCCGCAGCAAACCAACCTCTGCGCTCTGGCACCTCAAATCCAGTGGACCAGGCGAAATCCTTGGTCGCGACAGCGTGCGTTGGGCCACTTTCTGGATCTGCTAACACCAGACCATTCTCAGTAACTGATTGAACCATCGCAAAATGGCCCCGCTCTAGTATCCGGTTCACGAAAACAAATCGTCACAAGCCAACCATCATCCACTAGCTTACCGAAGAGCCGTCATAATGTAACACTTGACACCACAATCCTAGTCAAAACGCTGATACCTAAATATGATCTGATCAATTTTCACAGGCAGTAGTCTAGCGTAATTTTTTTCTTTTTAATAAAAATCCTCTTTCTTCCGCACAGCAATTTACGACAAATAAAAAAAGCCCCGGCTCAACCAGCTAAGGCCAAACCGCGGCTTTTCTCCTCAATGCCTTGAGTTTCTTCATCCTAAATAGCGCAGATGAATCATGGAAGATCAGGATGCCGAAGCTGTCTATGGTAATTAACTGCTCGGTTACCAACTTAGAAAAGGTACCATGACTTCCACTTTCCGCTGAGGCATTACACGGGTACGTCGCAGCTGGATTTGTTTGTTCTACGCTCAAATACCGAGATATGTTACTGTTCTCCCTATGGCTACACAAACAAAGAAACTATTGGATGAAGCCCTGAGCTTGAGTGAAGCTGAGCGTGCGTCTTTAGCCGCATCACTGATTGATAGCCTTGATTCTGAGAGTGAGAGCGACGTGGAGCTCGCATGGGAGCGTGAGTTTGATAGAAGGCTCCGGCAACTTGATTCAACCACAACATCCGGAATTCCATGGACCGAGGCTCGTAAGAAGTTACTAGAGAGTCTTGGGTGAGCAATTTTAATATCGAGTTTCACCCCGAGGCATTAGCCCTCAGGGACTCGTCCACCCCAACTTTTTCGGTACGCAGTTGTGGTTGCGGTGGTTGCGGTAGACGATGGGAAGTTCCCCAAAAAACTGCTTTGAATACTAAGCTATTGAAAGCTATTGAAATTTATCATTAAAAAAGTTGGGGTAGACGGGTCACCTAGACGAGTCACCCAGACTACTGAAGCAGTAAAGGAATTTTTTCTCTTAAAACTTCCTGCCAAAAACCGACCGTTGGCGAGGCAGCGAACTTCGCAAATTCAATTGGCGTATAAATCAGCATTTCTATTCGAGGATTGATATCAAGTAGATCGAAGAAATCCTCGCTACGATTTACGAATGGGCGTTTGGTCTCAGTAACAAGAATCAAATCTATGTCGCTTAAATGATGAGCATCATCCCGCGCTATACTTCCAAAAACAAACGCCTGCGCAACGCGGCCCTGTAGCGCAGATGCGATCCTAGCGAGAAGCTTAGACCGTGCTACCCCTGTTAAAATTTCTCCGCTTGGATACTCAATAATTCCCATAACGCACCCTACGGATTAGCGATGGTTCTTTTAACGAAATTAAGAATAAGCTCAGCGAGCACGATTGCCGCCATGGCTTGTTCATGAACAAAATATTGAAAAGGCGCTCCATCTGCAAAAGCGTCCGGATAACGCGTAGCGATATAATATTGATCTAAAAGCTTTGCGGCTTTTTCGATCTCGCCATTTATACGAAGTTCTTGCGCAATTAATAAAATTGAATGCGATCGAACTGAGAGCGCGCCTCTACTTAGGGCTAATGCCTTAAGTGCTTTCTCTCCGATCTGCTGAGCTATAAAACAAGTTTGAGAAAAATGCCCTGATTTCAGCGAATCCTGAGCCCAGCGCAGGTCATTCTCAGCTTGGCTTAACCAGTCCAAGGAGCGATTGTTCATGAGAAAGAGAATATCAGAAGGAACACCTATTCTACAAGCTCGATCAATAATTCAACGAATCTCAGAGCAAGTGTTGAGGTGAGGTAGGTACTGGAGGTGGCCTACTTCCGCAGCAGCCTAATTAACTTCGCCTAATACCAACTCCGCGGTGACTGCGTGTCCGCAGTTCGGTGATGATTCGCTTTCAGTCGGAATTGGCGCACCTTTGAGTCCGGGTTCTAATAAACAAAGCGATAAGAACAGTGGCCGCTTGGATTACGGATAATTATGGATCATTTAAGAGCATGGGATTTGTTGCCCGTTTTAACAGTAGGCCGCCCCCAGAACCTCCTAAATTTGGGAGCTATTTTAAATAAAGCCGGAACCTAGCTGGCAGAGTCCATACCCCATACTAAGGAACAGCTGCGAATAATTCAGACGGTACTAATGGCCTTAATTTGTCTGCCACCATGCTGAAAGATTTATAATCTAGGTTTCTGCACAGCAGCAACCTAGGGAGTTTTAAAATCTGAGCCGAGAATAACTTGCTTCTCCTTAGTGATAACCGCAATCCCTAGCCTATATCCAGCGGCGTCGATGTTGATCAAAACATCATCTAGCGACGCTTCGATTGTACCGCGTGGCGAGTGGCCTATAATCTGACGAAATGTTTTTGGATACTTTAAAAGCAACTCTTCCCATGCTTGCCAAAGGCAGCCGGGGGGAATAGCAGAGGAGAGATCGCTTAGACTTCCACCGCTTCGCAGCGGACTTGAAGCTAACAGACCGGCAGGGGTTCTTAACACGTTACATCGTAGTTTCGGACTAGCCAAAAAAGTCTGCCATTCGTTATTTAAAAACGCCGCGGTCGTCTTAGCATCCGATCGTGCATACGCAGTATTTACACCGGCATGAGTTAATAACACTCCGCAGATTTCTTGCGCTGCAACTAGTATTTCGCGTTCTACAAGTTCATGCAGAGCTACGCCAAGCTGTTGCGGATCGGAGTCTGGCATTCCACCAAATCTAGGCCCGCCCATAAATGCGACCTCATGATTTCCTGCTACGAGAAAATCTAGTTCTTTTGCGGCAAATTGAAGCGTCTTTGTGTCACCGTCGGTGCGACCATCTATCAAGTCACCAATTGACCCAACACGCACCGTCCTGTTGCCACCGTTACGCCGAATCTCAAGCTCGTTCATCACGTGTTCCAGCAGCTCTACGTATCCATGCAGGTCGCTAACGATAACGGTCGATTCCGGATTGGATTTAATTATATTCCTGAGTTCGGGAAGTGAAAGCACGGGGGCTGGTGTCTTTGCGCCCGAAGTAACTGGCCGCATCAGACTAGCGTCCCGCTCGTGAACTGGATCAAACGGTTTGCGCGTTGATACGCCAACCAGATCCAACAGCGATTTGAACGTCGGCGTGTGTTTTGTATCCGGCCTATGCGATTCTGGTTGATTATTGAACATAGGAGACTTTGGTAGCATGCCGGAACAAACCTTCAGTCTCAACAGATTTTTGTGATTACTACTGTATCAATCCTTCCATAGGGCTGGGAGTTAACTTTCGTTGGGAATACTAATCTATTGGAATTTAACATTAAAAAAAGGTGGAGTGTACCGTGGGCTACTGGCATCAGAAACGGGCAGGAGAATTAGTTGTCGTCTACTAAACCGAATGTACTTTGTACGCTCTTTTCGCGAATAATAACGCATAAATTCTCTTTTCTCTTTTTCGTTATCGTGCGCCTCGCAGCTTAATTTTTCTTGATCGCACGAGTCGGTATAGCGCGTGACTTCCAATGTTTACAACACATAAAATGCGCTGCATAATCTCCTACTTAAACTTACTCGCGGAGAGTAAGCATATCCGGTCTCAATAAGCCTCGTTATGAACAACAGACTCAAATTACAAGCCGTTGGACAACATTGGAGCTCCGCGGTTGCTGAGGTCGTGGAGGAGCGGTTCCCTGGATTACCGGTTTACACAAGCGCCGCTGGAATCAGCCCATCAGGAATAGTTCACTTCGGTAATTTTCGCGACGTTATGACCGCTGTAATGGTGGCGGATGCATTGAAGGCGAAAGATAAGAAAGTGCGCATAATTTTCTCTTGGGATGATTACGATCGGTTCCGAAAAGTGCCAGTTGGCGTCCCAGCTGAATTCGTAAAATACATCGGCATGCCTCTCACTTCAGTACCAGATCCAACTGGTGAGTTTCCGTCATACGCTGCTCGATTTGAAGAGGAGTTTGAGCGCGCTATGCGCCAACTCGGGATTGAATTAGAATATCGCTATCAGACGAAAGAATATAAGAGCGGGCGTTACGACGATCTGATTTTTGCCGCGCTGAACGCTCGAGCAAAGATCGCTCAAGTACTTCTTTCGTTTATGTCTGATAAAGGCAAAGCAGAGAAGCAAATCGACCCTGAACAATACGCGCACGATTACTATCCAATCTCACTCTACTCTCGATTCTCTGGGAAAGACTCAACAAAAATCTTAAGCTTTGATGGTGTCTCTAAAGTTGAATATCTGTGCGTTGAAACGGGAAAGCAGGAAGTTGTTGATCTAAAAGTAGATCGAATCGTTAAGCTCGCCTGGAAAATAGACTGGCCGATGCGTTGGGGGGTTGAGGGCGTCGTTTTTGAGCCGGGTGGGAAAGACCACGCATCCCCAGGCGGTAGCTACGATGTTTCTAGTGCAGTAGCGCAACAAGTTTTCGGAAGGCCCGCTCCGGTGTTCGTAGGATACGAGTTTATTGGGATACAAGGGCTTGGCGGAAAGATGTCCGGCTCGAAAGGAAATGCGGTCTCGCCTGCACAGCTTTTGGAGATCTACGAGGAACCGCTTCTAAAATGGATTTACTCTAGAAAGAATCCGGAGCAGTCATTTAGTCTCGCTTTTGATTCAGAAATCTTTCGGCAATACGACGAGATGGATCGCGAAGTGGCGGCGTATAGAGCTGGAACGTTAGAGCAGCATCAACGCCGAGCATTAGAAATTAGCTTTGCTGGCTCAGAAGCTCGTCTTTCGCAAGCACAGCTTCCAATTCCATTTCGCCAGACAGTAGGGCTCGGACAAATCTTGCAGTGGAACACCGCGAAGGTAAAAGAACTATCCCGCAGACTAAGTTTAGAGTTCTCTGATGATTCGATCGACGCACGTATCCCAAAGGCAAAATCGTGGCTTGAGAGTTACAATCCAGATCAATTGATCGCTGTCTTAACGCAGCCAAATTCCGCTCACATAGAGACTATGTCAGAGGAGGCACGCGGCTATGTGCAGCGGCTAAGAGAAGCGCTAGTAGGCGGAATGACAGAGATCGAAGATATAGAACCGCTACTATACGGAATTCCGAAACTTGCGGATGCTGACAAGAAAGTTAATTCAATAAGACAACGAGCTTTCTTTAAAGATGTTTATAAGTTGCTGATTAACGACGACACCGGTCCGCGGCTTGCAACCTTTTTGTGGGCTGCGAATCGCGAACAGATTCTCAATTTGTTGGATATTTAAACCATCATACACAGTACCCATGACATCTGGCGCCTTCCAAACTTTCGCTAAACGCAGGTACGTGTTACTAAGCTCGCCGAAGTCAGTCACACCGATCGGAAGTGTGAATAACGGGGCTGCATGACCGAAGTCTGCATCGTAAAGTATGGCAAAAGCATGGCCAAGCAGCGCATCTTTTAGGATAAGTTCAAGGCTATCCTTTTTTGAAAACTACCGCCCCGCGTCCCACTTCCAATTTAAGATCTCAGGCATATCCTGGCCGTGTTCTCGAATATACTGTTTGTGTTCGGCCAATTTGCGATCTGTAAATTCAGTAATTCGCACCAGGTGATGCGAGAGGGTTTGCGAACGTCGCACCATTTCGTGCACCAAATGATACCTGTCGAGATCGTTTAATACGACCATATCAAACGGCGTAGTTGTGGTACCTTCCTCTTTGTAGCCGCGCACGTGGATATTATCGTGTCCGGTTCGCCTGTACGTTAAGCGATGAATCAAGACTGGATAGCCATGAAACGCAAAGATGATTGGCTTATCAGCGGTAAAGATGCGGTCAAAATCAAAATCTGAAATACCGTGTGGGTGCTCGCTTGGTTGTTGTAGCGCCATCAAATCAACGACGTTTACGAATCGTATTTTAGATTCCGGTATTAATTCGCGCAGCAGCTGCACCGCAGCCAGTGCTTCCATCGTAGGCACATCCCCGGCACAAGCCATAACCACATCCGGGGTGCCGCCTCCATCATTACTTGCCCAACTCCAAACACCCAGCCCCACTCGACAGTGTTCTATCGCCTGCTCCATCGTTAAGTATTGAAGCGCTGGTTGCTTACCGGCGACGATTACGTTTACGTAATTTTTCGAGCGTAAACAGTGATCAGCTACCGACAACAACGTGTTGGCATCCGGGGGTAAATATACACGAACTACCGAGGCTTTCTTATTTATAACGTGATCGAGAAAGCCGGGATCCTGATGAGAAAACCCGTTATGATCTTGGCGCCAAACGTGCGAGCTCAAGAGATAATTAAGCGACGCTATCGGCGCGCGCCATGGGATTTGGCTGGCAGTCTTTAACCACTTCGCATGTTGATTAAACATCGAATCGATAATGTGAATAAACGCTTCGTAGCAAGAGAAAAACCCGTGCCTTCCGGTAAGGAGATAACCTTCAAGCCAACCCTGACAGAGATGCTCACTTAAGACCTCCATCACTCTACCATTCGGAGCTAGGTGGTCATCGGATTCCAGGATTTCAGCATCAAAGGTGCGCGCACTCGCCTCGAACACAGATCCAAGGCGATTAGACGCCGTTTCGTCCGGACCAAAAACTCGAAAGTTTCTCGTCGACTCAGTTAACCGAAGTGTGTCCCGCAAAAAATCTCCTAGCACTTTCGTGCTTTCGAATTCACGCGTTCCGGGTGACTCAATTTTAATTTCGTACTTTTTAAAATCGGGAAGCTGAAGCTCCTTTAATAGTTTGCCGCCGTTAGCGTAAGGATTTGCACCCATGCGGCGCTCACCCTTCGGGGCTAACTCTTGCAGCGCAGGCATAAGTGCGCCGCGAGAATCAAATAGTTCTTCAGCGCGATAGCTCTTTAGCCAATCTTCAAGAATTTGGAGATGCCCCGGAATCGTAAATAGCCCGGTCAGCGGTACTTGATGAGATCGCCACGATCCTTCAGTTTTTTTACCATCAACTTCCTTGGGTCCGGTCCAACCCTTAGGACTTCGCAGAATTATCATCGGCCATGTAGGCCTATTCTGATAGCCGTTCTTGCGCGCCTCTGCTTGAATCGCTCGAATCTCGGCTGTTACAACATCAAGCGTTGCGGCCATCTTGTGATGCATCGCTTCCGGATCGCTGCCTTCCACAAAGTACGGCTTGTATCCGTATCCTATAAAAAGCGCCTCAAGTTCATCGTGCGGAATTCGAGCCAGTACCGCCGGACTAGCAATTTTATATCCATTGAGATGCAAAATCGGCAACACAGCACCATCTGAAACGGGATTGAGAAATTTATTTGAGTGCCACGATGCGGCGAGCGGGCCAGTCTCAGCCTCGCCGTCCCCTACGACGCAACACGCGATTAGGTCTGGATTATCAAAGACCGCACCAAACGCGTGCACGAGTGCATATCCAAGTTCTCCACCTTCATGAATTGAACCCGGTATTTCAGGCGCTACGTGACTGGGGATTCCTCCTGGAAACGAGAACTGCCGGAACAGCTGCTCCATGCCTTTTACGTCCTTTGAAATTTTCGGATACACCTCGCTATAAGTGCCTTCAAGATAAACGTTAGCTACCAGTGCTGGTCCGCCGTGTCCCGGTCCGGCGATGTAAACTACATTTAGATCTTGGGCTTTAATCACTCGATTGAGATGAGCGTATATAAAATTTAACCCAGGCGTTGTTCCCCAATGCCCCAATAAGCGTGGCTTAACGTGAGCGAGGGTTAGGGGCTGTCGCAGTAGCGGATTCGCAAGCAGATAAATTTGTCCGACGGAGAGATAATTTGCGGCGCGCCAATACGCATCAATTCGGCTTAATTCCGTTGGGGAGAGGGGAGAAGTTGCAGTAACAGGGCTATTCGCTTTCATAGAGAGAGTTCTAGCACTGATGAGTCAAGAGCGGCAGTGTTTCTAATGGGCAGGGAAATTAGTGCTACGCAGCCATATATTCGTCACAATATTGATAGCGAAGACTCAGTTACTAACTGATTGAATGCAAACATAACTCCTGCCCGGTATTGCGGTGATACAACAAGGTAATACGAAGCTTCAGGAACAAGGCAACAGAAGAGATAAATTATCGAATATCTTCAAATAGTCCTGGTCACACTACTTCCATTTACCCTGAAGCAGTTCTCCGCGACGAACTAGAGGAAATAAATATTACTCAATCTGCGCTAGCAGAGCATATTGGAGTACTTCCAAAAACTATTAACGAAATCTGTCGCTGTAAGCGCGGCATTAGCGCAGAAATGGCGATGAAACTCTCTCAAGCTTTGGGAGCAACTCCTTACTTCTGGCAAAATCTGCAAAACAACTAAGAACTTAGTCAGATAAGCAATTCAAAAAGGCGCCGGAATGGGCTAATGGCTGCGTGGCGGGAATCGAAGGGTACTGTCGTATATTTAAAACTTGTAACTGGCCACCAAAGTTTTAATCCTTAAAGTAGCTGATATATCTTTCTTGTCAGCCCCTAGTCGGGGTCGGTTCTTTTTGCGACCAGTTATTATTATAATTTGAGGATTTTAATATCTACGCGTCAGTCACAGAATATCCGGTTCTATACCAGTACTCGTTTCAAATCGGAAATTCTAAGTTTGCCGAGATGCAATACATGCGGAACACAGTAAGCGAGTAATGGCCGGACACCTTCTTGAACTCTCTCTTCGTAAAACGCGCGGGCCAGAGCTGGTAATGCTTGGCAAGCGCTGAGTTGGTCTAAAGTAAATCTCGAGTACTCGTCAATCCGCACTGGCTCATCCGGTGAACGAAATGGATCTAGCCGGAATATGACTGTATTTTCGGCGCTCATACCGAACTCATCTGGATCTACCTCAAATGCCTCGCAAGGCTCGTAGTTTAATCCAAGCTCCTCGAAAGCATTCTTAATTGCGTACGGATGAAATGGAAAGAAATGTAACACGTCATTCCACCTGCAATTAAGCAGATATACCGGGGTCTCTTTTACAACTTCGCGGCCTACGTACTTGGCGTCCTCAATTACAAAACGCTCAGGAAGGAGTTGCCGCATCAGATTGAGCGGCATTAGAAAATCTCCCTGCAGATTCTTAGGCAACATATGATAAAGACGCATGGGAGCCTTTGGCAGAGTAAGAGTGGTCTCGCGCCGTTGAGCAACTATAGAGAACGTGTGCCACATTTTATCAGCGCCACCGAACTGTGGAGCTTTATAAGTCTCTTCTTTGATAAATTCAATTTCAAATCCGCGGAACATCTCCCTAAGCTTATTTGCATCGACTCCGACTGCAATTCCTTCTGTGACCATCGGCTCGGTCGGACCAAAAAAATGCCCCGCAAATCTTCCACCAGGAATAATTGCTTTCCGAATGGAATCCCAAATAGCATCTAACTGCGTTACTCCCGCAAATGGCAAGGAATACGAAGCATTGATGAATTGTACGGGCGGGATCTTAAAGGTGCTGAATTCTGCCAGCACGGGCTGCACTCTACTAATACCTTCAGCTCCTATGCGCGAAGTTAGAACCTCAATCGCCTTAGCCTCTGAATCCATAGCCGCGACATCCCAACCGGCGCGGGCTAAATAGATGGAATCGTTTCCAGCGCCGCAGCCGAGATCGACAGCAGTTCCTGCAGATTGTCCGGCCCGCCTAAAATTCGCCACTGCAATCGCCGCCGTAGATCGCGGTTGTGTACCTATTGTTGAAACCACAAAATCGCCCCAAACCGAAGACGCTGCGCCGGTGGTTTTTGGGTTGTTATTCATCAGGTTGAGTCTGATGGATCAACAGCGCTAGTCAAGTCAGTCAAGTCAGTCGAGTCCGTCAAGGCTGTCCAACACCGAATAAATCAACGCCATGAATCGCCATCATGAGCTCCTCATCTGCCGGGATTACTAGGCCCAAAATCCGCGAGTCTTTTGTAGTTATAGCTTTAATTCCCGGACTTTTCATCGATGTTTCATTGTTTGTGGCATCAAGTGATGCGCCCATCCAGGCTAGCCCTGAAATGATTTTTGCGCGGATCGTGCTTGAATGTTCACCGATTCCACCTGTGAAAACGATTGCATCAATTCCGCAAAGCGCTGAGGCAAGTTCCCCTACCGCAGACAGCGCCGTATAGACAAAGTAATCTAGCGCAGCTTTTGCGCGTGGATCAGCGCTGTTGCTTAATGTGCGCACGTCCGAGGAAATACCGCATAATCCAAGCAGCCCAGACTTATGATAAAGCAGGTCAGAGAGATCTGCCGCTGCCATTTTTCGCTCTTGCATCAAATACAAAAGCACACCGGGGTCAATTCCCCCGCAACGCGTGCCCATCGTAAGTCCATCTAGGGCGCTAAATCCCATGGTCGATGCGATACTTTTACCTGCTTTTAGTGCGCACATACTCGCCCCGCTGCCGAGATGCGCAACAATAACCCGTCCTTTAGCTAATGCAGGAAACTCTTGCGACAATTTGCGCGCCACATGTTCTACCGATAGGCCATGAAATCCATAGCGCCTAACTCCGGCTTCAAATAGCTCGTGCGGTAATGCATACGTAGAAGCAATCCAGGGGTGCCCTCTATGAAAAGAGGTATCGAAACACGCCATTTGTTGGGCCGCAGGAAATAGCTCTTCCATCGCCGCAATGCCTAAAAGATTTGCTGGCTGGTGAAGCGGCGCAAGCGGGGTTAAAGAATTAATTTGCTCCTTAACCGCAGGTGTAATTATTACGGGGCCATCAAACGCTACACCGCCATGAACAACTCGATGAACAACCGCATCTATTTCAGTTGTAAGCCCATTTGAGGCGAGAACTGAAACGAGAGTTCTAATAAGTTCTGCTATCGAAATATTTCTCGAATCATCTTTTGAAGCATCTTTCGAAGTAACGCCCAGATGATTAGCTAACGAAGCTTTAAGAATCACTTCGCCTAAGGGCTCTCGTACGATAGTCAGAGTTGACTCGGCAGTTCCAAGCCTATCAACCAGGGCAAAAGCGAGCGCTTTAGGCTCGCTAACTTTAGCTCCTGCATGCTTAGTATGGCTCTCAAAGACCGCTAATTTTAAGCTAGAGGAGCCTGAATTTACTGTTATTAGACGCATTTTGCTTGCTCGCTTTTAAGTATATAGAGAGCCTACAGCATATATCGAATTGGGCAGCTGTATGTATTAAAACTTTGGTGATCAGTTACCACGACGGAAAGATGACCTTCGCTAAGCATCCAGTTGGTTTCGATTTTAGTGTGTTGATGAGCAACTGGTTTGATAAGCTATTCTCCTCAAAGGGAATTCTACGATCTAACCTAGCTCTTCTTATATTGCCGTTTGCGGTGCCTTTTATCTTAAATCATCCGCAGCGAGTGTTGCTTGTAATCTCTCTTCTGAGCGCGACGCTTTATACGCTCTACATTTTCTCTTATTCTATGTGGTCTGTGACAGTTTACGGAAACCGATTCCTGTTGCCGGCTATCTATCTGTGTCTCATCCCGATTATTATTTTTGTGGGTCAGCTTGAGGGAAGACTGAACAAGCAACACCGGTAATCCGATAGTATTAACGTGCCATATTGAGTAAGCTTCCCCCGCAATGGAAGCAGGATATTTTGCAGCGGCGATATTTTTAGTCACATCAGGCGGGGGGTCACTGGCGCAGGTTTTAAAACTGCGCTCGCGTGCTAGGATGTGGCGCGCAGGAGAACTGCAGGAGTCAGAAATTTGCGACGGGTTACAACCGGTGCGCGAGCTGTGGAGTTTTACAGCTTTTTCATTATTTGCGCTTTCTGGTTTAACGCGCAGTTACATAGATCTATTCCTTGTTTCTAGCAGATTACCAGCAATTTTTCTAAGCACCGCAACTATGTGGATTCTTAGTATACATCTGCGCGGCAGGGCTACGCATTTTTTAAAACTCGCCTTAACTTTCGATTTCATATTTATCTGCGTAGCGTTTTTGGCTTTTTACGGAGTTCCCCTTGGCTCTTCACTATTAGCGCGTACTATTGATTCAAGCCTTGCTTGCGTAAGCCTATTTTTGTTTTACGGTAAACTAAAGCAAGCAAAAACCATGTTTAAATCTCAGCGCACTCAGGCTGTATCTTGGCTGCGCGAGCTTGGCTTAGTTGTTAAAGACGTTTCAGGTCTTTGGTATACGTTAAGTGTTGGGCATGAGCTTATTTGGCTATCTCTTACACACTTACTTTCAGGCGTTTCATCTAGTTTAATTTGCGCTGCAAAATGGCGTGTCGAACGGCGTCTTTTACAAAAGCCTTTAAGTACAGGCGAACTGTGATTACTGATTTATCCAAAGCTTTAGCAAACTCTGTAAATAAAACTGCGCGTCTTATTAACGGAGTCGGCAGCGCAAAAAATCTCAGCGGTTTAATAATTGATCGCTTCGACACCTGTGCCTTAGTGCATACTTATTCCGCTAATTGGCTTGCCCTTAAAGACCCGATAGCTAATGAGCTTACACTTATTGGAGTGCGCGATGCTGTACTTTGGAATCGTGAGTTAGATGCAAAAGAGACAACGAAACGCGGCGCTGAGGTCTTAATGGGCACACCGCCAGAGGTATTAACTTGCGAGCTAGACGGCATTTCACTTTTACTAAAGCCCTTTAAGACTGCGAGTGGCGGTATTTTTCTTGATACTGGGGAAATTCGTCGTGAGTTATTGGCACACAGCGTAGGCAAGCGAGTGTTAAATCTTTTCTGTTTTACGGGGTCCCTCGGAATAGCCGCCGCTGTTGGTGGCGCGCGTGAAGTTGTGCAGGTGGATATCAGTCAATCAGTGCTTGAGTGGGCTAAAGAAAACGCCGCGCAAAATGAAATTCGCGATACGATTTTTAAGTATTATACCGACGATGCTACGGATGTTTTGCAACGTGCCGCAAGAAGGCTTGAGAAGGGAAGCGATACCCACGGATTTGATACAATTATTATTGATCCGCCAGCTTTTGGTACAACTGGATCGAAGCGCTTTGATTTATCAAAACAGATCTCTGAGTTGCTAGACTTAGCTCTTAAATCTGCCGCAAAGGATTTTACTATTTATCTGATGTGTAACGAGACTAAGATTTCTGCTGCCTCGCTGCGGGCTCAAGTGCCTGATAAATTAAAAGTGCGAGAAATTAGCGCGCCTGTTTCCACACATCCCGGAGATCTACGCGATTTCTCCGTGATGCGCGGTATTGTTATCTCAAATTGAGTTTTTTGGTCTACCTAAAAATTTAGTTAGCGCACACCCCAAGTTTTTTCCCAACTTTTGTAAAGGTAGCTATCGCAAAATCAAGATCTTCTCTTGAGTGTGCCGCTGAGACTTGCACACGAATACGAGCTTTATCTTTCGGTACTACGGGAAAGGAGAACCCGATTACGTAAAGACCTTCTTTTAAAAGTTCGTCCGCAAAAGTTGATGCGAGTTTTGCGTCACCCAACATAATAGGTGTTATTGGGTGAGTGCCGGGGCGAATATTAAATCCAGCCTCAGTCATATGTTTGCGAAAGTATACTGTATTACTTTCAAGCGTATCGCGCAGTGCGGTTGATTTAGAAAGCATATCGATACACGCAAGACTTGCGCCAACTAACGCCGGCGGCAAAGAATTACTAAAGAGATACGGCCTACTGCGTTGACGCAACATCGTTATCACTTCTTTTGGTCCAGTGGTGAAACCACCTACTGAGCCGCCAAGCGCCTTGCCTAAGGTAGAGGTAATTATATCAACGCGCCCCATGGTGCCGCAGTGCTCGGTAGCACCACGTCCAGTTGGTCCAAAAAAACCAGTGGCATGGCATTCATCAACGTGAACCATCGCATTGTATTTTTCCGCTAAATCACAAATCTCCTTTAGCTTTGCGATATCGCCGTCCATTGAAAAAACACCATCGGTTGTTATCAGAATTTTTGGGCATCCTTTACTTTGAGCATCTTTTAAATGCGTCTCCAGTTCAGAGATATCGTTATGTTCGTAGCGGTACCGTTTTGCTTTACATAGACGCACGCCGTCGATTATTGAGGCGTGATTTAAGCTGTCGCTAATCACCGCATCGTTTTCCCCTAGTATGGTTTCGAATAACCCACCGTTTGCATCAAAGCAGGAGCAATAGAGAATGGTATCTTCAGTGCCATGAAACTGCGCAATTTTACTCTCTAGTTCTTTATGAATAGTTTGCGTGCCGCAGATAAATCTAACCGATGCTAAGCCAAGACCGAACTCTTCGATCGCCTTAGTTGCCGCTTTTTCAAGCTCTTTATTATCAGCAAGGCCTAAATAGTTATTGGCGCACATGTTTAGTACTTTGCGGCCGTTAACTGTAATTTTTGCTGACTGAGCGGATTCAATGACACGCTCATTTTTAAAGAGCCCGTTATTTTTAATCTCGGTAATTTCAGCCTGAAGTAACGATCTTACTGAATTATACATTTTTGATTCCTCGGATTTAATTTAACTCGCAATATGACTCAAGGCAGGATTAGTTTATTTAGCGTAGCGCGTTGCGATGCCAGGCACCAAGTAATCTTTAAATGCGCTGCTAAAATCGTACTGCGGCTTCCATCCCCAATCTGCGCGTGCGCGCGAATCGTCCAATGATTGTGGCCAGCTAGCAACTATAGCTGCGTGCCCAATATGCGGCTCATACGCTACTTCAAAGTTAGGATAATACTTGCGAATTTCAAGCTCTATTTCGCGCGCGGTTGGCGCAAAAGAGGTGACGTTATAAACAGGGTTATTCGTTTTAAGTGGTGCTGCGTTTGAGATGCCAACTATTGCTCTTACAGCATCAGGCTTTACCATAAATGGCAGCTGCGCTGTGGGTGGAACGAAGCATGAATACGATTTTCCTTGTGCTGCAGCATGAATCATCTCGGGGCCGTAATCACTTGTTCCGCCTGATGGAACGGTATCAGCGCACAAGACTCCTGGCAGACGCACGCAGCGGAAATCTACTCTTGGGCGATCGCCCTCAAGCAGGCGATAATGATTAGCAAAATAGCGCCCCAGTTGTTCGATGTATAATTTATTTACGCCATACATCGTGATTGGCAATAAAAACTGGCCTTCGGTGACGTTTAACCCGCTGACTGCGGCATCTCGCCCGTAGATGGCGATAGTTGATGGAAAAATAAATTTAACTGGAACTTTGGTTTGCTCAGTGTGTGCACGCGCAATCTGTAAAAGATTTAATGATCCTTCGACGTTTACTTTATGTGCCCGCTCCGGGTCGCGTTCACCTGAGGAAGACAACAACGCAGCTAAGTGAAAAATGCCTACCAAAGCTCTGTCTTTCGTAAGCTCTGCTAAGGCACGTGGGTCAAGAATATCAGCCTTTACTTGTTTCACGTTTTTTGCTGATTCTTCTGAATTAAAATTCAGATCAAGACTTAATATTTCAGCGTCTTGTGATCTAGCTAATTCTGCAACGATGCCACGTCCGATCTCACCGTTTGCGCCTGTAACTATAACTGTACGTGTACTCATAAGTTTTTTCCTTGGCCATCTAAGGCATCGAATCTTCATTTAAGTTTCATCCAGAACTCGCATCTTTAGCACACCAAGAAATCTACGACTACTCAAAGGCTACAGACTTAGCGCGGGTGCGCCAGGCTTGCAGTCCAAAAAATGCCAGCGGCACGTAAACTGCATAAAGTATCGAAGTTAATAATAAATCACGG
>Ga0105046_10005448_pt1 | contig 20136 bp, 17 predicted proteins | sample MAT03_FD_78385 | JGI IMG/M metagenome (GOLD analysis project Ga0105046, IMG submission 78385) | Freshwater microbial communities from Lake Fryxell liftoff mats and glacier meltwater in Antarctica - MAT-03 (megahit assembly) | ecosystem: Environmental > Aquatic > Freshwater > Ice > Liftoff... | reverse complement strand
TTTTTTTGCAACAAACTGATGAAAGATACTTCAACGTCGTGGTTGATGCAGAATGCATTTAAGTCTATCAAATTGTCTGATTTCATGGCTTGCATATCGTGAAAGGTTGAACATGTTGTTGGAGCGTTTGACCCAATAAAGCGCGTAAAACGGCCATCCTTTTTTTGTTGAAACGGGTTACAATTTGGACAATTCTTCAAACAGCGCTTTTTGCTTGTCTGTCAGGTTTGTCGGGATGTGTAGCGAGAAGGTCACGTACAAATCACCAAATTGGCCTTCCTTTTTATACATGGGGAATCCTTTTCCTTTCAGCTTTACGACAGTCCCATTCTGGGTTTCAGGCTTTACTTTCAATTTCACCTTGCCATCCAAGGTATCGATGACATGCTCTCCGCCGAGCACGGCCGTGTACAGGTCTATGTCTTCCGAAGCATAGAGGTCATTGCCCAGGCGTTTGAATTTCGGGTGATTGGCAATTGAAAAGGTGAGGTACAAATCGCCATTGGGTCCGCCATTGACGCCTGGGCCGCCATGGCCTGGTATTTTGAGGGTTTGCCCGTTTTCTACACCTGCGGGCACGGAGATTCGAATACTTTTTCCGTTGACGTTTATGGTTTGTTTGAAAGACTTTGCGGCATCCAAGAGTTGCAGTTCCAGGCTTGTATTGTAATCTTCCCCCCTGAATTTCACACGCTGTCCCCTGCCCGTATTGGCTGCCCCGCCAAACATAGATTCAAAGAAATCGGAAAAGTCGGCTTCAGAAGCCCCTGCTCCGCCCCCGAATCCGCCGCCGCGCGTAGACGATCGTTGCTGCTGTTCTTGTCGCTTGGCATTTTCAAACTGCTCGGCGTGTTCCCAATCCTTGCCGTACGCGTCGTATTTTTTGCGCTTTTCCGGATCGCTCAGCACTTCATTGGCTTCGTTGATTTCCTGGAATTTTTTCTTGGCACTGGCATCGTTCGGGTTTAAATCCGGGTGCAATTTTCTAGCCAGTTTACGATAGGCAGCCTTCACTTCAGCGGGCGTCGCTGTTTTTTCAATGCCCAGTATTTTGTAGTAGTCCATGAGGATTTGCCGTAATTAAAATTGCTTTTGAAAGGCGTATTGATTTGACGCTATCACCACCACCTTTGGCCAAAAATCAGCCGTGCTTAACGGTGCAGCACTTTTCCTGAGCGGCTCCAGTTTTCTGACCAAATGCGGTAAAAAAGTAAGCTGTTGGCCTGAAGCTCGTCGCCTGAAATTTCCAGATTGTGTTGGCCCGGGGGAAGTTCGAACGATTGGCGTCGATGCAATTTACCTGATACATCCGTAAGCTCCAAATATACAACATTTGGCGCATCCAACACCAAGGAAATTGACGTTTGCTCCGTAAAAGGATTGGGCATCGGCGCTCCAATTGACACGCCGGGCGCAATGGGCTCAATCTGGGCGCTGAGCGCGGCGAAAGTGGTATCTAAGGCATGCAAGACCAAGTTTTCATCGACCCATAGTCCGGGCAGTTTTTCATTTGAAATGCTGATGGACTGATGTGCTGAAAAGTTTTGCAAGGCTTTTACTTGAATTTCCATCAATACCGAGGATGCTGGAAAATTCAGGGGTAGCGTGGACGGTGTAAAGCCTACGCAGGAAACAGCACCCGGGAAAATGCCAAAATTGTTAGGAGTCCAATCCATAGCTCCGGATGATCTAAAATCCTTTAATTCCATCACAGCAGGGTCAAATTTAACCCCAAATTGAATACCCATCAAGGTCACGTTCTGTGCGGTGGCAATGGGCAGCCAAACGGTTTGGCCAGCCTGAACAAGGGTGTTTGACACCCCAAGTAGGAGTGAACTGTTTTGCGGCAATTGGTATGGCCCCGCGGGATTGGCATCGCCGTCTACATCGCCGGTTTTGAGTGCCGTGAGGCGGCTGGTGTCCACTTGGCTCAGCGGCATCTGCGGGATTTTTTGGCAGCCTTCGAAAGTGGTGAAGAAGTTTGCAGGCAATAAGCGCCACGAAACCCAATTGGGGAGCTCCTGATAGACACCAAGGATCAATTTATTGAATTCAACAATGTCGTAAGTGGTGATGGAGTTACTTCTGTTTGCATCTGCTGCAAGTTTTGCAAAATTAGAACTGAAGGGTTCTATACCTAGAATATACCTAGCGATGCGCACCATATCGCCAACATTTACCCCATTGACAGGGTCGCCTTCTTTGCGTGCAGCATAGCAGTAATCATCTGCCAAACTATTGAGGACGTATTTCAGGATAATGGTAGAAGAATCCGCAGCGGTTGAAACACTGACAAGGCCTGGCGGGTTGTTAAAAGACCCGCCTTGAAATTCAAGGGTGACATCTTTGGTTGCCTGGTTCGTTTTCCAAAATTGGGTCACAACATGTAGGGAAAAGGTGTCTGTCGATGTTTGGGCTTGGGCTGGGGCCAAGATGAAGCAAAAAAGACCTAGAAAGGCGAAGGAACGTAGTAGTTTTTTCATGTTTAGTGTGGAATTAGTAGGTAGGTTGCTGCTACAAAAGTAAGGGATTTTTATCCATAAAACGGTAATAACAAATGAATTGTAAGCGACATGAAGCCGTTTATAATATTTTGAATCGCATAAATCCATCGTTGCGCCTATCTTGATGCCGATATAAAAACCAACACCCGGAACATTCTTTCCCTACACACCGTTTTGGGCGTTATGCAACCATTAATTCTTCACCATCTCCAACGAATAGAAAAGGAAAAAGGCATCCGCATCCTATATGCTTGTGAAACAGGTAGCCGCGGCTGGGGCTTTGCTTCGCCCGACAGCGATTTTGACATCAGGTTCATTTACGTGCATCCACGCGACAGCTACCTTTCCATCAATAATCCGCAAGATACCATCTCGAGCATTTTTGAAGATGGCGGCGAGGTGTTGGATTTTAATGCCTGGGATTTGCGCAAGACGCTGCACCATTTGCGCAAATCAAATGCAACCCCTTGTGAGTGGCTGCAATCACCCATCCTCTATTTTCAAGAGGAAAATTTCCGGGAAGAACTTTGGGGCATGGCGCAGCAGTTTTTCAACCCACAAGCTGCTGTGCATCACTATTTGGGTATTTGCCACAACAGCATCAAAACGGGTATTGGATATGGCCGCAGAAGTGCTGGAACATGGCACATTGCAAGTTCGCAGGCCCAATCGGGAACACCTTATGGCGATCCGCCGGGGGGAATTTGAGTATGAAACACTTATGGCGCAGGCTGAAGACAAACTGCTGGAAATCGACAGGTTGTTTGCAAAGAGCAGTTTGCCGGAACTGCCCGATAAATCTAAGATTGAGCGACTGCTAATTTCGGTTAGGGTTGACTGGTATCGGCCTGTTTGATATTTTCTCACACAAAGACAAACATCATGTCCGTTATACCAAAAAAAGTTTCACACAACGACACAAAGGGCGATATGCGCATAGTGTTAGAAGGGGCCCTGACCTAAGCGTTTTTTACGTTGTGGTCGTCGTGGCGCTGCCCACAGCCCCTACTGCGTATCCGGCTTGTACCGCTCCCCAAACTGCTTGATCAACCCATAAAAAATCTTATGTCGGGTTTTCGGGTCAATGGACGGATCACTTTCCAGGGCCGCTATCTCTTCATCCAATGTGTCGTGCGCACGGGTTACTTCGTCCATCCATTTTTCGCAACGGGCCTTGTCGCCATGCTGCCAATAGCCCGACTCATCAAGCATCTGGCAGTCAGAGAAATATTTTTTCTCTAAAAAACGGAACAGGTTGCATATTTCGATATGCGTTTTCGCACCGTCAAAACCCGTTTTTACACGGTTCCAGGGGTAATCGGGGTCTTCAGCTGTAAAAGTTGGGTTTTCGAGGGTGAACAGCGAATTGAGCATACCGTTGGCGCTGAAGGTGAGCCATATTGTTTCACATTGCGGCCCCGGACTGAAATGGATGCCCCGCAGGCCAGCCTCTCCTTCAAAGTTTATTCCTTCTTCCGATTCTCCAATTTGAACATCAGTTGGTTTACGCCAATCATCGTCCCAGCGATGGTATTTCCAACCATTGGAGTCGCAAATGTCGGCCACTTCATCGGCCATTTGATCGACTAGGGCCAGGTCGGCCAGGCGAGCGCGGTATCTGAGTTTGAGGTACATCATTTTAATGTGATAATTAGAGAATTAGGGAATTAGGGAATTAGGGAATGTGATAATTAGGAGGCGGCTTTTGAGGTATTCACGCGCCATTCGGCCAGGGCCCAGCGGATTTTGTCGTAGGAAAAGCTGCCTTCAAAATGTTCGAAAATGGGTTTTAGTTGGTAGGGTTCGTCAAACAGCGACAAAGCGCCCTGGATGAGGTCGCATTCGTCTTCCGAAACCCATTGACGTATGTCCACCAACTCGCCGCGCTCGTACATGGTGGCGAGGTGGTTCATGATCGACATCGTACTAATTTCTCGAATCTTGGAGATTTCTTCCACGCTTTGCCCGTTTTTGAATAGCTCCCAGGTTTGCAGTTGGGTGCCGCCTACTACGCGCTCGCCAGCACTTGATTTCTCCAACACATAACGCCGTATCTCGCTGATGAAAGCATCGCCATACAGTTGCAATTTGCGCTCACCCACACCGCTCACTTCCAGCATATCAGCATCCGTAATGGGGCGCTTATCTGCCATTATTTGCAAGGTAGCATCGCTGAAAATGAGGTAGGGCGGGATGCCTTGTTGTTGGGCCACTTGTTTGCGCAAGGCCGCCAGTTTTTCGAATAGTTCGTCGCGCAGTGTTTGGGTTTTCGATTTTCCAACAAAATGCGGCGACTTTTCTCCCGGCTTTTCTTTGGCCTGCGGCATGGCCAACGGCACTTTTTTGCCTTCAAAAAGCACTTTTTTGCCTTCCTCCCCCACCCTAAGGCGACTATGGTCGTCGTATGCGATTTCGATGATGCCGACGTGTATCATTTGCAGCAAAAAATACATCCAATCATTGTAGCTGTATTCTTTTCCCGCACCATAAGTCTTGATTTCGTGATACCGGTTGTCAAACACTTCGCGCCGCCCGCTGCCGCGCAGGATGTCCACGAGCAGGTTCATGCCCACCTTTTCATCTGTCCTGCTGATGGCCGACAAGGCTTTTTGGACAGCGATGGTGCCATCGAATTGTTTGGGCGGATTTTGGCAGATATCGCAGTTGCCGCAACTCTGGTCGTAGGTTTCGCCGAAATAATTGAGCACGGTTTTGCGGCGGCAAATCAGCGCCTCTGCAAATTGAAACATACGCTCCAACTTGGCCAATTTAAGGGTCAGTTGCTCTGGTTTGGTATCGCCTTTTTCAAACATATCCCGATACGACATCAAATCTGCATAACTGAAAAACAGCAGCGCCGCTGCGGGCAGGCCATCGCGGCCCGCTCGGCCAATTTCCTGGTAATAGCCCTCTACATTGCGGGGCAAATTGTAGTGCACCACAAAGCGCACATTGCTTTTGTCGATGCCCATGCCAAAGGCAATGGTGGCGCAAATAATAGACGTTCTGTCGTTGATAAAATCTTCCTGCGTTTTGCTGCGCTGCGCGGAGGGCACATCGGCATGGTAGTAGGCAGCATTGAAGCCGAATTTATTGAGCTTTTCAGCCAGGGTTTCACAGCCTTTTTTCGATAAGCAATAAATGATGCCCGATTGTTTGGGGCGCTCTTTTAAAAATGCCAGCAATTGTTCCCAGCGCTTTTGTCCGGGCCGGACGGTCAGGCTGATATTGGGCCGGTCGAAGGAAGCGAGGAAAGTTTCCGGGTCTTTGAGGTGCAGTTGGGTGGCAATATCCTTTCGGGTCAATTTATCGGCCGTGGCGGTAAGCGCAATGAGTGGCACTTCTGGATATTGCGCTTTCAAAAATTTCAACTGGGTGTATTCTGGCCGAAAATCGTGGCCCCAGGCGGAAATACAATGCGCCTCATCAATGGCAAACAAACTCACCTTCAGGCGTTTCAACAAGGGTTGAAAGCTCTGCGACACCAGTTTCTCCGGGCTGACGTACAAGATTTTGATGTAGCCATCGGCAGCTGCTTCTTCCACGTTTCGGGTTTCTGCGCTGCCCTGGGAGCTGTTGAGGTATGCTGCCGGAATACCGTTGGCGATCAAGCCTTCCACCTGGTCTTTCATCAGCGCAATGAGGGGGCTGACCACTACGGCAGTGCCTTCAAGGGTGATGGCTGGAATTTGATAGCAGATGCTTTTACCGCCCCCCGTGGGCATGAGCACGAGGGTGTCGCGGCGCTCGTACACGGCTTGAACAATGTCGGCTTGCAGGGGCCGGAAGGCATCGTATCCGAAGTACTTTTTGAGGGCTTGTGTGGCGTGTTGGAGATTCATGTGTTTTGATTTATCCGCGATGGCTTTGGCGAAGGCGGGTTGTTTAGAATTTGGTTTTAGTTCGTTGCTTGCCTCCCCCCCTGCCCCCCTTCGGAGGGGGGCAGGGGGGAGGAGGACGCCCTTACAAATATAAACATATTTTCGACATCCACAAGCTCTAGCTGATGTTTTACACCAAATAATTCTATAAATTTTGCATTCGGTATCAGCGTTGCCACCCTTTGGCTTTCTGCAGCGCTCACTACGTTGTCTTCGCTTCCCCAGCCAATAGTGACGGGGCACTGTATTTTGGCGTAAGAAGCATCCTGAATACCAAGCCCATTCCCCAAATCACTCAGAAATGCTGCGGTGTACCGGCAAAGCGCCTTCCAATCGGCGTGCTGGGCGGATAATGCCTGGGCAAACTGCGGCACTTTGGCCTCTATTTTCTCCGGATCAAACATGCGGTTCATGCCCGCGGCCACCTCCGGCGTCCAGTCGAGCTTGGTGCCGAGGGTGACCACCTGCTCTATCCGGTCGGGGTATTCCGCTGCCATGTACAATGCCACATAGCCTCCCATGCTGTAGCCGAAAATATTGGCTGTTGGTATTTCCTTTTCGTCCATAAAACGCAATACCGCTTCGGAAAACAGTTTCATGGAAAATGGAGCGTCGGGTGCTGTTAGGCCGTGTCCAGGGAAGTTGAAGGTAAATATTGGGTCTTCCTGAGGAAAAAGTGCTTGCAAAGCATTGAATTGCGCGGCGCTGCCGAGCGCACCGTGGAGGAGAATTGTTGCTGTCTTCATGCTGCGAAGTTAGATACACTAGGCTGGATAAAGATGGGGACAGGCTGAATTAATTTGGCCTATATCTTTTTCTGGGAGGGTAAAGAAGGGTATCAGGTGTTTGTGTATACTTATTGGTCGGACCACGAAAAGTGGTCAGACCAAATGGCCCTCGTCTGACCACTTTTCGTGGTCCGACGAATAAGCAAAGACGAATGTAGCTTTAACTGGATTCTCCTGCCGAAAACTCTTGATGCCCCATATTAACGCAGGATCAGCAACTTTAACGCAGGATCAGCATTTTTTCAGTTGCCATTACGACTCCCCTTTCGTCGCGTAAAACAGCCAAATACATACCCTTCGGTATCGCAGGCAACTCCAGCCAGCCTTTCGAACCCACGGCCTGGCCAAGAAGTATTCGACCATCAAGGGCACAGATTTCAAGTTGCCAAGTTTGAGCATTGGCGTTGTCGCCCAAAACTTGATAAAATGCCTTCCCATCGCTGGTGCTGAGGCGCAGTGCATACCCGGTGCTGGCAATCGTCAGCGCACGAATGGGGCTGTAATAGCGGTCGCCAGATAAATCGACCTGTTCAAAGCGGTAATAGTTGGCGCCTTTATTCGGCTGTACATCCAGAAAGGAGTAACTGGTTTCACTTGGGGCAGCACTGCCGTTGCAGGAGACCTCCCCGAATTTTTGCCAGGAAAATCCATCACTGCTGCGTTGCAGGTTAAAATGTGCACAATTGATTTCGATACTTGTTGTCCATTCCAATAAGACACCTTTACCAGCAGCTTTTACGGAGAAATCCAGCAATTCAATGGGTAATGCCGTGTTGACAGCCGCCAATGCATCGACACGGCCCCAGCCATACATGTTGTTGGGACGCGTGCTGCCATTGTCGCCACCGCAGAAAGCAGTGGAAAAACGCGGCAGTGCTGTATTGTTGATCACATTCTCTACGGCATCCACGCTGCCGATCAGGTCGGGACGCGCACTCAGGATAAGCGCAACAACGCCCGCAATATGCGGCCCGGCCATACTGGTGCCATTCCAGGAGGCGTAGCTGTAACTACCACTTGCATTGTCGTGACCAATGCAGGACACAATAGCCACCCCTGGCGCGCTGATATCGGGCTTTTTAATATTGGTGTACACCGTCACGGGGCCTCGACTGCTAAACCCGGCAATATCGTCGTTGCTGTTGGTCGCCCCAACGGTGTAGCTGGCATCGAATATACCCGCCGGGGCATTCACAGTGTTGCATCCAGGGCCCTCGTTTCCAGCAGAGACTACTACAAAAATACCCGCGGCGCGCACGTTGTTTACGACGGCTTCCATTGTGGCATAATTGGAGGCATTGCATCCTTCTGATCCCGGACAGGACCAGGAGTTGTTGATGACATGGGGCGCTTTTGAGGCATCGGGGCTTTGATTGGCCAGGTTTGTGGGCGCCACAAACCACTGGAAACACTCGGTGTATGTGGCGGGTGTACCGTCGCCTTCTTCCATGTTTCTGCAACCCATCCAAACCGCATTGGGTGCTACGCCAATAATGCTATCGGCGTTTGGGCCGCCGACCATGGTGCCCATGGTATGGGTGCCGTGGTCGTGGTCGTCGCAAGGGTGGTCGAGGTTGAGGCCGCAGGAATTCGCGCCACCACCTATCAGCGCGTGAATGGCATCATGCCAGTTGTAATTATGATCGGCAGTGGAGCCATTCCAGCCTCGGTATTTGTTCTTTATCGCCGGGTGGCCCCATTCATAACCCGTATCTTGGCCACCAACCACAATGCCCTGCCCGGTGTAGCCCATGGCCCAGACATCATCAGCGTTTATTTTGGTAAGTCCCCAGGAAATGGGTGTCAGGCGGTCTTGCGCTGTTGCAGTTGTAACCTCGGGCATTGGTTCTTCAAGATGCCAAACAGGGTTTATTTCCAGGCGGCCCACTTCGGGCATTTTGGCAATTTGTTCGATCAGTTTTTTTGAAGCCTTTACCCAAAGTCCATTGACAATCCAGAAAGATTGGTGGGGCACATTTTCAAGCTGCAACAGGTCACGGAGTTTGCGTTGGCTACTTTCGGCAAAGGTGGAGAGGGTTTCAAAAACGTATTGCCCTTTGTCTGTTTTGCTGCGCATCTGCTTGGCAGCACTTACATCAGCCTGCACTTGCAGAATGACTAGAAACTCAACGCTGGTATCGGGGTTCTGCGCATAAGCCCACAGCAGCGGATCAATTTTCGACTGCCAATGGGTATTTTGTGCGAACAAAGTCAACGGGGCTATCAACAGGAAGAGTAACGGAAACCGCATGGCGAAACGAATGAAAGGATGATAAAGAGATTGTAAAGCAAAGCTAGTAATATCCCTTGTTTTTCAAGCAATTCAGTTCATTTCGAGCGCGAAGGAGCGGCATACAACCGTAACATGAGTCATCTCGAATTTTCAGGATTTGCCTTTGCTTCTAGTGGCGCGAATACCAAGTAACATATAGGTTAACGGCCATATTTTCCGCTCAATTTCGTTGTTCGTCGGTTAAAATGTCCCGCATTTCGCCCTTCTCACGCCTAATTGAACAAAAAATCTGTCTCGATAACCTATACGTTACATGGTATTCGCGCCACTAGCAGGATGGATCAGGTAGCACTATTGTTTTGGGAAAAATCTTCGAAATTATAGCCGAGCTCAAGCATGCCATCGAGGCAGCGTAGCACCGCAACATCGTAATTGTCCGTGATACTGTGAACCTCAAAGGATTCCTGAAGGATTGTCGGAAGCAGGTTGTAATTGAAGCTATGCTCCAGGCGCAGGAGCCAGACATTGGTGGTAACTTTTTCCACTGGAGGTATCCGGGAAATGCTGTCGTCCGATTCTTTTAGCAAAAGATCCGCTGCACGGCGCAAGGCGAGATTTACCTTTTCAGTTGAAAGCCCTGGATGCTGCCCTGGTTCGGAAACCGCCCTGACAAACTGCATGAGCAACATACTGAGCAAGAACAATGCGGCAAATGGTGCCATTCTTTTCATGGAGACAGGATTCAATGCCTCAAAAATAGCAAAAACCTTTGTGGAGCAAGGTAAGAATGGCGGTAAAAGGATGTAACGGAATTGTAAAAGCTTTGCCTGAGGGCGGGGAGCATCAAATTATTCTTCCAATAACATCAGACGCTTTTAAGTTCAAATCCTTTATCTGGCTGTTTTCATAGTCGGATTTAAACATGGTCCAGATCATCACATCGCGCAAGTTGCCGGAAGTGTCGTTGGTTCTGTTTTTCAGGGTCGCTTCTACTTGATACCCCAGCTTTTTTGGTATATTTTGACTTCTGAAATTGTCCGGTGCACAGCGGATTTCCACACAAACAACAAGGGCCGTCCCAAAAACTTGGAGCGGCCCATTGTTGCAAAGCGGTTTTGATTAAGTAGTAGTTACTGTGTTTTCAGCACCTTGATTGTGTCGGATCTGTCACCGGTTTTTACCCTTAAGAAGTAAACGCCAGGTATCAAATCTTCTGTCGGAAGGCTAATCGTTTGAGCGCGGCCAATTGATTGTTTGGTGAGTACAATTCGGCCACGAAGGTCATACAGGTTGATGGTAACAGCGTTTTCATCGGTAGCATAGGGAATTTTTATGTCGAGCTGTTGGGTAAACGGATTGGGAGAAGCCGATAACTTCATCGTACCAGCGTCATCCAATAAATCGGATTCGCTCCTGCTATTGGATTCACCCGGGCCGGAAAATCCTGATTTTACATTTCCAGGCACCATTTTTTCAATCGGGAAACCCAACTCTTCGTTTGATCCAGAACCATCACGGCGATATAGGCGGCCGAATGGGTTTAATGCCGTAGGGCTGGCAACTGTCAATCGGGCAATTTGACGGATACCAAAAAACACATCTACATATTGGCCCTCCGGATCCTGCGCAAAATTGAATTCCTGCAATGTGTAGTTTGGATCCAAGGTGTTCGGCATCAGGTATGTGATGCCCCCATTTTCATTCAACATGAAATTGATTTGCTTAGAAATGTCTGATGCATTCTTAATATTGAAATAGGTGTAAGGGCTTAAGGCCCAGGTATAATTACAGCTAGCTGGCACACCAGAGCCCACGGTGCAGTTTACTACCCAACTGCTCATGCCTTGAGGAGCGGTGTAGCCTCCGGCGATGAGGTCTACAATGATAGTATCATAATTGTCCGAATTGGTACCCGATTCACTTTGCACACCGTTTCCATCAATCGACCATATCGTAGAATAATAGGTTACACCGGGAGACAGGCCATTAATGGTATATCCAGTTGCGGAGTAAACGATTCCAGTTACATCGCTGACCACGTTTCCGGAAACAAACTCTTTGGTAACAATATGAAAGTTGGCGGAGCCCGGCACATCTGGCCATTGTACATTCGCCCAGGTAGTACCTACCTGTGTCACATTTAGATAAGCTGGCGGGTCGATGCTCAGAAGCGCTGAAGATGACTTAAAGTTGGACATGCTTGGGTTGGCTCCCTGCGTCGAATCCATGGATGGAAGACAGCAAAAAGCCAAAAAAGCGAGTACTGAAATTGTTTTAAAATGCATAATCAATTCATTTTGCGTTTATTATTTTTTTGATTGCAAGGTTTAGAAAGCAAGTCAAGGACTTAAGTACCCATGAAAACGTTAGAAAATACTCTCTGATTAGTTTGAATGTGCCATTCAAATTGTCCATTTTTGCAGGAAATTCCACGCCAAATTGTAGCCTTTCTGCATTAATCTGGGACAAAATTATCGCTGGAGGAGTCATAAAAGTATAACACTTTTCGCCTAGTTTACCAATTCCGTTTCATGTTGAATCTGTTTGTTCTAGATGTCTTGAATGCTTTCCAACCGGAAGAAAAAGAGGGTTTTCGTGTTTATTTGAGTAGCCTTTTTTTTAATAAAGGGGCCAATCGGGAGCCTTTGATAGCCCTCTTGGAGCTCATTTTGGCCGCCCAAGAGTCCGAGAACATAGACGACCTGGAGAAAGAAACCATCTTTCAGATACTATACCCCAACAAAGAACTGGTAGAGAGCAAGGTAGACAAGCTGATCTCTGAATTGAAACGACACGTACAGAACTTTTTAACGGTACGCAAGCATTTGTCGCCCGAAAATGACAACCAAAGGGCACTTGATTTTGCTTCCGAGTTGCGGCAAAAAGGGCTGGATGCGCGATACCGCCAAACATTGGCCAAAATCAAAAAAGAATCAGAGCAAGATCCTCTGGAGGCTATTGAAAGCTACTTTTTCAAGTTTTTGATCGCCGTGGAAGAACATGAGTGGCACAGTGTCTTCAACAAATCCAAGGGCGACATTCACATCACTGAAGTAATATTGACGCTGGACAATTATTATTGGTCGCTCAGGGTCGAAATGCTGAATCGCCTTTTGATCCAACAAAAACTGGCTGCCCTGCCTTCCAATGCACTCGCGCTTTTGGAAGAAAGCCTTGTATTCCCTTCCAAGGCTTTGGAGGGCAATGCCCTGATCGGTGTTATTTGGGGCTTACACCAGTCGATGAAAGCAACGGTGCCCGATGAGCAGCATTTTTTTCATTTGCAGGAAAGGATCAAAACGAACGAGGCCAAGTTCAGCAACAAGAAACTGGCTGAATTTAATGCCTACCTAAGGAATTTATGTTCCATGCTGTTGGATGCCGGAAAATCCGAATTTAAGCCAATTCTACATGACCTTCAGCGGAACAACCTGGAAAGAGGTTATTTCTACTTTGATGGCAAGATTGCCCCAAATGCTTTTTTGAGTATCACCCAAACGGCGTTAAATGTTGGCGCTGTTGACTGGGCAAATGCCTTTATAGAAAAGCATAAAAACCGGATTGTTTACGAAAACGAAACCGATGACTTCTACCGCTTGAATAAAGGACTTTGTTTGTTTGAAGAAAAACAATACGAAGCAGCGCTTGAGATGATTCCGTTTACCTCCACGAACTCCTCCTACCATCTTATTGCCCGAAGGCTGGAACTGAAGATTTATTATGAATTGGATTCCGATTTGCTGCCGTACAAAATTGATGCTTTTAAAATGTTGCTCAGCCGGATAAACAACAAAGTGATTTCCAAACACCGCCAGGAGCTGTTCGTCAACTTCAGCAACTTTTTGAGACAACTCAGTCTCTCTCCCAACAGCCGTGACAAATCGAGGGCGGAAAAAATGGCAAAGCGTATCAATGCCAAGGAACTGGTGGCAGAACGTGCGTGGCTTTTGGAAAAAGCGCGCGAACTGGGTGAAAGAAAAATTAAATCAAGCTAGAATCCAATCTTTATTTAACGTCTTTTCGGTAAACCCTCCATTTTTCGTTCCAATTTTGTAGGTTGAAACAGGTCTAATACCATACCGTTTTAACCTGAAATCAACTGCCCATGGCGGAAAAACGTCCCTTTGGCATCACATTCACATGGGTAAACCTTTCAATAAGTGTACTTTTTTGAGGTGATGAAGCACCAGACTTTTGTCTTGTCATTCGCTGATACGGCTACTTGTAAGCCGGAACAGCATGGCGACAAAAACCATTTTTCACTTCTTAAATTCATTTACCATGTACAAAATTATCGGAAGTTTCCTCTTGTGCGCACTCTTCATCAGTGCTTCTGCTTTCACTACCGTTACGCCTTCAGCAAACGCTTCCTCCCAACAGGTGGAACAAAATGCCGGCAAAAAATGGCTCACTTCATTAACACTTGTCCAAAATGCCCCCCAATCGCTCACTGCAACCTGGACCGTCATTCCCCCAACAGGCGGTTATATTGTCTCTTTGAGGGATGCTGTTACGTATGCACTCGTGCAGACTGCAAATACCCCTTTTACTACCCATTTATTCAAAGGTCTGAACCCTGGGACTAGCTATATTGCGATTGTACAAGATTTGCAAGGAACTGTTTTGATCAGCGCCCCGGTAATGGTTATTTAATGTTGCCCGAGTAGACATCAGTAGCCATGAAAACGTGAGTCGCTTCGAAATTGGGGTGGCTCATGTTTCTTTGCTTTCTTATTCCAATTGCAAATCAATAATTTTGATGGTAGGATTCTGCGTAATGTGTTGGGGAAGACCTTGATCACCATGGCTTTTAAACGCTGCCGCAAAGGCCCCTGTTATTTTTTGCCCAATAAATTTAGACCTTCAGCGCGCCCCGGAAACCCCGGCTAGCATAATAGGACTCCGCGCCATTGTGGTAAAGGAAGACTTGGCCGTAGCGAAAATCAGCAAAGATGGCCCCACCAAGTTGCCTGATGTCAGCAGGTGTTTGTATCCAGCTCGATGTTTTCGTGTCGAAATTTCCAAGTTTTTGCAATTCCCGGTATTGTGCTTCTGTCAGCAGCGCAACGCCCATGGCTTCGGCCATATCCATCGCGCTGTTCACGGGTTGGTTTGCCTTCCTTGAATCCAGGGCTTTTCGGTCGTAACAAAGGCTTCTGCGGGCTTTGGGGCTTTCTGCTGCGCAATCATAAAAAAGGTGTTCGCCTGTTGTCGTATCCAGGCCAACAACGTCAGGCTCGCCACCAGTGAGCTCCATTTCATCAAGCGACCGTAGTTTTTCTGCATTTACTACCAGCTTTGCTTGCACCTTAGCCCATTCAAGCCCTTGGTGGCGGTCCATGTTTTTTTCAAAACGGGTCTTTAGTATTTTAAGTAGTGCTGCTTGTTCATTTTTTGACATTTCTCTTTTCATGGCATCCATTATTGTTTTGTTTACAATATGTTTTACGCGCACTGCGCAAACGTACGAACAACCATTCAAAACTATATTTGGCATTGAGTCGAATTTGTCAACTTGAAAAAAAAGCTGGCAAATTCTCACTATATTTTGGCATTGAGTCAAATTTGTCAACTTGAAAAAAAGTTGACAAATTATCAATCCAATAATTATTTGCTACAATAAATCAAGGCATATCTAGAAAGGGCTTTTGACACAAGCCCGACCGTACGTTTTCAACTGGGTTGATCAAAGGCGCTACATTTATATTAAAATTGCCCAAGAAGCCAATAAATAATAACAAAAATAATGATGGTGACGAGGCATCCGCCGCCCAATTTTGATGCACCGTAACCGGCGATGATTGTCTTGAAAAAGCTGTTCATGATATTTAAGTTTAGTACTAGTTTTGTTGTTGGAATGATAATGACAATTCGTGTAATTGAAGGTGGTATAAATAGAGAATTTCTCAATTTTTACCTGCGGCTTCCGTCTTTTTCTTCTTTTTAAAATACCGGCGCAACAGAAAATTATCTTGCAATGCCCGCAGGTTTTCATCCAGCTTGGCACTGCCGGATTCCAGATTTTTCAGGGTTCCCTTCAGGTGTTCCGCCGTTTTGGTATCGCTCAGCAAAACGCCCACGGGTGTATTGGGGTCATCCAATTTCGCGGTGACAACACTTAAGTTGGCGGTTGCCGTTTTCAAGTTGCCCGCTGCTTCGGAGGCTTGCGTAGTCATCAGCTCCAACTGAGCAACAGAAGCTTTTACTTTGCTGAAAACCACCGTATCCGTCACCAATTCATTGGCTAAAGTGCCTTTCTGATTCAATTTGGCGCTGTATGCGGCCGCGGCAACACCAACTTGCTCGGCATGGCCAGCAGTGCGTTGCAAAGAAGCTGATGTCGCCTCAAGCTGGTTGTAAAGGCCCTCATCTTTCAACAATTTCCCGATCGTACCCTCACCGTTGGCCAAGCGCTGGCTAACCGCTTTAAAATCAGTGGTGATCGCCAACAGATTTCGGTTGTTCTCCTGTAACATGCTCAACATTTCTTCGGTAGAAGTCTGGCCCTCTATGGCAAGCCAATCCCCGTCTTTCACTTGCCCAGCTTCAGCTGTACCGCCAACAATAATGACAATCTTGTTCCCTATCAGGCCATCGGTGCTGACTTTCACTTTGGAATCCTTGTGTATAAATTTTTGAGCACCTTCGTTGATTTTCAAAACTACCAACACCTGAGATCCTTCGTATAAATCCAGGCTTTTTACGATGCCTACTTTTACGCCGGAAAACCAGATGTTACTTCCGGCCTGCAGGCCATTGACATCATCGAAAATAGCTTGCAATTCTATCTTTGTGGTAAAGGTGCTGCGCAGGTTTCCGACCATCAGTATCCCTGCCATTAGAAAGGCGATGCCGATAAATATGAAAAGGCCAACGATAACGCCGCGTTTTTGCTGTGAGGTTTGCATAGTTATTGAATAAAATTGTAATTGTAAAAACCGTTTACTTCAGGATCGTCAGCAGTAAAAACTGCTTCAAAGCTACCTTCTCTGGCAACTTTGCCTTCCATGAGTATCAGCACCCGATCGCTGGTTGTTTTGGCGCAGGTGAGGTCGTGGGTAATGATGATGGCACTGGTGTTGTACTGTTGCTGTACTTCTTTGATCAGACTGTTGATCTCCATGCAGGTGACCGGGTCCAGGCCAGCGGTAGGTTCGTCGTACAGCATTATTGTGGGCTTCATCATTAAGGTTCGGGCAATGCCGATCCTTTTGCGTTGCCCGCCCGACAGCGCGGCAGGCATTTCGTTGATTTTGTCCCTTAAGCCGACAGCTTCCAGGGTTTCTTCCACCAATTTGAGCGCTTCTTTTTTGTCGAAACCTGGTCTGTTCCGGAGCAGCGGGAATTCCAGGTTTTCGCGTACCGTCATGCTGTCATACAAGGCGCTGCTTTGAAAGGAAAAACCGATTTTAAGGCGCAGTTCCCGAAGTTTGGTTTCCGACAGCTGCCCTACCTCCATGTCGAGCACCTGCACAAGGCCTTTGTCGGGCAGCAGCAATCCGGCGACGATTTTTATCAGCACAGATTTGCCGGTGCCAGATTTGCCCAGCACCGCCACATTTTCTCCTTTAAAGACATCCATGTCCACGCCTTTCAACACCTTCAGGTCGCCAAAAGATTTGTAGAGTCCCTTGATATGGATTATACGCTGGTCGTGATCTATTGTATGTTCCGTTGCCATATTTCAAAAATATCTAATCCAGTTGGATACCTGGACGATGATTAATTCTTCCATAAAAATGAGGAACATAGAGACCACTACTGCGGCATTTGCAGCCTTGCCAACGCCTTGTGTGCCCTGCCCAGCGTTATAGCCTTTATAACAAGCGACCATGCCGATGGTAAAGCCAAAAAAAATGGCCTTTACCATAGAAGTGCCGATATCCAAAAAGCTTATTTGCTCGAATGCGGCACCAAAAAAGCCGAAAAAATTGGTTCTTTCATTCTGATAAACATTTAAGAATGAACCCATTAGGCCAACGAAAGTACAATACATCGCCAGTACAGGAATCATTAAAGTGCAAGCAATAACCCGTGTGACCACTAAAAACTTAAACGGCTGTGTGCCGGATACCTCCATGGCATCAATTTGTTCTGTAACCTTCATGGAACCAAGTTCTGCGCCGATGTTCGAACCCACTTTGCCAGCGCAGATCAGGGCAGTTACCATTGCCGCCAGGGCGCGCACGAGGGCGATAGCAATCAGGGAGGGCAACCAGGAAGCGGCGCCGAACATAACGAGGGAAGGTCGCGACTGTTTGGTGAAAACAATACCAACTACAAACCCTGTCAGCGTGATCAGCGGCAGCGATTTGTAGCCGATTTCATAACAATGCCGCGTTATTTCCTGAATGTCATAAGGTCGTCGAAAAACTTGCTGAAAAAATCGTTGCACGAATTTGGCAGCATGATATACGCCTTCAAAAAACGCATCGAATTCTTTCGTTATGACCTTTCGTTTTGAATCCACGCTTTTCAGTATTTTTATGTGAGGTGAAAGGCAAGAAGTCCAAGCCTGTGTCGGAGCCAGTTATTGCCGAAGCCCGTACGCGGGATACAGTTAAATTTTCCTGCCAAGCATCAATTGGGAAATTGTTTCCCCTGTTTGGGCAATTGTACGCGTTGTGCAGTGAAGGGGATATTTGTATAAAACGGAGGCACGAGTGTCTCATTCCATCCTGTCTATCATTGCTTTCATTTGTGCAATTTCTTCTTCTTGTGCTTTAATTATCTGTGCTGACAACTTCTTTAATTCAGGGTCTTGGATATTTGCATTGCTGCTTGTCAGAATTGCGGATGAATGGTGCGGTATCATCGCTTTCATATATTGAATATCCCCGACAGGTGTTTGTGTCCTCAATGCAGCAAGTAGAAAGCCAAACAAGACAACACTTCCAACAACAATGTATGTATTCAATTTTTTGCTTGGGTACATTTTGCCCATCATCAATATCATCGATATGGCCATTGGCAATACCATTAGCAAAGTCATATAAGTCCTTGTGATGCTGAAATAAATGTGATTTAGTTCATACACATTCAAAAACATTACGCCATACATGATAATGAAGGAAATTGCCAGCATTGTCAGTAATTTTTTGTATTCCATATCTTTCGTCTTTTAAATGGGTGGAAAATCATTGTTTCGTTAAATCCTAACGCACCTTCATTAAACCCGGATATAGCACAAGGGTAAAAGCATTTACCGGAAATAGTACCTTATGTACCAAAAGCAAGTAAAATTGCATGCCCGAAACAGACAAGCCTGCTTGAACTTATATCGGGGAATTATTACCCCAATTTAGGTAATTGCGCGTGACAAATCGCTGGAACAACTTATTTATTCGTTTTATAGTTAGGTTGTTGACGATGCGCTTTTAGCCTGACCGTCACAAGTCTTACGTTGGAAAATTGAAAATGGGATACTGCAACAAATGACCAGCACCAAAAACGCCACAAACCGCTGGCGCAAATTCATTCGTATTACCCTTTACACGCTCAGCAGCTTATTACTGCTCATCATAGCCGTGCTTTTTGCCCTCACGCTGCCTCCCGTACAGCGGCGCATCACCGCAGAAGCACAATCCTTTTTGCAGAAAAAACTCGGCACCCGGGTAGAAGTTGGTGCCCTGGGATTGCGCTTCCCCTACCATGTTTCCCTGGAAAGGCTCTTGATAGAAGACCAGCAGCAGGATACCCTCCTCCAGGTCGGCAGCCTGGTGCTCACCATAGATATGTGGAAATTGCTGGATCAAACCATTGAGTTGCAGCAAATCTCCTTAAAAGACGCCGCGGTGTACCTGCACCGGAAAGACAGTGTGTATAATTTTGATTTTGTGGCACGGGCATTTTCCAATCCCGACAAACCCGCCTCCACAGATACCCTTGGCAGCCCCTGGAAATTACAAGTGGACCTGACCAAAATCCGACTTGGACAGGTGAAATTTCTGCTGAAAGACGAGGATGCCGCCAGTACGACAAGCGCCCATGTAGGATCGATGAAAACCGTGCTGGTAAAAGCTGATATCGACAATATGCTCTTTGAGTTGGATGACCTCCAACTTTTCGATTCCGACTTTAGAATTATAGAACAAAAGGAATCGATACCAAGTGGCAAACCCTCGCCTTCTTTTGGGTTCGTACTGACAAACAGCGAGATCGCGCGCACCCATGTTGTCTATTCCACAACTACACTGGGTGTAACGGCAACCCTGGAAAAATCGACACTGGGCAATTTCCAACTTCAATCTGCGGGCAATAGTATGACGATCAACGCTAAGGACGTCCATTTGGAAAATAGCGCCGTGGCATATCGCGACCCGGAATCAACAGCAACGCCCGGGCATTTCAATGCCGGCGACATAGGCTTGACCCAATTGAATGCCAACCTGCCCGAATTTTTATTTCAAAACGATACCATCATTGTGCAGGCTGAATCCGCGACAGGCACAGACAAAAGTGGCCTGCGCATCCACTCCTTGCGCACCAGCGCGCACATAACGCCCGAAACCATTCAACTCAGGGATGTGGCCGCGCACTTGAACCAAACCCAAGTAAACGGTGATATACTGCTCCGAAAAACGAGCGAAGCAACATTTGGTTACATGCAAGTGCAATTGCGGCAGGCAAAAGGAGTGGTCAGCGACTTGGTTGTACTGCTCCCCCCTTCTGAGAACACGGCACTGGCGCAACTGGGCGATATGCCTTACGAAGCATCCGGCGAACTGAGC
>Ga0105046_10005447_pt1 | contig 20140 bp, 18 predicted proteins | sample MAT03_FD_78385 | JGI IMG/M metagenome (GOLD analysis project Ga0105046, IMG submission 78385) | Freshwater microbial communities from Lake Fryxell liftoff mats and glacier meltwater in Antarctica - MAT-03 (megahit assembly) | ecosystem: Environmental > Aquatic > Freshwater > Ice > Liftoff... | reverse complement strand
GAACGATTAAGAGATGGACCGAGGAGTTTTCAAACCGTCCACGGATCGCGGCCGAGGAGTTGGTGGGATAAATTTACGGCGGAGAGCAAGCCGTCTTCGTGGAAACCATAGCGGGTCCACGCGCCGCAAAAGTACGTCTCAGTGGAGCCGCGGGCGGCTTGGTTGAGCGCGGGGATTTCGGCTTGGGCCCGGATCGCGCCGAGCGTGAAAAGGGGGTGCTCGTACGAAATGGTTTTCAAGACGCATCGAGGATCGATGGACTCGGGGCGGTTGATGGAGACGAAATAATTTTTGCGGTCGGAGACGCCTTGGAGTTTGTTCATCCAGTAGATCGTCATCGGCTGAGTGCGGCCGGAGGCGGCCCGCGCGAGGGAATAATTCCACGCGGACCAGGCCAGCTTGGTGCGCGGCATCACCGAGGCGTCGGTGTGCAGCGTGGCGATGTTGGCCTGGTATTGGAATTCGCGGAGGAGGCGGGATTCGTCGGCGGTGGGATCGGCGAGGAGGGCGAGTGACTCGTGGCCGTGCGCGGCGAGGATCACGCGATCGAAACGCTCGGTCGTGCCGGAAGCGGTCGTGACGTAAGCGCCGTCAGGCCGGCGAGTGACGCGGGTGACTTGGGCATTTTGCCGAATGCGGGCGCGCCACGGAGCGGTGAGTCGGGTGACGTATTCCTGCGCGCCGCCATCGACGGTCCACCATTGGTGCTGGGTGTTAAGGCCGAGGAAGCCGTGGTTGTGGAAGAAACGCAGGAGGGTGCGCGCGGGGAATTGCAGCATTTTTTCCGGTGGGGTGGACCACACGGCGCTGCTCATGGGGATGAGATAGAGGTCGAGAAATTCGGTGCCGTAGCCGCGGGCTCGCACGAAATCGGCGAGCGTTTGCGTATCGATGGCCGGATCGTTGATCGCGTGCAGGGCGTCGCGGTTGAAGCGATTGATCGCCATGAGCATTCTATAGAAAGAGGGGCGAAAAAGATTCCGGCGCTGGGCGAAGAGGTGATTGAGCGAGGAGCCGCAGAATTCAAGCCCGGTGTCTTCGTGGCGAACGCTGAAGGACATGTCGGTTTTTTTGACCGGGACGCTGAGCGCGGTGAAGAGGCGCGTGAGTTGCGGGTAGGTCTCGTAATTGAAGACCATGAAGCCGGTGTCGATGGGGAGAGGACGGTTCGTGCCGGGTTCGGAGGTGGTGACGGTATTCGTGTGTCCACCGGGGTAGTTGTTTTGCTCGAAGAGGGTGACGTCAAAGTGGCGGTGCAGAAAGTGGGCGCAGCCGAGTCCGGAGATTCCGGTACCGATGATCGCGAGGGTGGGCATGGAGGGTGCTGGGAGGTGACGGGTCGTTGCCCTCGGTTACGATCCGGTGTTTGGGCTGGACGCTCGGGCCCCGGCCAATTTGCCGGTGGGACTGGGCGCGCGGGCGGCTTCGGCGTTGAGGGAGCGTGGTACAGGTTTCAAGCCCCAGATAAAACCGGTGAAGGCCCGAAGCTTCAAGCCGTAGTACGTCGGATCAATTTCCCGCCAATAAAAACCGTTGCGCGTCGCCGACTGGTAGCGGTGGTGATGGTGGTGCCAGCCTTCGCCGAGGGTGATGAGGACGAGGAAGAAATTGTTGCGCGAATCATCAGCCGTGACGAAGCGACGGCTGCCCCAGAGGTGCGTGAGTGAATTAATCGAGGCGGTGGCGTGGAAGAGCGCGGTGGTACTGATAAAGAAACCCCAGACGAGCAATTGCACGCCGCTGGTCTGCAGCGCGGGTGCGGTGGCTTCCAGCGATCGACCGAGCTCGAAGAGCCCGGCGGCAAAAAGCACGGGGACGACGATAGCAAAACGGTTGAGCCAGACCAGTTCGGGATATTGGGCGAGGTCCTTTACCTTGGTGTAGTCGGTCGGGAAATTCCGTTTGCTCGTGATCCAGCCGATGGGTGACCACCAGAAACCGTGGACATGGGGCGAGTGAGCATCTTCCGGCTCGTCCGCATGCCGGTGATGGTGCCGGTGATGATACGCCCACCAAAGCGGGCCGCGTTGGACGGTGGTGCCGGTCCACAGTGCGAGGAGAAACAGGCCGAAGCGGGATGTGCTGTAAGTTTTGTGGGAGAAATTCCGGTGGAAAATTCCGGTGACCGCGAACATCCGGCCGAAGTACACCGCCACCGCCGTCCATACCGCAAACGGGCTCCAGCCGACCCAAATCACGCCGAGGCAGCCCAGATGCAAAATGACAAACGGGATGCAGCGGAGCAGATTCACGCCATCCGGCTGGGCGCGGATCACCTCGGGAGAGGCAAGCGAGTAGTCGGAGTCGATCCATGGGATCAGCGAGGCGCGGAAATGACGTTGGGAGGTGGGCGGATTGGCCAAGGGGAAAGTGATTGCGGGATGAACGCCGGGGAGGAAGGAGTGAAACCGCAGCGGAAGGATCGCACGAATTCAACTCCACTACGATTTACCATGGTCGTTGGATGCCACGATCCGCCCGTTGCGTGAGAGCGTGCGGGCAAAATCGGTTCGGGGCATATTCGGCTAAGGCAAGACGTGCCAAATTCCGAATCAGTGGGCTTTGGTGTAGCCACAGGCCTCTGGGAAGTGGGAGGGGAAAGGGGACGTGGGTTGCGAGCTTGTCACGTTCTGCTGGCCAGCAGAATGCCCGTGGCGCGACCAGCGCACCACCTGCGACGGAGTACAAGCATCGGCAGGCTCCGTGCGAATAAAGAGAATTGGGCTTTCCGGCTTGGCTGCGGTTCGGGGCGATTATTTTCTGTCTCGGCATCAAACGGTGTTTATTTGTATTCAGCGGTGGTTAAAAAGAAACCTCCATGCTCCAAGAATTATTCAGCATCTTCCTGCCCGATTCGCCCTCGTGCGCGCGCGAACTCGGGCTGGTGCACGAACATCAGGAGATTGCGAAACGACACAAGCGCGTGTCGGCCGCGTGGGTGCCGCACCTGCAAGCGAGCCGCGCGGCGATCATGCACGCGGCAGAGCGCTGCCCAAAGCACGAGCAGGTTTTAGTGATCGGGGCGGGCGATTGCCTCGATGTGCCGGTGGAGGAATTGGCGAAAAAATTCCACCGGGTGATTTTGGCCGACATCGTTATCGGCAAGGAGGCGCGGCGTTGGGCCGGAAAATTTCCAACCCAAGTGAGCTGTGCTTCCTGGGACGCGAGCGGAGCCCTCGCCGCCGTGGCCGAGAAAAAATCCACGCTGACTGCGAATGAAGCGCTCGCCCTCTTCAAGCACGCCGATGCTGGGCCGCCGCCCGGCGGGGAAGCCGACCTCGTGGTCTCGGCCAATTGTATTTCCCAGCTCGGCCTCGTGCCCGGACATGCCTTGCGGGCAAAAGAAAAAGATCACGACCTGCCTGATCGTTGCGCGAAAGCCGCAGCGCGGCGGCACCTCGGCTGGCTCGCGCAGCGGACCGGCGTGAGAATTTTATTAGCCGATGCCGCGCGTCTCAACATCGCGGCCGATGGCCGCGAAATCAAACGCGAGAGCCTGAGTTCGCGCTATGGCTTGGAAAAACCCGACCGTTTCTGGCGTTGGGATTTGGCGCCGATTCCCGAATGGTCGCCGGATTTCCACCGGGTGCACGAGGTGGGGGCATGGATTTACGAGTGAGGATGAGGGGCCGTGGATAACCACGGCATACTCGGAAAACACGGAAGGGGAGCGCTAAACCCCAGAGCTTCGCTTGCCCGATCAGATCGTTTGGTGATTGAGGAGAATGGAGTGGGATACGCAAATTCACACCGGCCCAAAGTAGTTTAATAGACTGCAAACCGGGCTGGGGCGGAGCATCAAATTATCATACGGCTTGTGCGAGAACTGGGGGCTCATCCGTCTCCGAGGTGGAACGGTTTGTCCCCGAGATGCTGGTTCGATGCCTAGCGCTCTGACCCTCAACCCCAGCTCCCAACTTCAGGCCTTCAACCACATTCCTCGCCACGCCGAAACTGGGCGAAGGCGGGGCAGCTCTGGAGTGCCTGACTCCGGCAGGCGCTCCCCGCCCGCGCAGGTCGTCCGGCGATTGAGGATCAGGCGCGGTCGCGGAGATAGCGGCGGATCGCGGCGTGGTCGCCCAGCGTCTTGATGATGAGCAAATCACCGTCGCGCTCGAAGAGCACCCGGACTTGCAGGCCGATCCGGGCCTCGTAGATTCCACGGCGCAACTGGCGCAGTCCCAAGCCAGCGTGGGCATGAGGCCGTCCGAAAGCGGCAGGCAATCGTCGGAGGACGGCCAGTGCTTCCGTCCGTTCGTCAGGCGTGAGCCCGGCCAGCGCGAGGCTGACGCTTTTTTCGGCTGCGACGCGGAGCATGGGGTAGAGTGGCGGCGAGTTCGTCGAGGGAGAGAAGGGAGCCGGCGGCCTTGGCGCGCTGGGTTTCGACTTTCATCGTGGCCGTCGCACGGTCGGCTTCAGCGCGGGTGAGGCCGTATTCGTTCTCCAAGTAATCGGCGGCCTGGATGGGCACGGGGCGGAGCGCCACAATTTGTGCGCCCACAACGATGCCGATTTCCTCGCCGCGCACCGCGCGGGCAAGCCAGTGGCCCAACTGGGCACGGGCAGCGGTGACGGTGAGAGTCTGCATGTCTTTTAAAAGACTTTTATCGGTCATTAAGTCAAGTCGGCAGAGCGGGTGGGTGAACGGGGAACAGGGCTGAGAGTTGAGCGCCCGAGCCCCGGAGCAGTTTGTGAAATTATCCTTGGCGCGTTCGTCGAGCAACGAGGTGGAGCGTGCTGTCTCTAACGCTGGTTGATCAACTACCCATCGGATTTGGAATTTTAACGCAGAGGACGCGGAGTGTTTTCCTCTCTAGCGCTCGACACGGCCGCGCCGAAGCGGGGTCAATTCTGGACTGCATGACTCTGTCATGCGCTCCCTGCCTGCGTGAGCAGATCGGTCAGCGATTGAGGAGGGGAGGAAGGCGTGGCCGATAACATTGCTTGAAGCGCCGGGCCCTGTGGGCACTGACCGGCGCAAACGTACGACATCGCGCCGCAGCCTCGAATTAGAAAATATCAAGTGGTCGTCGGTCCGTCCTCGGCCACGTAGGTGTGGGCGGAGTCGAGATCGGCTTGGGTGTAGCCGAACGCGGGCAGACCGTCGCCGAGTGGCGGCAAGGAATTCACGAGCTTAACCGTTTCTACGCTGACGGTGATGACCTGGCCGGCGAGGCGGACGATGTATTCCTCGTCGTCGGCGCGGTTGGGATCGCTGGTGATTTCGTCGGGGTTGTCCTTGGCGCGCTCGACGCGGTATTGGTCGATCACCCAGTCGAGGGCGCTGCGGTTGCCGAGCCGGTAGTCGTGCGCGGCGGTGGGGATGCCGTCGAGGGTCAGCCAGTCGTTGTAGATCAGGGCGGATTTATCCTTGGAGAGTTTCATGCGCTCGACGCGCCAGTCGGGTTTCACGCCCTTCGCCTCGACGCGCTTCAGTTTGAATTCCTTCTGCGACTCGTAGCCGGTGTGCAGCGCGGCCAGTTTCTCACCGGCCTTGGCGAAGACGGGAAAATCAGTCGCGTACGGAATGCGTGGCAGTTCGCGGCGGAGGTTGGCGGCGTATTTCTCGCGGTAGGCCGGGTGGTGGAGGACGGCATAGACATAGTGGAAAATGTCGCGCTTGGTGAGCTTCACGCCGGAATATTGGATCTTGAATTGCTCCAGTGCCCAGTCGGTGACGTTGTCCCGCCGGTGCCCGCCGTCGGTGTCGTAGGTGTAGAGCGGGAAGCATTGGCAGCTCGCACCGCCTCCGACGAGGTGGAGATCGACGATGCCTCTACTCGCCAGGACCATGAACGGCTTTTCTGAGCCGACATCGGTCACACATAGTGAAGCATTCTCCTTTTCGGTTTTCGGCGTTGGGTAGAAACGTGGCTGCAAATAGCGGCGATGAATTAACAAATCGTCGAAGTAAACCCGCATCGCCGTGAATGGACGGTAGATTACATTTCGAATCAGTGCAGAATCGAACTTAAGCTCGGTACCGTTCTCAAGTGCATCCTTCAAACGGTCCGTCCACTTAACGAATGTGGGATCTTGGCGAACGAAGTCATCGACGCGGACATTGCTTTTTGTTTGTCGTCTGAAACGACCGACTTCCGAATTGTAGTTTTCAATCAGGAGTTCTGCTTTGGCCGCGAGTTTGCCGGAGTCGAATGCGAATACCCACTCATCGCGACTGCTCGTGATGCCGCGGCAGTAGGTGCTAAAGATGGCATGAGCATCCAAGCTGTCTGCCGCTTTTGTGTTTTTGCTTCCGATGGGAGGAAATTTTGAGAACCCCTCGTCCTCTTCATCGTGCAACCAAGTGTGTCTTTCGTCGGGGACGAGCATGCGCCACTTCACGCCAGCAACGCTTTGTTTCTCTTCGAGCCATTGCCATTTTCGTTCCTTCTTCCAGTCTTCTCCCACGGCGGCGTAACGGACGATGCATTCGCGTGGCTTCAGCACCTTTTGTTTATGGCGGACAAAGATCGCAATGCTCACGCCGACTTGGATGCCGAAGACGTTGTGCGTGGTGCCGGAGAGCTTGGGATTCTTTCGCACGTTGCCACCGAGATCGAGAATGTAGATGGCGTCGAAGTCCTGGGCAAGGTGGGCACGCACCCCATCCGTCGCGAGTCCGTCCACGTAGCCGGAGTTGGTGACGTAGGCGACGATGCCCTCGTCGCCGATGCGGTCGCTCGCCCAACGCATAGCCTTGATGTAGGGATCGCTGAGTGAATTCTTGAGCGTGGCGGCGGAATCGGCGGCGAAAGTATTCTTGATCCGTTGGTCGAGGTGCGGGTATTTCCGGTTCTTGTTGTTGTCGTTCTCATCCTGTTGCCAGGCGTTGTAGGGCGGATTGCCGAGGACCACGCGGATGGACGCTTTCTTCTGGGCGGTGACGCGCTCGGTGTTCTTGGCGCTGAGGAATTCCATCTCGATCTGCTCGCGGGGCTCCGCGAGTTCAAAGGTGTCCACGAGGCAGAGTCCGGGGAAGGGCTCGTAGGTGCCGGTCCGTTCGAAATACTCGTGCTCCACATTGAGCGCGGCGATGTAATACGGCAGAAGCATGATCTCGTTGGCCCAGAGTTCACCCTGATATTTCCGGGTGAGCGCGGCCAGCGGCAGCTCGCGCATGAGGTGAACGAAGAAGTTGCCCGTGCCGGTGAAAGGGTCGAGAAAATGCACGCCCGCGTCGCCGAGGCCCTTGCCAAATTCCTTCTGCAGCAACTCGCGAATGCTCGCGATCATGAAGCGGACGATCGACGGCGGCGTGTAAACGATGCCCATGGAGTCGGCCACCTTCACGGCAAAGCCTTGGAAAAAGCGCTCGTAAACCGTGTTCAGGAATTTCTGCTTCTCGGAAAAATCCTCGATGGTCGCGGCGGCGCTCTCGATGGCGAGGTAGAAGCGGTCGAGTTTCTTGAGGAAATCGGTGCGGTCGAAATGGCCGGTGGCGAGGGCGGTGATCACTTTCTCGATCTCGACGGCGATGACGTTGCGGCGGGTGAAGTCGGGATTTTTGAAGACGGAGCCGAAGAGCCGTGCGGTGAGCAGATGCTGAATGAGCATCTCCTCGATGGCGGAGTCCGCCAGACCGGGATTGATGGCGGCGCGGCAGAGAGCGGCGAAGTCAGCAAAGGCGGCGGCAAATTTTTTGACGGGCGACGTGCCTTCCGTGCCACGAGCACGCCGGATGAGGGTGGTGAGACTCTTGCCCAACTCGGCCACGCGGTCGCGAAATTCGGTGCTGGCGCGTTCCCAGTCGGCGTGCGCCGGCTCAACGTAGGCGAAAAAGAGCGCGAGCACGTCGACGAGTTGTTGGGGCTTTAGCTCGAGGCAAACGTCGAGCGCGATTTTGCCGTCCTGCACGAGGAGGGCGCGGCGGGGTTGCCAGAAGAGAATGTTCTTGGCCGGGTAGCCGAGCTTGAGCTTGGCGCGCATCTCGTCGGCGAGATTGTCTTTGTCGTCCTTGGCTTCGAGCACGCCGTGGGGAATGCGGTAGTCGTCGAGGAGCACGCCGTCGAGTTTGAGCGGTGCCGCACCCTTGCGGGAGATGGCGTATTCGCGGACGAGGGTCCACTTGAGCGGACTCGCCACCGTTTCGATGAGTGTGTCGAATGCAGCGCGGACGGCGGATTCGTGGGCGGCACCGACGTTGGCCAGCTGGGCAAGGGCGAGGTAATAACCGCGAACGGCCTTGTGGGTCGGCTTGAGCGCGAAGGTGGGCGGGTTGGGGCGCGGCGGCGGCGGTGACATGAAGGGTATTGTTATTGGCCCGTAGCGAGAGTGGAGATGCCAAGCTTGGCGGCGTGGTGCAAGCGCGTGTTAGCGCACAGCCAAGAAAATCAGTTCTATGAGGAGGCCGCTAGAATTTTCTCCCGCAGATGCGTGCAGCGCAGTTTCGCTTCGGCGTTGCGGACGGCCATGCCGTAGGCGGCGGGCTCGCCGACGATGAAAACTTTTTTCCGGCCGCGCGTGATGGCGGTGTAGATCAGGTTTCGTTGGAGCATCATGAAATGCGCCTTGAGTAGCGGCACGATAACGACGGGATATTCGGATCCTTGCGATTTATGAATGCTGATGGCGTACGCGAGGGCGACGTCGCCGAATTCGCCGCGCGCGAAGACGTGCTGACTGCCGTCGAAATCGGCGATGAGCGTGCCCTTCGTGAGATCGACGCTGATGATCGTGCCGATGTCACCGTTGAAAAGGTTTTTGTCGTAGTTGTTCCGCAGCTGGATGAGTTTGTCGCCGACTTCGTAGGAGCCCGAGGTCGTCTTCAAGGCTGATGGCGAAAGGGGCGCGGCACCGGACAAGCCCGCCCGGAGGTCGGGCTCCACCTTCCAAGGCCTGAGCGCGGTTTGGAGCTGGACGTTGAAGTTGGCGACGCCGGCCACGCCTTTGTGCATCGGCGCGAGCACCTGCACATCGGTGACGGGATTAAACCACTTGAAATGTTGCGGGATGAATTTCGTGCACAGCTCGATCACCTTCGCGAGGCAGTCTTCGGCTGAGGTGGCGGAGATGAAATTCAGATCGCTCCATGCCTGCGCTTTCGCGACTTCGCTCACGATCGGGGGCGGTTGGTGCTCGCCGTCGTTGATCGCGTGCGCAGTGGCGATGATGAGGCTTTCTTTTTGTTGGCGATAGACGAAGGAGAGGCGTGTCACCGGCAGGGCCGGTGACGCGAGCTGAGAGTTGCGGGCTGAGAGTTGCGAGCCAGAAGAAGGCGCGGAGGATTGAGCGTTAATCGCAATCAGATCCTTCAGCACGTTGCCGGCGCCGACGCTGGGCAACTGATCTACGTCGCCCACGAGGAGCAGGTGGGCGCGGACGGGTACGGCTTGCAGCAACGCGGCGGCGAGGCGTACGTCGAGCATCGAAGATTCGTCGACGATCAGGAAATCGGTGGCGAGTGGTTTGGATTCGTTATGGAGAAAGCCGCTGCGGACAGGATCGTAGGCGAGCAACCGGTGAATCGTGGTGGCGAATCCGCCCGTGGTTTCAGAGAGACGTTGCGCGGCGCGGCCGGTGGGCGCGGCGAGCGTGACGCGGACTTTCTTGGCTTTCAGGATTTCGACGAGGGCCCGGAGACAACTGGTTTTCCCGGTTCCTGGTCCGCCGGTGAGAATCGTGAACTTGTGAGCGAGAGCGTGGTGGAGCGCGCGGTGTTGGAGTGGGTGGAACTCGAAGCCGGCTTTCTCCTGCGCCCACTTGAGGGCGGCGTCGATCTTGATGGCGGGGAGACCGGAGGGGACGGAACTGAGGCGGCGGACGACGTCGGCGATCTTGCGTTCGAAGCGGTCGTTGTGCGGCAGTTGAATGAAGGCGGCGGAAAGTTGAGCGCGGAGAGTCGACCCGCCTTCGCCAAGCTTCGGCGCGGTGACGGGTTGGGCGTTAACTGGAGACGCGGCGCCCTCGCCGCGTTCGGACCGCGCCGGGGGCGGCGCGGCTCCATCGTGCGGCGCGGCGCCTTCGTGCTGCACGAGATCCTTCGCTTTCAGCAACGCGTCGATGCGGGCCTCGACACGGTCGGCGGAAGTTTCGAGGAGATTGGCGGTGTAGCTGACGAGTTCGCCGCGCGGGTAGGCGGTGTGGCCTTCCTCTTCGAGTGTCTGGAGCGCGAAAATAATTCCGGCGTCGAGCCGTGGCGGCGCATCGTTGGCGAAGCCGAGATTGATGGCGATGCGATCAGCGGTTTTGAAACCGATGCCGTCGATCTCGCGGGCAATGCGATACGGCTCATGCTTGACGATTTGCTGGGCTTCCGCGCCGAGTTTCTTGACGATCCGGACGCACTGCGAAGTCGTGACGCCGTAGGTCTGGAGAAAAATGTGCACCTCGCGCAGGATTTTTTGTTCCTCCCACGCGGACTTGATGGAGGAGGCGCGGACTTTGCCGATGCCTTCGACTTTGCGGAGCTTGCCGGATTCTTCGCTGAGGATGCGGAAGGTATCGGTGCCGAACACATCGACGATTTTGTTGGCGTAGACTTTGCCGATGCCGGGGACGAGACCGCTGCCGAGATATTTGCGGATGCCGTAGACAGAAGAGGGGAGCTGACTCTTGTAGGAGACGATTTTGAACTGGGCGCCGTGTTGCGCGTGGCGCGTCCACTCGCCGGTGAGTTGGAGGGTTTCGCCACATTGCACGCCGGGCAGCGGGCCGGTGATCGTGACGGTGGCGGTGGACTTGGCGGCCGTGGGATCGTCCGGGCCCTTGGGCGAAGGGGGAGGTTTGGCGAAGGCGGCTTCGGGTTTCAGCTCCGCAATCGTGTAATGATTCTCCTCGTTAAAGAAGATGATGCGTTCAAGAACGCCGGTGAGGGTTTCGGAATTGTGGGGGGCAGTAGCCACGGGTGGAACACGCATAGACACGGGGTGAAGAACGGAAAGCTCAACCCCAATTCAACGGACTGCTGGGATGAGGAGAATTGAGGTGGAGCGCGTTGACCCAACGCGCTATCGTGCGGAGCGAGCAAACCTTCGGTGGGTGTCGGTCTACACGCCGACGCTTGTCGCCACCAGATGCACTGGTGGTACTCGGCCTCCGGACGGGTTGAAAAATTCGTTTGTGGGCAAGCGCGCCCGGAGGTCGCACTCCACCTTCAATTCGCTGAGGCCGGCGCAAGCACCGGCCCTACAGTGCAGAATTTATGCGCGGATCGCCCAGCGGAGTTTGGCGGAAGAACTTCGGGGGTTGGCGCGGAGTTCTTCGGGTCCGGCTTTGATTACTTCGTCATTGGTTGACGTGTAGCATCCCCTGCGCACGCCTTCACGGAAGGCGTGTTTCACGCGACGATCTTCGCCGGAATGAAACGTGAGAATGGCGACGCGTCCGCCGGGTTTCAGGCAGCGGGGAAGCTGGCGCAAAAACAAATCGAGCACACCAAACTCATCGTTCACGGCGATACGCAGTGCTTGGAAAACGCGGCGGACGCAGGTGTCGTCTTTTTCCGGATCGCGACTGGGTTTGTGGAGCTGAAGTATTTCCCGGATCGTTTCGGCCAGATGCACGGTCCGCGTGAATGGGGTCCGGGTGCGACGCGCGATGAGACCTTGCGCGAGGATCTCGGCGTTGGGCTCGTCGGCATTTTCGGTGAGCGCGGCGGCGAGGTCGGCGACGGAAACACGCGCGAGCCACTCGGCCGCCGAGGGTGGACGCGAGGGATTGAGCCGCAGATCGAGCGGGCTGTCGGTTTTGAAAGTGAAACCGCGCGCGGGGTCGTCGAGTTGCATCGAGGAAACCCCGAGGTCGGCCAGAATCGCGTCGACGCCCTCGGGGGCATATTGGGCAAGGACCTTCGGCAGGCCGGCGAAGTTGCTGCGGACGGCGGTGAAAACTTCTTCGCCCCATCCCAAGGCGCGCAGGCGGGCGGTGGTTTTGGGATGTTCGATCGGATCGACATCGAGACCGATCAAGCGTCCGCGAATCTTGCCGCCTTCCGGCGCGACGTGCGCGAGCAACTCGCGGGCGTGTCCCCCGTAGCCGAGCGTGCAGTCCACGGCGATCTCGCCGCGTTGGAGCGCGAGCACCTCAAGAATTTCGGTGACCATAATGGGGCGGTGACTGCCGGCGGGCGTTTTGCCTGAGGCGATAACCTTCGCGACGTCGTCGGTGTAGCGTTCAGGATTGAGTTCCTTGTATTTTTCCTCGAAGCGGCGGGGATTTTTGCCCGCATAGCGCGGACGGCGACGATGGGGCGCGGGTGCGGTGGCCTCGGGCGGAGTGGACGCAGGTGGAATTGTATCGGGCATCGGGGGGATTAGGGTGGAAGAAATCTAGGCAAACCCATTCAGTTGGAAAGGTGGAACGCGACCTCGGGGCGCGTTTTTCCTCGCGGCCCCAGCCAACCCGTCCGGAGGTCGAGTTTCACTTTACGAGACCAAGGCCGTTTTCCCGCGAATGAAGCGGATGCCGCCAACGCGGCGTGAAGCCGCTCCTACAGTTACCAAGCGGTGAGAGATGTGATGGTGGGGGCGGGGAGATGGGCGGGCCAATGGTCGCCGGTGGGGGTGAGGAGAATGACGAGGCGGGCGTCGGTGATGGCGGGGGCGGCGGGGAGTTCGGCGGCGAGGACGGTGGTGGCCTTGTTTTGTTTTTCGGCGGAGGTGGGTGGAGTGGCGGGCGCGGTGGTGAAGCGCGCGGCGGCGGGTTCGAGGATTTCGACGCGGAGGGTGCGGCCGGCTTGGGTGAGTTCGGCGTGGTGGGCGTCGATGATTTTAATTTTGGCGTCGGTGAGGAGGCGCCAAGTGAGGGGCGTGCCGGGGGCGAGGGCGGTGACTTCGTCTTGCACGAGGACGCGGGCGCGGTCGAGGAGGGCGACGCCGCGCAGCATTTTTTTTGCGGCGGCGGGATAGGCGGCGGTGAGGTCGGCGACGGCGTGGCCGCGGGTGGGCGTGGAGGCGAAGGCGATGAGCGGGGCTTCGGCCGACGTGGCCTGGAGGGCGGTGCCGGGCGTGAGGGTGTTATGGGAAAAATTATTGAGACGATAATAGGTCCAGCGCAGGCCGCCCTCTTTGCTTTCGAAATATTTGGGGAGGTTGTAGTCGTCGGGGCCGAGGTCCTGGGCCCAGCGGACGCCGTCGGCGTCGAGGACGAAGGAGCCGAGGTCGAGGTGGGCGTGGTTTACGGCATTACCGCCGGCCTTGAAGCCGAGGAAGAGGGCGCGAGGGTCGTCCCACGCGCTGCGGAAGAGCGCGAGTTGGGCGGGGCCGCGGAAGCTGGCGTCCAGAGGAATTTCGATTTTCGATTTTTGATGCTCGATGGAGGAAGGGAACCAGACGGCGTGGAGGGTGAAGAAGCGTTCGGGCTCGCGATTGGGTTTAGGGGTGGCGAGGGCGGTGGTGAGGAGGGCGCGGCTGTGGGCGAGGGCGGCGGGTTGCGGGTAGCGTTGGGCGAGCCAGGTGTATTCGGGGGCGGCACCGAGGCCCGCGCCGCCGTCGGCGTAGTTGAAGCCTTGGCCGGCGGAGCTCTGGATGTGGAGGCGGTAGAGCGCGGTGCGGTCGAAGGCGGGAGCGTGGCCGAGATCGAAGTCGGTGCCGAGGGCGCTCTCAAGGATGGCGAGGGCGAGGACGTTGTAGCTGGTGCCGTAGCCCCAGTAGCCGGGGCCTTCGGGGTAGGCCCCGTCGGGCATGTAGGCGGCCATGGCGAGCGGGAGGGATTTGACCGCGCCGGCGATGACGGTGCGGGCGAGGGCGGGTTCCTCGTCGGCGAGCGCGAGGGCGGCGGTGAGGAGGCCGGCGTTGCAGACCTGATTCCAGTTGTGGTGCACAGTGACGAACCAGAGGCGTTTGTCGTCGGGCTTGCCGGGGGCGTAGGCGGCGGCGGCGAACGAGAGTCCCTTCTCGACGAGGGCGGTGCGGATCGTGGTGCGTTCGGTGGGCGTGAGATACGCGTAGAGCCAGTCGTAGCCGAGGCCGAGGGCGGTACACATTTCGGCGACGTCGAGGAAGTGCGAGGGGTTCCAGTCGACGAATGCGGCGGTGACGAGCATCTCGCGTTTCGCGCGATCGGCGAAGCGCGTGTCGCCGGTGAGCCGCCACGCCATCGCGCCGATGAGCACGCGGCCGAGGGCGGTGCGCGATTTTTCGAGGAGGCGCGGGCCGTCGAGGACGTGTTCGACGGGCACCGTGGCGAGTTGCGCCTCGGCGGCGGCGATGATGCGCGCGTGCAGCGCGGCGCGGAGCGGGTCGGTCTGCGCTGCGGTAACGGCAGCGGTGAGTTGTTCGTCGGTCAGGAGGAGGCGCGGGTGTCCGGGACGGAGGTGGGCGAGTGGATCGGCAGGCGGCTGCGCGCGCAGCGCGGCGGCGAGGACAAAAAGGGCGATCAGGAATCTGAGGGGAGAGCGGGGCATGGGAGGAGTGGAGTGGGGTGACGCGCGGGTGTCAGTGATATTTTACGGAGGAAAATCACAGCGGGGAGCGCGACGGCGAGTTTCAATTGGGGCGCAGTTATAGTAATAACGGCTGCACCTGCCGGCGACTGAACAGGGGACTGAACAGGGCGACTGAACAGGGGTCTGGCTTAGACCTTTGATATTGTCGGTGGCGAGAGAACAAATAGCTAGAGCCTGACCCTTGGAATTTTTTCCGCCGGAGTGTCCACGATGGCGAAGCGCGGGAGAAGCTGCGGAGGTCGAGCCGGAGATGGCATTTGGCGGCGGCTTTGCGCCGGCAGTGCTTGGCCCACGTGATGCAGTTGGCCACGAGCTGAATAGTGGTGGCGGGGAAAGTTCATTCGACGGAGCCGCTTTTTTCAAATCAATCGTTTCTGAGGGAGAGTACTGGATTTTTTGATTCTTTGGCAGCGGTTAATGAACGATAGCTGAATTCATGCAATTATCCTGAGCGGTGGATAGTGTCCACCGGGCTTTAGCGCGAGCCGCGCCGCGTCGCGACGGGGAGGGAACAGAGGGCGAGCCACGCTTCGCGGGTGATCGGCCCCTTGGTTTCGCGACGGGCAATGGTTCCGCGCTGCACTTCCAGCAGCGAGGCGACTTTCTCTTGGGTCCCCCTTTTCTGGCGTTCGCGTTGATATTGCGCAGGACTGATCTTCATGCTCACCCCATCGACTCACGAGGGCGGAAGTTTACCTGATTTTTTTAAAGTAACATTGTTCGTTTGTAACTCTTGGGGTGGGGCGGATGAAAAAAACGGCTACCTTGCGTGGACTGCGTCCCGGTTCTCGAAATGGTGTAGAGAGATGCAGTAACTTTAAAACACATTTAGTTCGACAGGCTTTTGCGCCGGAAGCAGCATTGAGCTGATCATCGCTAATGAATATTGAAACACGGATTGATGGCCAGAAAGGCCTTCGCACCATTGTCCTTCGCGGAGAAAGCACTCTGCCGGATATTCAAACTTTCATTAAAAAGTTATATCGGCTGGGGGATTTCGAGCCTGCCTACCACGCCTTGTGGGACGTGCGGGAAGCGATCTTTCCTGCCGTCGCTCCGGGCGAGGTGAAGGAACTGGCCTGTTTTCTCCGCGGAAATTGGAACGAAAAGCAGCAGCGAAAAACAGCGGTGGTGGTTTCCGGTGATTTTCACTTTGGCCTTTCCCGGATGTTGGAGCAGTTTGTCGGTCCGCACGCTGATGGTCGGTTTAGAACCTTTCGTGACTTCCAAGCCGCGGTGGATTGGATCGAGGGCAAGGCGACGGTCTCACCGCTTCCGACGTCTAGTTGAAGGGGAGGAAGAGAAGCAGGTCGGAATAAAACAAACAGATCAAAACAGGTTTGAACGGGTTGTTTTTCCAAGCGATGACACGCGGTTCCGGCATCTCCGTTGGTCGTGGTCAGGGGAGTCGGACTGCTGACGGCAGGAGCCGTATCCCGAACTGCAACAGTTAGGGAGATTCGACATGAAGTCGTCGAACCGGTCGAGAACCCCACCTGACTCCGAGGTTCGTCGAACGCCATTTCGGTCAGGACTTCGCGTAACAAAACGGCGCGGGGTCTTATTCTCTTTCGCGTTCAAGTTGACCCTCATTTGATTGGCGGTAGGAGCCTGCTTGCAGGCGATTCCACGTGCCATCCGCCGGCGATTCCACGTGCCATCCGCCGGCGTGAGCCGAAACGATCGTCGGCAAGCAGGTTCCTGCAAAAACCATGATCGTCTCAGCTTGCACGCAAATTGGAATTACGACAGCGGCCGGAGCTACCGTGGTCGGCTGTGGGCTAGCAGCCGGAGAGAAGTTCGTAGAGGCAACCCAGGTGACCGCTCAGTGGAAGCCAACCTGCTCATTGCACTGAATCTTGCACCGGCTCAGTTTTCTGGGCAGGCTGCGTAAATGAAATCGATGCAGGACAACAAAACCACAGTGGCGGAAATACGCGCGCGCGTGCTGGCCTTTGCCCGCGAGCGTGAGTGGGAGCAGTTTCACTCACCGAAAAACTTGAGCATGGCGCTTGCGGCCGAAGCGGGGGAGTTGATGGAACATTTTCTCTGGGTGGAATCCAAGACCTCGGCTGATATTTTACGTGACCCCAAGAAGCGAGTTGAGATTGAAGACGAGATTGCCGATGTGGTGATCTACGCCTTGGAATTTGCCAACATGGGTGGCATCGACTTGGCGGCGGCGATCGAAGCGAAGCTGGCAAAAAACGCGCTGAAATATCCGGTCGAAAAGGCCAAGGGTCGGGCGGACAAGTACACGGAGCTTTGAGTTTTTTTCAAAAGTTCCGCCACGAAAGCTATCCGCGGGACTTGGTCGTGATGGTTTCGTGTTGATGAGAATGTGTGTCTCGCCCGCGACTCGTCGACACATTCAGCCTGATCGGGTAGCCGGGGAGGTTGCTCTTCCCCAGCTCCCACACTGCCGCCCGAACGTGCGGGTCACGCATCAGGCGATTACTCAACGGATGGTTTAGCTTGGGCGGAAGTAGTCATGATTGAAAAAATTAAGGTTGGGGGAGACGTGGACCGTTGTGGCAGGCGCAACCGGCTGAACAAGGGGCTGCTTTGAGGGAGGTCGCTGGGTGATTTTTTCCGCCGGCACTCATAACGCCAAAGCCGCCGGTAATGATGCGTTTCACGGGCTCGCCGGTGTCGGGGTGGCAGGTGAGGGGAGCGTCCATCATGCTTTGATTCACTTCGAAGCGCCGGGGCGGCTCCTCGAGGTTTCGCGGGATTGTTTCGTAGACGTAGGTTGCCATGGGGAACGCATCCACGGGGAAAGCAGATTTTGGCTTTTGGCAAGGGGCGATCTTCGCTCATGGTGGCGTGGATGAAAATATCCACCACGCTCGAGCGTTATTACGTGCTGCCTTGCTGCCTGCTGCTCCTGAATCTTTGCAACGAGATCATCTCGTACAAGGCGAAGTTGATTCACGAGGGCTTGCAGCGGACGTTTTTCATCATGGCGATGGTGTTGTTCGGGGCCTCGCTGGTCGCGTTTGCCGTCGCGCCGGGGGTGATCTGGGTGGTGCGATGGTTGAGAAAAACCAGCCGCTCCGCCGGTGGTGGCGCGGGGGAATTGCTTTTTCTCGCCGGACTCGGCGCGGTCATTTTCTGGCTGTACTACCGCAACTACATTCTCGGCACGGAGGCGATTTTGCCCGCTGGCTGGTACAACGCGCGACTGAAGCATTAGGCTCAACGCCAGTTGGCTCTGATTTCAGCGGGGGTGCGCCCTTCCGCGCGCAGCGTGCGGAGCGAGAGCGAGTCGTAGCGTTTGGCTAGACGGATGCCAAATTTGTTCAACATGAGCGGACAGTGATAGAAGGCCGGCTCAGCGAACTTGAAGGCGCGGTAAAGTAGAATTTGCCGAAAGGTCGAGAGGAGTAAGTCCGCTCCGCGGACGACTTCCGTGATGCCCATCGCCGCATCATCGACGGTGCACGCGAGTTGGTAGCTAGGCTGATCGTCTTTGCGCCAGACGATGAAATCGCCGAAGTCGTGGTCGGTCGTGGCATATTGCTCGCCGAAATGTCCGTCGATGAAGGAAAGTTTCTCGAGGTGGGGCACATGGAATCGCCAGTTGAAATTTTCGCGGGACCAAGAGGTTCTTCGCGTGTTTTCTTCCCGGGAAAGATTCGCGGGTCGGCAGGTGCCGGGATAAGGCTGCTCGTCTGTTGCGATTGCGATCGGACTGGATTCATGCGGAGCGGAGATGGCGGCGTGGACATCTTTGCGCGAACAGGTGCAGGGATAAATGAACCCAGCGGTGCGTAACTGCGTAAACATTGCCCGATAAAGTGTCTGTCGTTCACTTTGATTATAGGGTGAGTGCTTCCCGCCAACGTCGGGGCCTTCGATCCAGTTTAATCCAAACCAGCGGAGATCTTCGAGCATGGCGGCGACGTATTCAGCTCGCGCACGCGCCGAATCGAGGTCGTCATTGCGTAATATGAGGGTGCCGCCTGCGGCGAGGGCACGTTCTTGTGCCCTCCAAAATGTTCGCGCATGCCCGAGATGCAGATAGCCCGTCGGCGAGGGGGCCAGTCGTCCACGATAGTTTGGTGAAACTTGAGTCACTTGATGGAAATACTAGAAGTAATTGCCGAGCAGACAACCATTGTCCTGAAAATTCAGTTTATATACGGGGCTGAGAGTGAATGACTCATGGGTGTCAAAAATTGGATCACGAAAACGGCCCTATATGCCACGTGGCGCCACGTATAGCGCCTGAGGTGAGGCTCGTTTTCCAAGGGTCTCGCGCCGTGGGGCGCAGCACGAAATGGCGTTAGAATAGTTTCTGTCGCTACTGCTATTTCAGTCTTGCAGGTCTGGGGATGATTTTTTTTGGGCTCCATCATGGTCCCTCCTTCCTCTGCCTCGATTCAAACCACCCTGCTGACTCCGCTCGCCGACCTGGCCGCGAGTTGCGCCGCCTTCCGGCATTGTCCCACGTTGTCGGACGAGGCGTAGTTGGTCCTGGGCGCGCTGCATGATCAAGTCAGCGGCCGCGCTTTCCTTCAGCAAATTGGCGCGCAGTGGTCGCCGTGTCCCGAGCGCGGCCATTTTTCGAGACGCTCAAAAGCAAACGACGTCTGGCGCTCTGCCAGCAAGCCAGCAGCCACGTCGCCCGACTGCTCGTCGACGATCCCTTCGCGCATCTGGAGTGTCTCCGGGATTTTGACCTCTACGCCGCCGACGGACACTGGCACGGGGCCGCCGTGCATGACGCGCCGATCGATGGGAGCAAGCGCGCGACCGGCCACTTCTTCGCCCTCAACCTGCGCACGCAGGCTCTCCAGCACCTCACCCACGCCCAAGGCAAAAAAAGAACACGACATGCACGCGCTCAAGCGGCTCGCCCCGGCCGCGCTGCGCCAGCAAGCCCCGGCCGGACGCAAAGTGATCTACGCCTACGACTGCGCCGCGATCAACTATGCCCAATGGCAAAAATGGAAACAACGCAGCGGCATCTATTTTATTTCGCTGACCAAAGCAAAGATGGACCTGACCGTCGTCCGCCCGCTCCCGCTCGAGGCCCAAGACCCCAATGCCGCCGGGATCACCGCCGATGAAATCGTCGAGACCAGCCAAGGCATCACGCTGCGGCGCATCCGCTACACGCACCCCGCCACGGGGGAAGCCCACGAGTTCCTCACCAGCGAGCTGATGCTACCGCCCGGAGTGATCGCCTTCCTGTATCTGCGCCGCTGGGATCTGGAAAAAGTCTTCGACGAACTCAAAAACAAACTCGGGGCCCAGCGCGCCTGGGCCAGTACCGCCACGGCCAAACAAATGCAGGCGCACCTGCTTTGCCTCGCCCACAATCTGATCCAACTCTTCGAGCGCCACCTCGCGCACGCGCACCAAAACCGCAACGAAGCCGAGGTGAAACGACGCGCCCAACGCCTCGCGCAGCAACAAGCCCTCGCCCGTAAGCGCGGGGCCACGCTGCCGCAACTCGTGCAAACCCACCAGCGCCTCACGCAGACGAGCGTGAAATTATACCGCTGGATCCGGGCCCACTTCTTCAATCCGCTTCCCCTCGTCGCCCTATTGCCCGTCCTGACCCATTCCTACGCCACTCTCTGACTCAATCTTTGGACACCCATGGGTGGTGGATATGCAGGGCTGATTCATTCTAATTTCCAGGGTTGAGTGAGCCGGGGGATGGCGCGCTGGGGTTTGGCGGCGAGGCGGCGGTGCCTTGGCGGGAGCGTGCGCGAGCGCTGGCGTTGGCAGCGGGGCGCGAGG
>Ga0105046_10005445_pt1 | contig 20140 bp, 25 predicted proteins | sample MAT03_FD_78385 | JGI IMG/M metagenome (GOLD analysis project Ga0105046, IMG submission 78385) | Freshwater microbial communities from Lake Fryxell liftoff mats and glacier meltwater in Antarctica - MAT-03 (megahit assembly) | ecosystem: Environmental > Aquatic > Freshwater > Ice > Liftoff... | reverse complement strand
GCCTTGCTCGATGCGGCAGGCCTGAAGCGGGCCGCGCTGGTCGGCCACAGCTGGGGCTCGCTGATCGCGCTGGAGACTGCCGGCCAGTTGAAAGAGCGCATCAGCCACCTGGTGCTGGTCGGTCTGGCCTACCCGATGAAGGTTTCGCAGGCGCTGCTGGACGCGTCGCTGAATGAGCCGATGAAGGCGCTGGAGATGATCAACATCTTTTCCCGCGCCACGCTGGCTCCGCCACCCTCGGCGCTGGGACCCGGCACCTGGGTGTACGGCGCCAGCTTGGCGCTGGGACGCCGCGTGCTGGCCAGCAACACGAAAGTCAATGTCTTTCACCGCGGCTTCCAGGCTTGTGACAGTTATGCCAACGGCGAAGCGGCCATCGCACAGATCACCGCTCCGGTGCTCTTTGTGCTGGGCGCGCAAGACCAGATGACGCAGCCCAAAGCGGCGCAGGCGCTGATGGACACGGCACGCGCCAGCGGAAAAACCCTGCAGGTCGTGAACCTGCCGGTCGGCCACCACCAGATGACAGAGGCCCCAGAGCAGACGCTGGTTGCGATGCGGGATTTCCTCAAAACTCGCTGATCCGGGCAAAGACCCCGGCGGCAACGGCACAACGCGAGCCATGACTTGCCCCTGCGCGGCACTCATCTGTTTAAAACCGTTCAGTTTAAATTGCGACTAAATGGTAATATCTGTGTCTTCATACACAACTTCACACACGATTGCCATGACACATCCACGCCGCACTTTTGTCATTCAAGCTGTTTGCGCCACTGGCGCGCTGGCTGTCACGGGCCTCGCGCTGGCCCAGACGGCCGCCGCACCGCCCCTGGTCAAAGACACCGACGCCAACGCTGTTGCACTGGGTTACAAGACAGACGGCAGCAAGACCGACTCCAAAAAATACCCCAAGTACGCCGCTAGCCAGAACTGCGCCAACTGCGCGCTCTACCAGGGCAAAGCCACCGACGCAGCCGCTGCCTGCCCGCTGTTTCCGGGCAAGCTGGTTCCAGCCAAAGCCTGGTGCAACGCCTGGGCGAAAAAAGCAGCTTGACGCCTGTTAGCGAAGGGCCGGACCAGTCCCTCGGCCCGGCCAACGTGTCGCGCGTCATTGAAATGGCCTGGGAGGACCGCACCCCCTTCGAGGCGATAGAGCTTCAGTTCGGACTGAGCGAGTCTGCAGTCATCGCCTTGATGCGCCGCGAGTTGCAACGCAGCTCTTTCCGGATGTGGCGTATCCGGGTCAGGGCCCGGGCAACCAAACACGCGGCATTGAGCCCGGCCGCTACCCGGCACAGGGCCAGCCACACACGCCAGGCTTGAAGGCTGCAGCACCGCGGCTGCACTGCATGCCAAAATCGCCGCATGCTTGATGCCTCAGCGTTTGCCATCACTCCGCCCATGACGCCCGACCGTGCGGCGCAGATTGCCGCCAGCTTCGACCTGCGCGCCCTGCCCGCCGACTTTTACGCCAACCCCTACCCGGTGTATGCCTGGCTGCGCGCGCATGAGCCGGTGCGGCGCATGCCGGACGGCTCGTACTTTCTGACGCGTTATGCCGACCTCGTGGCGGTGTACCGCGATGCACAGACCTTCAGCTCGGACAAGAAGGTGGAGTTCACGCCCAAGTATGGCGAAGGTGCGCCGCTGCTGGCGCACCACACCACCAGCCTGGTCTTCAACGACCCGCCGCTGCACACGCGCGTGCGCAAACTCATCATGGGTGCGCTGACCCGGCGTGCGATTGCCGACATGGAGCCCGGCCTGATCGCCCTGGTGGACGGCTTGCTGGATGCCCTCGAAATCCAGGGCGGCGGCGATCTGATCGAAGACTTCGCCTCGGCGATCCCGGTCGAGATCATCGGCAACCTGCTGGGCGTGCCGCACGCCGACCGCGGACCCTTGCGCGGCTGGTCGCTGGCCATCCTGGGCGCGCTGGAGCCCAAACTCACACCCGGGCAGGAAGCACTGGGCAACCGCAGCGTCAGCGAGTTCACCGCGTACCTGAAAACGTTGGTGGCCGAACGCCGGCAACATCCGGGAGATCCTGAGCACGACGTGCTGACAAGGCTGATCCAGGGTGAGGATGCTGGCGAAAAACTCAGCGAGTCCGAGCTGCTGCAAAACTGCGTCTTCATCCTCAACGCCGGGCATGAGACCACCACCAACCTGATCGGCAATGCGCTGGTGGCCTTGCAGGAGTGGCCCGAAGCGAAGGCTCAATTGCTATCAAAAGTGAAGCGCCTTACGCATGACCAGAAAGGGCCAGAGGCCGATTTAACTGTTGAAGTTGATGAGTTTCTGCGTTTTGAGTCGTCCAACCAGCTCAGTAACCGGCGCGCGCTCAAGGCCTGCCGGGTCGGTGGCCAGGACCTGCCGGAAGGCGCCTTGCTGACGCTGTGCATAGGCGCGGCCAACCGCGACCCCGCGCAATTCCCGAACCCGGAGACACTGGACCTGGCGCGGCCGGACAACCGCCACCTGGCCTTCGGCTTCGGCATCCACCAGTGCGCGGGCCTGAGCCTGGCGCGGCTGGAAGGACGCATCGCGGTTGGCCGCTTTTTGCAGCGCTTTCCCGGCTACCGGCTGACGACCGCACCCACGCGCGGCGGACGGGCGCGTTTCAGGGGGTTTTTGAAAGCCCCGTTTTCAGCGATCTGATGCGGCGGTGGCCTATCATGACCAGACAACAAACCGGAGACACCCGATGGATACAAGCACCTCAAGCGGCCCCGCCCCCACCGACGCCAGGGCGTTCAAAAGCTTCGCCGAGTTTTATCCCTTCTACCTGACCGAACACAGCGACCGCACCTGCCGCCGCCTGCACTTCGCGGGCGCCAGCCTGTCGCTGCTGTGTTTGCTGGCAGCGGTGCTCACGCGCAACCCCTGGTGGCTGCTGGCCGGGCTGCTGTGCGGTTACGGCTTTGCCTGGGTCGGCCATTTCGTCTTTGAAAAGAACAGGCCCGCCTCCTTCAAGCGCCCGCTCTACAGCTTCATGGGCGACTGGGCCATGTACAAGGACATCTGGGCAGGCAAGGTCAAGCTGTGATGGCTGAAGCGCCGTCCATGCAGCTCGACGCCCGTGCGATTGAGATTCTCTCCGGCATCACCACCGCCACCCTGACCACGCTGCTGCTTAAAAAAGGCCTGCGCAATGTCTGGCTGCGCGGCGCCCGCCCGCTGCGCAGTGGGCAGCCGCGCCTGGTGGGCCGGGCTTTCACCCTGCGTTTTGTGCCGGCGCGCGAAGACCTGGCCACACCCGAGTCCTGGTCGTCGCCGATCTCGACGCGCGCTGCCATCGAGGACATGCCGGCGGGCTGCATCGCCGTGGTCGATGCCATGGGTGTCAGCGACGCCGGAATTTTTGGCGACATCCTGTGCGCGCGCATGCAAAAGCGTGGCGTTGCCGCGCTGGTGAGCGACGGCGTGGTGCGCGACCAGGCTGGCGTGCTGGCCACCGGCCTGCCGGTCTGGTGCAATGGCGCAGCCGCGCCGCCCTCGGTGGCCGGCCTGACCTTTGTCGCCTGGCAGCAGCCGATTGCCTGCGGCGGCGTGGCGGTGTTTCCCGGCGACGTGGTGGTGGTCGACGACGATGGCGCGGTGCTGGTCCCGGCCGCGCTGCTCGAAGAGATGCTGGTGCTGGCACCTGAACAGGAACGGCTGGAAGCCTGGATCATGAGCGAGGTTGAAAACGGCGCTGCGCTGCCAGGCCTGTACCCGCCGAACGCCGAGAACAAGGCGCGTTATGAAGCGTCGAAAAAAAACCAGGAGTAAGGCTGCGCCGGATTCAGGTTGCTATCATTTTCATAACAGGTCGCGCAGACGCAGCAAGGGAAAACGGCCGTTTTCCCATAAATTATTCATCGACGGATCGCGGCTCAGCAGCAGCTGCGCCATCAGCGGCTCCAGCGCGGTGGCGTCCGGGTCGGACAGCAGCAGGTAACGCGCTTCCTTCTCGTCGTCCGGGTCGCTCAGCTGGCCTATCCAGTCCAGCGACATCAGTATTTCCAGCACGGGCTCAAGCTGCAGCACATCGACCTGCAGCGCCCTCGCCAGCTCCGAGCCCTCCAGCCCCATGCGGGGGGTGCTGCGCGCCCGATGCAACTGCTGCAGCAGCTCCACAGCCAGCTGGAACTGCCAGCCATGCGCGCTGCCGCGTCGCGCCACGCCGGCCAGCAGGCTGGGCAGGTAGGCCGCTATCACCGCACCCAGCAGCACTATGACCCAGGCCACGTAAATCCAGACCAGCAAAATCGGCAAGGTGGCAAAAGCGCCATACACCAGCGAATAGGTCGGTACGCTGCTCAGGTACAAGGTCAACACTTTTTTGGCCAGCTCGATGCCGGCCGCCACAAACAGGCCGCCGACCCAGGCATGGGCCCAGCGCACAAAGGTATTGGGCACGTAGCGGTACAGGGCCGCCATGCCGCCGGCCAGCAGGAAGAACTGCAAGACATCGAGAAACACGCGCAAGCCACCCGGCACGGCGCTCACCACCCCGCGCGAGCCCGAAATGACATACGAGGTGACCGCCAGGCTGGCACCCAGCACCAGCGGGCCCAGCGTGATGGCCGCCCAGTAGATCAACACGCGCTGCGCCAGCGGTCGCGGCTTCTTGACGCGCCAGATGCCGTTGAGTGTGCGGTCTATGGTCAGGATCAGCGCTATGGCCGTGCCCAGCAACACCGCCAGGCCAACCACGCCCAGCTTGTTGGCCTGGAGCGCGAACTGCGTGAGGTAGCCCAGCACCTGACGCGAGATGTTGTCGGGGATCAGGCTGTTGACCAGCCAGACCTGCAGCGCGCCCTGCAGCTTGGAAAACATCGGGAAGGCCGTGAAGACGGCCAGCGCCACGGTAAAAAAAGGCACCAGCGCAATGCTGGTGGTGAAGGTCAGGCTGCTGGCCGTCAGGCCCATGTGGTCTTCGCGGAAACGCTGGCGCAGCGTGAAGGCGGTGTCGCGCCAGGGGAAACGCGACAGCTCGGTCCAGAACTCCTGAACAGACTGCTGCAGGGACTGCGGGAATTTCATCCCCGGTATCATGCCATCGACCCGCCCAATTGCTGACACCCTCCTCCATGAACAAAACAACGCAAATAGACGCCACCCGCTGGCTGGCCGTGGGCAGCCTGGGCGGCCTGATCGTCCTGGGGCTGGCCTGGGAGATGTGGCTGGCGCCGTTGCGCCCGGGCGGCTCGCTGCTGGCCCTGAAAGTGCTGCCGCTGTGCATACCGCTGGCCGGCCTGCTGAAAAACCGCATGTACACCTACCGCTGGCTCAGCCTGATGGTGTGGCTGTACTTCACCGAAGGCGTGGTGCGCGCCTGGGGCGACAAGCCGCCGGGCAACTACCTGGCGATGATCGAGGTGGCGCTGTGCCTGCTGCTGTTCACCGCCTGCGCCATGCATGTGCGCATCCGCCTGAAGAAACCCCAGACTGCCGCGTGAACGCCATGGAAAAAATTCTTGCAGACCTGCGCGCCATCGTCGGCGTCCCGCATGTGCTGGCCGACGGCGATCTCAGCGCCTATGAGCTGGACTGGCGCAAACGCTCACGCGGCAAGGCGCTGGCCGTGGTCCGCCCCGGCAACACGGCCGAGGTGGCGGCGGTCGTCAAGACTTGCGCCTCGGCCAGCATCGCCATCGTGCCGCAAGGCGGCAACACCGGCCTGGTCGGCGGCTCCATCCCCGACGATTCGGGCCGCCAGGTCGTGCTGAGCCTACAGCGCATGAACGCGGTACGCGAACTCGACATGGCCAACCTGACCATGACGGTGGAGGCCGGCTGCATACTCCAAACCCTGCAGGAGACGGCAGAAAAAGCCGGCCTGCTGTTTCCACTGAGCCTGGCCGCCGAAGGCAGCTGCACCCTGGGCGGCAACCTGGGCAGCAATGCCGGCGGCACGCAGGTCGTGCGTTACGGCAATGCGCGCGAGTTGTGCCTGGGCCTGGAAGTCGTTACCGCGCAGGGCGACATCTGGGAAGGCCTGTCGGGCCTGCGCAAGGACAACACCGGTTACGACCTGCGCGACCTCTTCATCGGCAGCGAAGGCACGCTGGGCATCATCACTGCGGCGACCATGAAGCTCTACCCCATGCCGGCGGCGCAGCTCACCGCCTGGGCGGCCGTACCGTCGATGGATAAGGCCGTGACCCTGCTCGGGCTGGCACACCGCCACCTGGGCGCCGGCCTGACCGGTTTCGAAGTGATGGGCCAGTTCGCGCTGAGCCTGGTGGCCAAACACTTCCCGCAGCAGCGGGTGCCGCTGTACGACCAAAGCGCGTTCTGTGTTTTGCTCGAAAACTCCGACCACGAATCCGAAAGCCATGCGCGCGAGCAGTTCGAGCGCCTGCTGGAGATCGCCATGGAAGAAGGCTGCGTCACGGACGCGGTGGTGGCCGAGAACCTGCAGCAGGCGCACCAGCTCTGGCACATCCGCGAAAGCATCCCGATGGCGCAGGCCGAGGAAGGCCTGAACATCAAGCACGACATCTCGGTCGCGGTCTCGCGCATTCCAGAGTTTGTGCGGGTCACCGACGAGTTACTGGCCCAGGCTATTCCCGGCATGCGCCTCGTCAACTTCGGCCACCTGGGCGACGGCAACCTGCACTACAACGTACAGGCGCCCGCCGATGGCGACCCCGCTGCCTTCCTGCGCGAGCAGGAAGAACGCGTCAACACGCTGGTGTATGACTCGGTGCAGGCTTTCGGCGGCTCGATCTCGGCCGAACACGGCGTCGGCAGCCTCAAAGTCGGCAAGCTCGAAAAGCACAAATCGCCAGTCGCACTGGGCATGATGCGCGCCATCAAGCAGGCGCTGGACCCGGACAACCGCATGAATCCGGGGCGGGTGCTGCGTCGTTGACGCACCATTGATACGCATAAAAGATGCGCATACAATTAGCACAAACTCCTGGAGTCAGCCATGCATGGTTTTAGCGGTGCACCCAAAAAAGCAACCAACCTGTCCTTGAACGCCAAAGTGCTGGAAGCGGCGCGCGCACTCGGAATGAATGTATCGCAGACGGTTGACACGCTGCTGGCCGAAGAGGTCAAGCGGGTCTATTGGGAAAAATGGAGCGAACGAAATAAGGGTGCGATTGACGCATACAACGAGCGTATCCGCGAGCATGGCATATGGGGCGCGAAGTACCGCACCTTTGCCCGCAGCCTCGGAGACGACCGCGCCGGCGGCAAAGACAAGAAAGCCGCATAAAGCATGGCGCGCTTCGACGTTTATTCCAACCCCGATAAATCAGAACACCAGCACACGCCGTTTGTGCTTGACGTGCAGAACGACCATTTGAGCGGCGTTGAGACACGTATCGTTATTCCGTTGCGCGATGCGCAGGCGCATGGCAGCCGGCTTGAGCGCGTTCACCCGGCTTTTTCGATCAAAGGCCGTGATGTCGTGCTGGATACACCCACCATGGCCACCTTTCCACGAGGCTGGCTGCACACCCCCGTGGCCAGTCTGGCCCCCCAGCGAGCCACCGTTCAGGACGCGCTGGACACACTTTTTGGAAGCTACTGATTCATGCCTGGTCCCCTGCGCTCCCAATACGAAGATTTCATGCGCCATGTGGACAGCCACGGCGTGTTCAAGGCCGACCGCACCGGCACCGGCACCAAAAGCGTGTTCGGCTACCAGATGCGCTTCGACCTCAACGAAGGTTTTCCGCTGGTCACGACCAAAAAAGTCCACCTCAAATCCATCGTGCATGAGTTGCTGTGGTTTCTGCAGGGCTCCAGTGACAACAACTGGCTGAAAGAGCGCGGCGTCACGATCTGGGACGAGTGGGCGCGCGAAGACGGCGACCTGGGCCCGGTCTACGGCGTGCAGTGGCGCAGCTGGCCCACGCCAGACGGCGGTCACATCGACCAGATCGCTGACGTCATCCAGACACTTAAAAGCAATCCTGATTCGCGCCGCATCATCGTCAGCGCCTGGAACGTGGCCGACCTGTCCAAAATGGCGCTGATGCCCTGCCACGCTTTCTTTCAGTTTTACGTCGCCCCCGCCACGCAAGCGGGTGGCAAGGGCAAACTCAGCTGCCAGCTCTACCAGCGCAGTGCCGACATCTTTCTCGGCGTACCCTTCAACATCGCGAGTTACGCGCTGCTCACCCACATGATCGCGCAGCAGTGCGAGCTGGACGTCGGCGACTTCATCTGGACCGGCGGCGACTGCCACATCTACAGCAACCATGCTGAACAGGTGGCGCTGCAGCTGTCGCGCACGCCCTTTCCCTACCCGATGCTGAAGATCAAACGCAAGCCTGATTCGATCTTCGACTACGAGTTCGACGACTTCGAGTTTGTGGACTACCAGCACCATGCCGGAATCAAAGCGCCCGTCGCCGTCTGACTGCCTGAGTTTCTGACGTGACCCGCATCAACCTGATCTATGCCCGCGCCGCCAACGGCGTGATCGGCCGTGACGGCGTCATGCCCTGGCATTTGCCGGAAGACCTGGCGCATTTCAAGCAACTGACCCACGGCCATCCTGTCATCATGGGCCGCAAGACCTGGGACTCGCTGCCGCCGAAGTTCCGCCCTCTGCCGGGACGCGCCAACATCGTGATCACGCGGCAGGACGACTGGGCATTCGAAGGCGTGCGGCGCGCCGCCAGCCTGAAAGAAGCCCTGCAAATCGCCGGGGAGGCGGCTGAAATATGGGTAATAGGCGGTGCGCAGATTTACGCGCAGGCCGAACCGCTGGCGAGTCGCGCCGAGGTCACCGAGATTGCGCAAACATTTGAGGGTGACGCGTATGCGCCCGCGCTCGATACGAGCTGGGTGGAAGCCGCGCGCGAAGAACACCTCTCGGGCAAGGGGCTGGCCTACAGTTTTGTGCGGTACCTCCGGCCCGCGCAGGGCTGAGCCGCGGGGCTTGAGCGAACAACCCGACTCGCAGCCATGTTTCATCCCCCACGCTCCTACGTCTACCTCGACACGGTTGCACGTGCCGGCTCCATACGCAAGGCCGCCGAGATCCTGCATGTCGCCTCCACCGCGCTGAACCGGAAAATCCTCGAACTCGAGGCGGAACTCGGCACGCCGCTGTTTGAACGCCTGCCGCGCGGCGTGCGCCTGACGGCTGCTGGCGAGGTGCTGGTCAACACCATGCGCCGTGGCCTGTCGGACCTGCGCTCCGCCGTCTCCCAAATCGAACAGTTGCGCGGCATGGTGCGCGGCACGGTCCGCCTGGGCTGCGCCGAGTCGGTGTCCACCGACCTCGTCCCCAGTGCCATTGCGCTGTACCAGCAAAGCCACCCGGGCGTGCAGTTCCAGGTTCTCGCCGGGGTCACAGGCCAGTTGCTCACCGCGCTGATGGCCGACGAGGTCGAACTGGTGCTGGTGCACGACCCCGCGCCTTCGGACGACCTGCGTGTCATTGCCTCCGTGGCCCAGCCCCTGTGCGCCATGATGCGGCCCGATCATCCGCTGGCCGGCCGGCAAAAAATCCGGTTGGCCGATTGCCAGAAGTACACGGTGGCGCTGGGCGACCATTCATTCGGCAGCCGGCGCCTGCTCGACGTGCTGATGGCGCGCTCGCGCATGAGCCTGAAGGTGGCGCTGGAAGCGAGCACCGTGCAGATGCTCAAGGAGTTCACGCGCCAGACTGGTGCCATCAGCTTCCAGTTCCAGATCGGCACCGAGCAGGATGTGCGCAAAGGCGAGCTGGTGTCCATCGCGCTGACGGACCGGTCGCTGTCGAGCAGTCAACTCGTGCTCGCGGTCCGCGACGGCCGCGCCTTGCCGGTCGCCACCCTGTCCTTTACGCAGGCGCTGGTGGCCCGGCTGGCCGCGCTCACTCCCTGATCCCCACGCTGACCGGCGGCCGAACCGGAGCGCATTAGCGCACACATTTTGTTCTCACCATGAGAGAAAAAATGAGCTGGATGATTTCGCATATTCCCAGCAAACTGGGGCCATGCATGCGCTCTCAAGCCCTTTTACCGCCAGCCCCGAGCTGCGCGTTCACCGTCTGCCGATGGCCCATCCGGGCGATCTGTCGGCGCTGGCCGGGCTGCTGGACCAGGGCGTCCTGCGCGCACAGGAAGTGGTCGCGGTCATCGGCAAGACCGAGGGAAATGGCGGCATCAACGATTTCACGCGGGGCTTTTTCACCCAGTCGCTGATGGCCCTGCTGGGCGCGCGACTCGGACGCGCGCCCAGCGAACTTCTGCAAGAAATTCCCTGCATCCTGTCGGGCGGCACCGAAGGTGTGCTGAGCCCGCACTACGTCGTGTTTGCCCGCGGTGACGCTGCGCCTGCGGCCCAGCCCGGACCGGCGCTGGCGCTGGGCCGCGCGCTGGGTCCTGTGATGGATGCGCAGGACATGGGCCGTTGGGCCCAGGTTCTGCAGGTGGCGGCTGCGGTGCGCACGGGCATGGCCGATGCGCGCATCAGCGATCCGGCAGACGTGAGTTTTGTCCAGGTCAAATGTCCTTTTCTGACGCCGCAGCTCGCAGAAACCGCAACCGCCAGCGGTCAACGCCTGGCCTGCCCGGACCCGAACCGCGCCATGGCGCTGGCCCGCGCCTGCGGCGCCTTCGGTGTGGCGCTGGCCTTGGGCGAGCTGGACGACGACCCGGCGCTGGAAGCGGCGCTGCTTGGCGACTTCAGCCTGTTCTCGAACCGTGCCAGCATTTCCTGCGGCGTCGAAGTCAGGGCCAACGAAGTGGTGGTGCTGGGCCACAGTGCCCACTGGCGCGGCCCGCTGCGCATGGCCTGCGCGTCCATGGCCGATGCGCTGGACCTGTGCGCCGTGACCCAGGTGCTGGCCGAACTGGGTCTGCGTGCCCAGCCACAAGTCGCCGTGCACGACCAGACCCGCATCGCCGCCGCGTTTGTCAAATGCGAGCCGGACCGGCGCGGCCGGGTGCGCGGTGCGCGCCACACCATGCTGGGCGACTCCGACATCAATGCCCAGCGCCACATCCGTGGCGCGGTCGGCGGCCTGGTGGCCGGTGTTCTAGGCGACGGCAGGATTTTTGTCTCCGGCGGTGCCGAGCACCAGGGCCCGGACGGCGGTGGCCTGATTGCGGTCATCGCGCAAGTGGCGCAGCCATGATCAGCGCCGCCCTCCATGAACCCGCTGCCGCGACAGCGCCGTGGCGACTGGGCGCTGTCGAGCTGTCGCAGGCTTTTGCGCAAGGCAGCCTGAGCCCGGTCGATGCGCTGGAAAGCGTGCTGGAGCGCATGCGCGCCGTGCAGCCCCGCATCAACGCCGTGGTCGCCTGCGACCTGGAGGGCGCACGCGCGGCGGCGCAGGCCAGCGCGTTACGCTGGCGGCTCGGCGCGGCACTGTCGCCGCTGGACGGCGTGCCCCTCACGGTCAAAGACAACATTCCCGTGGCCGGCCTGCCCTGCCGCTGGGGCAGCAAGCTGTATGCGGACTTCCTGCCCGGCCATGACGAGGAGCCGGTGCAGCGCCTGCGCGCGGCCGGCGCCGTCATCCTCGGCAAAACCAATGTGCCCGAGTTCACGCTGCAGGGTTACACCGACAATCTATTGGCCGGCGCCACACGCAACCCCTGGGACCTGGCCCTGACACCTGGCGGCTCCAGCGGTGGTGCGGTCGCTGCCGTCGCGGCGGGCATCGCCCCGCTCGCGCTGGCCACCGATGGCGGCGGTTCGATACGGCGGCCAGCCGGCTACGCCGGCCTGGCGGGCCTGAAACCTTCGTGGGGTGCCGTGCCACGCAGCGGCGGGCTGCCCGAGCTCCTGCCTGGCATGGAAGTGATTGGCCCGATTGCCCGTTCTGTCGCTGACCTGGTGGCCTTAATGCGCATCATCGCCGGACCAGCGCCCGGCAGTTGGCAGGCACCGGCTGAGGCAGGTCGCCGCCAGAAAATTGTTTACTGGCGTCACATCAGCGGCAGCCCGGTGGACAGCCAGATCCTGGCCAGTGTGGATGCCGCCGCTGCGGCCCTGCAGGCACTCGGCCATCGTGTCGAGGAGCAGCCGGCACCCGAATCTATCGGCCACTTCAACCAGGCGGTCTGGCCGGTGCTCAGCACCACCGGCTTGGCCGCCGTGCTGCAGGACGCGGCCGGGCGCGAGATCGAACTCACGCCCGCGCTGCGCAACCTGCTCGCACAAGGCCGCAATCTGCGTGCAACCGACCTGTTTGAAGCCCAGCGCCACGCGAGTTTGATGCGCGCGGAGCTGTCGCAGTTGCTGACAGACTTCGACGCCCTCCTGACGCCGACAGCTGCGGCCCTGCCCTGGAGCGCCACCCAGAGCCATCCCACGACCATTGACGGGCACGCCGTGGGACCGCGCGGCCATGCGGTGTTTACCGCTTTTGCCAACGCAGCGGGCCTGCCGGGCCTGGCGCTGCCGGCGGCTCCCTCGCGCCAGGGCTTGCCCATCGGCTTGCAACTGCTGCGCCGTCAGGGCGCCGATGCCGAACTGCTGGCACTGGGCTTGCTTTACGAACAACACCATCCCTGGCGCGACCGCTGGCCGACCCTGGCTTGAAGCGCTAAACAGGACACATCCATGAAAAAAATCAGAGTTGTCATCATCGGAGCCGGCGTTGCCGGGGCTATCCTCGCGCGACGCCTCGCGCGCCTGCCGCAGATCGAGCTGCATTGCCTTGAGAAAGTGGAGCCAGAGGATCACTCCGAAGCCGGTACCGGGCTCAACGTCGGGCCGAACGCGATCAAGGCGCTGCAGCAATGCGACGCCGAACTGGCCAGACATGTGCGCGCACAAAGCCTGCCCTGGAACAGCTGGCGCACCTCGCTGGCCGACGGCACAGTGCTGTTCGACCTGCCGCTGGAGACGGTGGCTGACAACGCTGGCATACGCATACGCTGGTCCGAGTTGTACGACGTGTTGCGTGCCGGCGCGCGGGGCGTCATTCAGTACGGCTGTCACATCACGTCCATCAGCCCCAGTACCAGCGACCCTCTGCGCACCAGCGTAGCCTGGACCCAGCGGGGCGTCGCGCACCAACTGGATGACATCGATCTGCTGGTCGGGGTGGACGGCCGCTACTCGGCCACCCGCAGCACCTTCTCGGGCTTGCCGCCGCCACGCCATGTCGGCGTCGCAATTGTGCGCACGCTGGTTGAAGACCTCAGCGGCGGCCTCATCGACGACTATGAACAGTGGTTCAACGGCCCGCACCGCCTGCTGGCCTTCCGCGTGCCGCCGGGCCATGTCTACATCGCCGCCACCTTTCCCATCGACAAGGGCGAGGTGATCCACGAGGAATGGAAAACCGAAGCGGTCATGCGCGCCACCTATGCGCCGGCCGGTGGCCAGCCCTGCCCGCAGGTGCGTTGGCTGCTGGACGCCATGTGCGCCAACTTGGGCGACAGCCATTGGGCCCGCATGCAGGAGTCCGAAGTGCTGTTTGCCGAGCCAGAGCGCCAGGTGATGTACCTCGGCGACAGTGCACACGGGATGGCGCCCACGCTGGGCCAGGGCGCGACCCAGGCCATCGAGGACGCCTGCTGCGCGGCCATCGTCATCGAGCGCGAAGCCGCCGCCGGCCTGTTGGATCCGCGTCGCTGGCTGGACCTGGTATCCGCCGCACGCACCGAGCGAATCCGTTTTGCGATGGCGCTGTCGGTGCAGGCCACCGACACCTTGCTCAAGGGCGCCGACCCCGTCACCGGCACGCACTGGAAAACCGAGCAGCCCTTCCTCAACCAACTCTCGCGCCTGTTCCGCCAGGTCGCGCTGGGCCAGCCTGTGGCCGTCGAGACAGGAACACACCCATGAACACCCCTGACGTTTCCCGCAGCGACGGTGCCCTGACGCACGGCCTGTTCCACCTGGCCATCAAGACCGGCGACCTGGCGCGCACGCTGACCTTCTGGACCGGCGTCATCGGCCTGCGCGAAATTGCGCGTCCCGATTTTGGCTACCCCGGCGCCTGGCTGGCCTGCGGGCAACCGGGGGGCCAGGCCATCATCCACGTGTATGCCGGCGGGCCCGCGCTCGGCAGCCAGGGCGTGGTCGAAACCGGTACAGCTGCGATAGACCATGTCTCGCTCGCCTGCACCGGCTACCACGCCTACATCGCACGCTTTCGCGTCGCCGGCCTCGACTGGCGCGAATTCCTGGTGCCTGGCACCTCGCTATGGCAACTGTTTGTCTACGACCCCAGCGGGGTGCAACTGGAGCTCACCTTTGAAGGCGCGGTCGAATCCGGCCCGCCCCCCGACATGTCTGACGGCCGCAGCTACCGCGCCGGCCATTCTTTTTTCAGTCCCCTCGCCTAGCCCACCCTCACGGAGAACCCTGCCATGTACCAGCCTGCCCTGACCCTGAACCATTTTTGCCGCAGATTCCTGTTGGCCATCGCTTTTTCAATCACCCTGCTGCCTGCGGCACAAGCCGCCGACAAGCTCAAGATCGGCGTCTTCCCGTCCAGCGCCGCGCTGCCTTTCTATATTGCACAGAACCGCGGCTACTTCAAGGAAGCGGGACTGGAAGTCGAGGAAATTCCGATGACCAGTCATCCACTAACCTTGCAATCGATTGTTGCTGGCAACATCGATGGCGCTGCCAACCTGGTAACACTGGAAGGCGCAAACATGGAATCGCGCCGGCCGCGCACCCTAAAGTACATCTCGCTGAACGGGCAAAACAGCCAGAACGTGATCGAGCAGTTCGTTGCAAAACTGGACAGCCCGGCAAAGTCGCTTAAGGACTTCAAGAACGGATTCAGGCTGTTCTCCGCCCCCGGCCCAGCCAACATCGGCTCAGCGCGCGCCGTGCTGAAAAAGATCGGCCTGATTGAAGGCAAGGATTTCACCATCCAGGAGCAGCCGATCAATATGCATTTGTCGGTGCTGCAAGCCGGCTCCTTTGACGGAGGCTACACACTGGAACCAGCTGCCACCATCATGGTGGCGCAAAAAATCGGCAAGCGCATCGAAACCGGCGTGATCGCCACCCACCTGCTGGGCCGCAAGGACGCCAGTGCGTTTGCCGCAGGCGCGGTATTGTCTGAAAAACTGATCAGCGAGCGGCCCGATGTCGCCAAACGCTTCACCGAAGCCTGGGCGCGCGGCTTGAAGCAGGCGCAAACCGACACCAGCACCCGCGGCTACCTGATCCAGGGCATGAAGGTGCCGCCCGAACTCGCTGCCATCGTGCCGCTGCCGCGCATTGTGATGATCAAGGACATGACGGCCGCCGACATCAGCGACTTCCAGAAATTCCTCGACATCGGCACCGAACTCGGCGTGGTCAAGGAAAAGATCGACGGCAAAGCCATGGTCAAGGCTTACTGAACCACACCCTCAACCCCACAAAGCTTCTTCCCGTGAACGCCCCGGCATTCTCCACGCCCGCCCCGACGCCGACCGAAATGGCAGCGCCGGAGGCGGACTCCGCGTCGCACCGCTGGTACCCGAAAGGCACACACATCACCGTGCGCGGGCTGACCAAACGCTTTGATGGGGTCACGATTTACGAGAACTTCGACCTGGACATCCCCAAGGGCAGGATCATCTCCATCTTTGGACCCAACGGCTGCGGCAAAAGCACGCTGATCAACATCATCTCCGGCATCCTGCCCTTTGACAGCGGTCGGATTCTGTTCGAAGGCAAGGAAGCCTGGGAGACCCGCATGGGTTACGTGTTCCAGAACTACCGCGAGGCGGTGTTTCCGTGGATGCGGGCCATCGACAACATCCGCTACCCGCTGCAGTACCTGGACATTCCCAAAGGCGAGCGCCAGGCCCGGGTGGATCGACTGGTGGAAAACTTCGAGGTCAAGTTCGACCTGAACCGCTACCCCTACGAGATGTCCGGTGGCCAGCAGCAACTGGTGTCCATCATGCGGGCGCTGGTGGTGGACCCGGAGGTGCTGTTCCTGGATGAGCCGTTTTCTGCCCTTGATTACGAGACTGTCATGGTGCTGCGCGGGCAACTGCAGGCCGTGCTGAGCGAGCGTCAGGTCACCACGCTGCTGGTCTCGCACGACCTGGACGAAGCCGTGCTGCTCGCTGACCAGGTGATGCTGCTGACCAAACGGCCGACCCGCGTGGCGGAGCGCCTGTCCTTTGACGTGCCGCGGCCGCGCACCGCCGACACGACTGTGGGCGAGGAATTCATACGTGTGAAAACGCGCGCGCTCGAGATCTTCCAGACAGAGGTGCGCAAGTGAAAAAACGCGACTGGATGGCGCGCCTGCGTCCGCTGATCGGGGTGGTGGTGCTGGTGGGGGCCTGGTACCTGATCCACGCATCCCGTGCGGTGGACCCGCTGCTGCTGCCCTCGCCGGGGGAAACCTTCAGGGCTTTCTGGAACGGCCTGGTGCAGGGCACCCTGGGCGCCGACTTCTGGAAAACCATTGTGCGAACGCTGACCTCGTTTGCGCTGGCGCTGGTAATTGCGGTGCCGCTGGGCATTGTGCTGGGCAGCGTGCAAAAGCTCTACGAGTCCATCGAATTCGCGATTGAGTTCTTCCGCTCCACGCCGGCCTCGGCGATGTTCCCGCTGTTCCTGGTCATCTTCGGCGTGGGTGAAACCACCAAGATCGCGGTGGCGACTTTTGGCGCCTCGCTGACCATCCTGTTCAACGTGGCGTATGGCGTCATGGGGGCACGCAAGCAGCGTCAGCTGGCCGCCAAGGTCATGGGTGCGCCGCGTTACCGGGTGCTGACCGATGTGACCCTGCTCGAATCAATGCCGCAGGTGTTTGTCGGCATGCGCTCGGGGGTTTCGCTGGCGCTCGTGATCGTGATCGTCGCCGAGATGTTTATCGGCTCGACCGACGGCTTGGGCCAGCGCGTGATGAACGCGCAGATGATTTTCGACATGCCCGAGATGTATGCAGCGATTTTTGCCGCCGGTGTGCTGGGCTACGCTATGAACCTGGTCTTTATCCTGGCCGAACGGCGTTTTGTGCATTGGGGCGGCAAATAGGCGGTTGCGGCGATATGGGGCGGGCGGCTCGGGTTAGGATTCGGGCATGCTGCGCGGGCCGTCCGCCGCAACCGATGAAAACTGTCCCATGAAAATCGCCACCTGGAATGTCAACTCGCTGGCTGTGCGCCTGCCGCAAGTGCTGGACTGGCTGGCCGCGAATCCGGTCGATGCGCTGTGCCTGCAGGAGCTCAAGCTCAGCGACGACAAGTTTCCCCTCGATGCATTGGCTGCCGCCGGCTACCAGAGCGCTGTCTTCGGGCAGAAGACCTACAACGGCGTGGCCATCCTGAGCCGCGCACCGGCGCGCAACATCGTCAAAAACATCGTCGGCTTCAGCGACGAGCAGTCGCGCGTGATCGCCGTGACGCTGGATACACCGCAGGGCGCGCTGCGCCTGGTCAACGCTTACTTCGTCAACGGCCAGGCGCCCGGCACCGACAAGTTTGCCTACAAGATGCAATGGCTCGACGGCCTGCGCAACTGGCTGCGGGACGAGTTGGCGGCGCAGCCGAATCTGGTGCTGGTCGGCGACTTCAACATCACCTTCGACGACCGTGACACCTATGACGCCGAGGGCTTGCGCGAGACCATTCACCACACCACCGAAGAGCGCGACCACCTGAAAGCGTTGCTGGGGCTGGGCCTGCACGATGCGTTTCGCCTTTTCGAGCAGCCTGAAAAAAGCTACTCGTGGTGGGACTACCGCGAGATGGCCTTCCGCCGCAACCGCGGCCTGCGCATCGACTACATCCTGGTCAGCGATGCGCTCAAACCAGCGGTGCAAAGCTGCGTGATCGACAAGCTGCCACGCAAAAATGAACGGCCCAGCGACCATGTGCCGGTGGTCGCCGATCTCGCATTGCTATCAATACAGTAGCTGCTTGCGCCCGCCCGGCAAGGGCTGGATGCCGATTTCATTCACAAATTGTGCGCAACCTGCCCAGGAAGCTCCGGTGACTCGGCCACGCTGCCTTTGGCATGCCGCTGGTTGTTGCAGACCTCGTGGCTGATCGCCAGGTTCTCGGCGTGGCTGTTGCCGCCTTCGCTGAGCGGTCGGATGTGCTCCAGCGTGGCGGCGGCCGGCAGCACATGTTCGCCGCAGACCCAGCAAGGCACCTGGCCATGCAGTTGCCTGGCCACGGTTTTATAAATTTTGTCCCGCGTGTGGGAAAGTCTGCTCATCCTCAAGCCCTCGGTTCTGCAATGCTGCCTGTCGGAAACGCCTCCAGGAGCCTGTCGGGCTTGAGAAATATTTGGTGAAGTCACGCACCGCACCGATGATCCCCGCAATGCCCAGCGGTTGGAGGCGGTAGCGCCAGTGTAGGGCTTTGAAGTAGTAGTTGCCACCGTCCTTGACCCGCCGACGCGCGACCCTGAGGCCGAAAATGATCACGAGCGCCAGCCGGGGCACGAGTTGAAGTGGCTTTGCTCCCGGGACTGCGCCAAACGAGAGACCATGGATCTTCATTCACTCTCGCGCAAATCGCTCATCGGCGCCCACAAGGCGAGCGCTGCGTAAAGTTCACCCGCATGAAACACCCTCGCGTCCGGTCCCGTGGCATCGCCGGCGAAGCATCCGAGCCCAGCGGCACATTCGAAGAAGCCTGGCGCGGGCAAACCGCCGCGCCACTTGCTGATGACCATGGCCGCGATGAAGGAGCGGGCGGCCGCCGCGTCCTCGGCCATGATTTGCTCCAGCGCCTCGGTGACTTGATGAATAGTGTTCGGAGGTGAGAGCAACAGCCCTCTGGCCGCCTCCTGATAGGTGATCGGCAAGCGCAATGTGGCGAGCGCTTGAAGATGCGCTCGAAGTCGGCGGGCGAGCGTTTCAGGCGGGTCGTCCTCCACGCTCATCGTCGCGGCGGGGTCTGAAGCTGTGACATTCATGGCACAGTCCTGGCGAGGTCGAGCAGACCCGGGTGACCGGCGTTGACCGACAGGCCGATCTTGGGCGCGGTCATCTCGGCATCGATGGTGATCTCGCGGTCTGCGATAGTGAGCGCTGGTGCGGGAACAGGACTTATCGCTGTGCCGCTCCAGTGACAGCGCCCTTCACCATCATGGGCTTGCCGGGAACGAAGTTGATGCAGACCCCGTCGAGCTCTTCCAGACGCAGCGGCTCGCTCGTGAACCCGCACGCATAGGCCGTCTGTTCATCCGGGCTGCAGCCGTCGCTTTCCAGATGTTGACACGACGTGCAGGTGCCGAAGGGAGCTTTGCCTCTCTCTTGCGCCACCTGACCGAGCATGCGCTGCAAGGCATTGGCGAAGTGGCCTTGGACACTGGGAGGTAGGGAGTCCGCAGCACGGACCAGGGATTCGAAGGGGTCATTAGAAAGAATGCCCCTGGCTTTCTCGGTTAGAACCAGCCGCACACTGCGCCCGTCGTCCTCTGACCGCATGCGTGTCAGATAGCCTTGGGTTTCGAGGCTTTTGATTGTCTGTGACGCCGTACCCCGGGTCGTCCCATGGAACGCGGCAAAGGCGGACGGCGTTCGCGAGAAGCGGTTGGCCTGGGCAAAGTACCTGAGCACCGCCCACTGGGCTGCCGTCAGCCCCGCCACCAGCCCCTCGCCCGACGCTATGCGCCCCAAGTGAAAGACCAACTCCGCAATAGCGCGACTGTTCATTTTCAACTCCTTGATCGTGCCAGTATGATAGCGTTTAAAAACCTTGTTGACAAGGATGTAATTTCGAATCGACACTACATGGGCGTTTCTTTTCCGGCTATCCTAGCGTTCTCTTGGCTTACTTTGGAGCTTGATTTATGGCAATTACCTTGACTGAAAATGCGGCAAGACAGATTCAGCGCCAGCTTGAAAAGCGTGGCAAGGGGATTGCGCTGCGCATCGGCGTCAGACAAGTCGGCTGTACCGGCCTGGCGCACACCTTCGACATCGCCGACGAAATTCGCGCGAATGATCACACCTTCGAGTCGCATAACGCCCGTGTGCTGGTCGATACCGACAGCCTGGCATTCCTCGACGGCTCGCGCATCGACTTCGTCACCGAAGGACTCAAGCAGATGTTCAAGTTTGACAACCCGAACGTCGACAGCGAGTGCGGCTGCGGCGAGAGTTTCAACGTCAAAAAGCCCAAGCTTGATGTAAAAAACACAGAGGTGACACCATGAGCGCGCCCGGCCGCGCCAGGGCGTACACCGCATTGCGAAGCGCGGAGGTTGTCCAATGAGCGCAGTTGCTGAAAACATTGAATTCGAAATGCCCGCCGCT
>Ga0105046_10005442_pt1 | contig 20143 bp, 16 predicted proteins | sample MAT03_FD_78385 | JGI IMG/M metagenome (GOLD analysis project Ga0105046, IMG submission 78385) | Freshwater microbial communities from Lake Fryxell liftoff mats and glacier meltwater in Antarctica - MAT-03 (megahit assembly) | ecosystem: Environmental > Aquatic > Freshwater > Ice > Liftoff... | reverse complement strand
GCAGGTCCCGGTCAAGGTTTTGAAAATCCCGGGCCGGTCGGGACGATTGCACGGTGATCTTGGCCCGCCCTTCGCCTGCACCGGAATAGATCGCGATCCCCGCTGAATCCGGGCCACGGTCGGTCATGGTGATCAGCATGTCGGTCAGCATGCCACCCAGTTCAGGCTCCAGCCCCGGGTCTTTCAGGAACAGCCCAACAATCCCGCACATGGATTCGCCTCCGCCTGTTGCCAACGCGCCGAACCTAGCAAGGTTGCCGCATCGTCTCAACCACCAAGAAACTTTTTCACCATGCAGGAAACTGTCGCTGGCCGCGCCCGGGCCAGCAGGGCATTTCGGTTGCGGACCGTGCCGGACGACTTCCACCGCGAAGGACTTGGCATCGAGGTCGACTTTTCCTTGCCAGCAGAAAGGCTCATCCCAATCGTCGGGAAAACGATCCCCCAGATCGTTTTCCGACCCTCCTCAGACTTGGACAGGATCATCGCATGGCGCGGCAAGCCCTTCACGATCAGGGTTGACAATGGCCCCGCATACATCCGTGAAACGCTGATGAAATGAGCTTGGAAACAGAGGGTTGCCATCCTGCACATCCAACCGGGGCAGCCCCGGCGGAACGCCTGTATCAAGCGCTGCAAGCGCGGCTGCCATTGGGCTCGAACCGATGGCGCCTGCAAGGGCTCATCCAGGCATGGATGGCTTGACCAAAACAGCATGGAAAGCATCGAGGAGGCGCAAGATCACGCCACGCAATGGCGATGGACTTGCAACAACGATCGCCCGAACATGGGCATCGGCGGCATCACCGCCGCACAAAAAACTGAAAATTGTCGCGCAAGTTCGACGAATGCACCCCGTCAGAAAGGGGGGGATTACCCCCGCCAGATGGGCCTGCAGCCCCATCCGCGCTTCCGCCGGTGCCCGCTGCAGGCGCGGCAGCAGGGTCGGGATCGCCCCCCAAGGAACACCGCTGCCGCGCGATCGCCCGCAAATGCGGCACGCATGGTCAGGTCACCAGCGTGCGGCGCACCGCGTCTTGCCAGCCGGCATGGCGGCGCGCCCGGGTGGCCGGGTCCATCGCGGGGGCAAAGCGGCGGTCCAGCGCCCAGGCGGCGGCAAAGCCGGCCTGGTCGGGATAGACGCCCGCCTGCATCCCGGCCAGCCAGGCCGCACCCAGCGCCGTCGTTTCGCGCACCACCGGGCGGTCCACCGGCGCGCCGCAGATGTCGGCAATCGCCTGCATCGTCCAGTCCGATGCCGTCATCCCGCCATCAACCCGCAGCACGGCATCGGACGCATCCGGCCAGTCGGCATGCATCGCATCCAACAGGTCGCGGGTCTGGAACGCCACGCTTTCCAGCGCGGCACGGGCGAACTCGGCCGGGCCGGAATTGCGGGTCAGGCCAAAGATCGCGCCCCGCGCACGGGCATCCCACCAGGGCGCGCCCAGGCCGGTAAAGGCGGGCACCAGATACACCTCTTGCGCGGGGTCGGCGCGTTCGGCCAGGCCCTGGGTCTGGGACGCGTCATCAATCAGCCCCAGCCCGTCGCGCAGCCACTGCACCACCGCCCCGGCGATGAAGATCGACCCTTCCAGCGCATAGGTGCGCGTGCCCCCCAACTGATAGGCGATGGTGGTCAGCATCCGGTTGCGCGATGCGATGGGGGTGGTCCCGGTGTTCAGCAACGCAAAACAACCGGTGCCATAGGTCGATTTCAGCATCCCCGGTGCAAAACAGGCCTGGCCAATGGTGGCGGCCTGCTGATCGCCCGCCACGCCCCGGATCGGGATCGCACCGCCAAAGGCGCTGGTGCTGCCAAAATCGCCCGCGCAATCGCGCACGTCGGGCAGCATCCGCATCGGAATGTCCAGCAATGCACAAAGCTCGGCGTCCCAGCGGCCTGCGGCGATGTTGAACAGCATGGTGCGCGCGGCGTTGGTGGCGTCGGTGGCGTGCACCTGTCCACCGCTCAACTGCCAGATCAGCCAGGTATCCACGGTGCCGAACAGCAACTCGCCCCTTGCGGCGCGGGCGCGGGCGCCGGGATGCCGGTCCAGGATCCAGGCCAGTTTGGTGGCCGAAAAATACGGATCCAGCAACAGCCCGGTTCGCGCCGTCACCAGCGGGCCGGCCCCTTCGGCGCGCAGCCGGTCGCAGATGTCGGCGGTGCGGCGGTCCTGCCAGACGATGGCATTGTGCAGTGGCGCGCCGGTGGCGCGGTCCCAGACCAGCGTCGTTTCGCGCTGGTTGGTGATGCCGATGGCGGCGATGTCGGCGGCGGTCAGGCCCGCCTGCATCAGGGCGCGCCGGCCAGTCGCCAGCACGCTCTGCAACAGGTCCCGCGGATCATGCTCGACCCAGCCCGAGGCGGGATAGTGCTGCGCAAACTCTTGCTGCGCGACGGTGACGACGCGCATCGCGGCATCGAACACGATGGCCCGGCTCGAGGTCGTGCCTTGGTCGATGGCCAGAACATGGGTCATGCGACCGCCCTTTGCTGCATCCACTGGTCCAGTTCCGCCACCTGTCCGGTGGTCAGGCGCAACCCCAGTTTCGTCCGTCGCCAGACCACATCCGCCGCATTGCGGGCAAACTCATGCGTGATCAGCCAATCGACCTCGGCCATGGTCAGCGTCGCGCCGAAGTCGCGGCCCAGATCGGCGGCGGCCCTGGCCGTGCCCAGGATCACCCGCGCCTCGGTGCCATAGCCCTTGATCAGGCGCAGCGCCCAGCGCGGGGTCAGGAACGGATAGTCGCGCGCCAGATCGGCCACCAGCCGGTCACGGTCCTGCACCCGGAAATCGCCGCCGGGCAGCGGCACCCCCGCCGTCCAGTCGCCCTTGCCGCCGATCAGCGGGGCCAGCTTTTGCAACGCATGTTCGGCCAGGCGGCGATAGGTGGTGATCTTGCCGCCGAATACGTTCAGCAGCGGCGCGCCGGTCTGATCCAGCGACAGCACATAATCGCGCGTCGCCGCCGTGGCCGATTTGGCCCCGTCATCGTAAAGCGGGCGCACCCCGGAATAGGTCCACACGATCTGCGCCCGCGTCACCGGCTGGCGGAAATATTGCGAGGCGAAATTGCACAGGTAATCCTGTTCGGCATCGGTCGCGACGGGCGGAGTGTCCAGCCCCTCATGCTCCTGATCGGTGGTGCCGATCAGGGTGAAGTCCGTCTCGTAAGGGATTGCAAAGATGATCCTTCCGTCGGCGCCCTGGAAGAAATAGCATTTGTCGTGGTCATATAGTCTGGGCACCACGATATGGCTGCCGCGCACCAGCCGGATGCCTTCGGTCGAGTTCAGGCGCAGCGTGCCCCGGATCACGCTTTCCACCCAGGGACCACCCGCATTGACCAGCGCGCGGGCGGTATGTTGCGCGGGGCCATCCGGGCCGGTCACGTCGATCACCCAATGATCCGCCCGACGCTGCGCCCCGGTCACGCGGGTCTGCACCATGATCCTGGCGCCGCGTTCCGCCGCATCGCGGGCGTTCAGCGCCACCAGACGCGAATCCTCGACCCAGGCGTCGGAATATTCAAAGGCGCGGGCAAAGCGTGGTTGCAGCGGCTTGCCCTCGGGCGCGGTGGTCAGATCCAGCGTGGCGGTGCCGGGCAGAATCTCGCGCCCGCCCAGATTGTCGTACATGAACAGGCCCAACCGGATCAGCCAGGCCGGGCGGCGGCCCTTCATCCAGGGCATGACGAAACTCAGCAGTCGGCCGGTGGGGGTGGCGCCTTCAAACCGCATCTCGGGGCTGTAGGGCAGCACGAACCGCATCGGCCAGGCGATATGGGGCATCGCTTTCAACAGCCGCTCGCGCTCGATCAGCGATTCGCGGACCAGGCGCACCTCCCAATACTCCAGATAGCGCAGGCCGCCATGAAACAGCTTGGTCGAGGCGCTGGAAGTGGCCGAGGCCAGATCGTTCATCTCGGCCAGTCCGACGCGCAGGCCGCGCCCCACCGCATCGCGGGCGATGCCGCAGCCGTTGATGCCGCCACCGATGATGAAAAGGTCGAAATCGGTATCCATGCCCTGCCCCCTGCCCCCAGCGATGCACGGGGCCGCCAGCAAGGGCAAGCCCGCCGCCGTCAGGTCAGCCGCGAAACCCGGTGGCCACAACGAACTTTTCCGAACTGTCGCTGCGGCTGGCAGGCGGTTTGATGTTCTCGACCTTGGTGAATTTCTGTTTCAGCAGCTTTTGCATGTCGCCTTCGGCCCCCCCGGCCAGCACCTTGGCGACAAAGGTGCCGCCCGGGGCCAGCACGTCGAATGCCAGCGCCGCCGCAGCCTCGCACAGCGCGATGATGCGCAGATGGTCGGTCTGCTGGTGGCCGGTCGATGCGGCGGCCATGTCGGACATCACCACATCCGCCTGCCCGCCCAGCCAGTCCTTGACCTGCTGGTCCGCCCCGTCGGCCATGAAATCCAGCACATGGATGTCCGCCCCGGGAATCGCAGGCACCTCTTGCAGGTCAACGCCCAGAATGCGCCCCTGTGGCTTGCCCCGGCTTTCACCCAGCGCATTGATGCGCGGCACGGCCACCTGGCACCAGCCGCCGGGGGCGCAGCCCAGATCGACCACCCGCGCACCGGGCCGCAGGAAGCCGACCTGATCGTCCAGTTCCATGATCTTGTACGCGGCGCGGCCGCGATAGCCCTCGGCCTGGGCGCGCTTGACGTAAGGATCATTCAACTGGCGCTGCAACCAGCGGGTGGACGATACCTTGCGGCCCTTGGCGGTCTTGACCTTGACCGTCAGGCCGCGCGCGCCCGAGTTCTTGCCGGTGCCCGCACCGCCGCTTTTGCCTGAGGGTGTCTTTGCCATCGGCTGCGTCTAAGCCAGTCGCAATGACCCGTCCAGTCCCGTAAGATGCGCAAGATGGCCCAACTTACCCGCGCCGTCGCCCACCCGGGCGGCTGGAGCGGCGGCCTTCGGCGGTTTCGGCCGCCGTGCGGTTGAACCGGATCCACTCGCCGCCCGAGGCATCGTTGTTGGTCAGGAAATTGGCGGCGCGGATCGCCTCCATTTCCTTGCCCGGGCGCGACTTGGTCGAGCCAAGGCCGAACAGGGTGACAAAGGTTTCGTCATCCATGTCCTCGGGCAGAATGATCCCGGCGGCGGCGATTTCAGCGCGTTTCTCGGCGATCTTGATGGCCCCGATCGGCACCGCGACCGGGTTCATGATGGCGGATGTCATGCCCGCACACATCGCCATCGGCAGAAAGGCGTTGTTGATGCCATGCCGGTTCGGCAGGCCGAAACTGATGTTGGATGCGCCGCAGGTGGTGTTCACGCCCAATTCCTCGCGCAGCCGCCGCACCAGCGCGAACACCTGCAAACCGGCGGTGCCCATCGCGCCGATCGGCATCACCAGCGGGTCCACGACGATGTCCCAGGCCGGAATGCCGTAATCCGCCGCGCGCTGGACGATCTTTTTCGCCACCGCGAACCGCACTTCGGGGTCTTCGGAAATGCCGGTATCGTCGTTGGAAATCGCCACCACCGGCACGTTGTATTTCTTCACCAGCGGCAGGACGATCTCCATCCGCTCCTCCTCGCCGGTGACGCTGTTCAGCAGCGGCCGCCCCTTGGCCGCCGCCAGCCCGGCCTCCAACGCGCCGGGGACCGAGCTGTCGATGCACAGCGGCACATCGACGATGGCCTGCACCCGTTCGATCAATTCCTTCATCAAGGGCGGCTCGACAAAGTTGTTGTCGGCATAGCGCGGATCGGTCGCCATCCGGTTGGTGAACACCGCGCCCGAGTTGATGTCCAGCACCGTCGCCCCGGCGGCAACCTGGGCAATCGCGTCCGCCTCGACGGTCGAGAAATTGCCCGCCTCCAGCTCGGCGGCCAGCTTCTTGCGCCCGGTGGGGTTGATCCGCTCGCCGATCACGCAGAACGGCTGGTCAAAGCCGATGATGGCCGTCTTGGTCGCGCTTTCGACGATGGTGCGGGTCATGCAGGGCCTTATTGGTTCACGGCTGCGGGGATGCCCGACGCGCCGCCATGCTGGGCGGCCCATTCGGCATTGGTCTTGATCCCGCCCAAAGGAAAGAAATGCACCTGGGCGATGTTGAAATCGGGATGTGCGGCCTTGTGTGCGGCCAGATCGGCGACGAAATCGGTCGGTTCGTAGGGCATCAACAGCCTGGTCACATCCATCGCGCGGCGCTGCAGCACGCGCACCGACGCGCCGACGCCGCAGGAGATCGCGAATTTGATCAGCGTCTGCAATTTGGCCGGCCCGGCGACGCCGATATGGATCGGCAGATCGACGCCCGCCGCCTTGACCCGGTTGGCCCAGTCGATGACGGGGCCGGATTCAAAACAGAACTGGGTGGTGATCGCCATCGCGGCATCGGTGCGCTGCGAAAACGCCTGCTTCCAGCGCAGCGCCGCCATCACGATACGCTCGCCGCCGTCGGTGTCGATATCCTTGTTGCCCTCGGGGTGGCCCGCGACATGCAACCGGGTAAAGCCCGCGCGGTCGAACAGGCCGGTGTCGATCATCTGCATCGCGCTATCAAACTCGCCCGCCGGGGTAGTGACGCCACCGCCCAGCAGCAGGCCGGAGCGCACCCCCGCCTCGCCCTGATAACGGGCGATCCAGTCGGCCAGTTCGGCGCGCGACTTGCAGACCCGGGCCGGGAAATGCGGCATCACCTCGAACCCCTCGCCCGCGATCCGGGCGGCGGTGCGGACCATGTCCGCGATCGGGGTGCCGTCGATATGGGCGATATAGACGCGGGTGCCCTGCGGCAGGATCGCACGAAAGCTGTCCACCTTTTCGGCGGTGCGGGGCATCACCTCGACGGAAAACCCTTGCAGGAACGCCGCGACCTGGCCTGCGGAATTGACCGGAGCGGCGGGTTTCTTCTTCAGAAAGGGCAACAGCGACATGAAAGCCTCCTTGATGCGGACAGATGCGGACTTGGGCCGGGTGTCAGGCCCGACCGTCATTGTCGATCAGCCGTTTCAGATGCGCTGCGTCATAGTCGGTTTCCAGCCTGGCGGCGGTGGCAGCGGCAACCGCCGCATCCTCGCCCTCGACCTGCACCGGCGGCGCCTTGCGCCATTCGGCCAGGTAGGCATCGGTCCCGGCGGCGTTGGACTTCATCGCTGCGCGGTCGATGGCCTGCTCGAAACGTTCCGACAACTGCACCTTCGTGCCACGTCGCCCCTTGCCCACAATGACCTGGGCCGGGATGTCGCGCCAATAGACGATGGTGACTTCGGGCATCTGATTCCTCGGATCAACGTGACCGCTTCTACGACCCGGCCAGCCAGGGCCGGGGTCGGTTTTCGACATCGCGGCCTTGTTTGGCGACGGGGCGATGTCGCATTCAACCAATTGCCGCAAGCGTGGCTTTTTGGCCATCCCTGACGCGCAGACCGAAGCTGTCGTTTTTGTCATGATGATCTTGCGCTTTGGCCGGTCAACGGTCCTTGCACGAAGGCGGAACCCTGCCTAATCTGAAACCAACTTGAAATGGAGGGCGGCATGCTGCCCGAGCGTCCCGATAGCGCGGGCGCTTTCCCATCGGCGGTCGAAGGCCCCGCGCCAACCAAACCCGACCCATCCACGCTGTACGCGGCGCTGGACCTGGGGACCAATTCCTGCCGCATGCTGATTGCCCAGCCCAAAGGCAGCCAGTTTCATGTCGTGGACAGCTTTTCCAAATCGGTGCAACTGGGCCAGGGGCTGGAAACATCCGGCAAGCTGAGCCGCGCGGCGATGAACCGCACGCTGGCCGCGCTGCGGATCTGCAAGCAGAAACTGGCGCGCCATCAGGTGACGCGGATGCGGCTGGTCGCGACCGAGGCCTGCCGCCGCGCCCGCAATGGTGCTGCCTTTCTGCGCCAGGTGCAGCGCGAGACCGGGCTGCACCTGGACATCATCGCGCCCGAAGAAGAGGCGCGGCTGGCGGTGATTTCCTGCGCGCCGCTGGTGTCGACCCGGACCGAGCAATTGCTGGTGGTGGATATTGGCGGCGGCTCGACCGAACTGGTCTGGATCGACCTGACTTCGGTGCCCCGGCGCGAACGGCCGCGCGCGATCATGCGGCTGCATGCCGGGTTCCGCCAGGATGCCGGGCCGTTTCCGGTGGCCCGGGTGGTGGACTGGATTTCGGTGCCGCTGGGGGTGGCGACGTTGCGCGACCAGTTTCAGGACGTGGACGATGACGGTGCGCGGTTCGCGCTGATGAGCTGGTATTTCGAGGAGAACCTGGCTGCCTTTGCGCCATCCGCCGCCGCGCAGGCCAAAGCGGGATTTCAGATCGTCGGCACATCGGGCACCGTCACCACGGTGGCGGCCAGTCATCTGGGGCTGAAGCGTTATGACCGGGCCAAGGTGGATGGCCTGCGGATGACCACCGAACAGATCGACGCGGTGATCCGGGACTATCTGGCGTTGGGGCCCGAGGGGCGGCGCAACGATCCGCGCATCGGCAAGGACCGGCAGGCGCTGATCATGTCGGGGGCGGCGATCCTGCAGGCGCTGATGCGGCTATGGCCGACCGACCGGTTGTCGGTGGCCGACCGGGGCCTGCGCGAAGGGCTGCTGTACGCGCAGATGTCGGCGGACGGGGTGCTGGAGGACGGGCCGTTCTGAGGAAAGCGGAGCGCCTTGCGGCGCATTGTCCTGCGTTCGGGGGGGCTCTGCCCCCAGTCGCTTCGCTCCTCCCCCCGGGATATTTGCGGACAGAAAATGCGGGTCAGGTTTTGGCGGATTGCGCAGTTTGGGCCAGATCGGCCAGCGCGCGGGTCAACACCGTGCTTTCCGCACCGGTGGCCAACAGGGTGAACCCCTGCGCCAGCAGGCCCGCATGAGCGGCCGGGTCAAAGGACATGATGCCTGCGACCTTGCCTGCTGCACGGGTGCGGGCGGCGATATGGGCGATGGCGGCCTGCACATCCGGGTGGCCGGGCTGGCCGATCAGGCCCATGTCGGCGGCCAGATCGGACGGGCCGATGAACACGCCGTCCACGCCGGGCGTGGCGGCGATGGCGTCGATATTGGCGGTGGCTGCGGCGCTTTCGGCCTGCACGATGCACAGGGCCTGGTCATTGGCCGTGACGGCATAGTCCGGGATCGCGCCCCAGCGCGCGGCGCGGGCGATGGCGGCGCCAAGCCCGCGCACCCCGGCGGGCGGATAGCGGCAGGCGGCGGCAGCGCGGGCGGCGTCGTCGGCGTCATGCACCATCGGAATCAGGATCGAGGCGCAGCCCAGATCCATCGCCTGCTTGATCACCCAGGCCTCGTTCACCGGCACCCGGATCAGCGCCGGACAGCCGGTCGCGGCCAGTGCCTGCAACTGCGCCTGCAGGGTCTGGGCGGTGTTGGGCGCATGTTCGGCATCGACCAGGCACCAGTCAAAGCCGGCCGCCCCGGCAATCTCGGCCGCGGCGGGGCTGGCAAGGCTGAGCCAGAGGCCGACTGTCGCCTGCCCCTGCTGCAGGCGCAACTTGAGGTCGTTGCGGGGGGCGGGCACCGGGTCTAGCGATAATACATCGAGCGGCCGTTCAGAAACACCTGCACCTTGGCCGGTTCGGCGGTCAGCCGCACCTTTTGCCCGCGCAGATCGGCCCGGATGCCGGGCAGTTTGCCGATCATCGCGTTGCCGTCGCTTTGCTTGGTAAAGTACAGGATGGTCACCTCGCCCAGCGCCTCGGTGTAATTCACGGTGCCTTCATAGATCGCCTCGCTGGTGGCGGGAACCAGATCTTCGGGACGCACGCCGATATTCACCTTCTGGCCCTTGTCGGCGCTTTGGCTGGGCACGGCCGACACCGCCATGCCGCCACTGGCCAGCCGCACGGTGGTTTGCGCGCCGGTTTCGACAATCTCGCCGGCCAGAAGGTTCATCGACGGGCTGCCGATGAACTGGGCGACGAACTCATTCTCGGGGCGTTCGTACAGTTGCAGCGGGGTGCCGACCTGGGCGATGCCCTTGTTGGCCAGCACCACGATCCGGGTCGCCAGGGTCATCGCCTCGACCTGGTCATGGGTGACATAGATCATGGTCGAGTTCGGCATCGATTCCTTCAGCTGCGCGATCTCGATCCGGGTGGCGACGCGCAGGGCGGCGTCCAGGTTCGACAGCGGTTCGTCGAACAGATACACCTTGGGGTCGCGCACGATCGAACGCCCGATTGCCACCCGCTGCCGCTGGCCGCCCGACAACGCCTTGGGCAGGCGGTCCAGATAGGGGGTCAGTTGCAGCACCTTGGCGGCCTTGTCGACCGCCGCATTGATCTCGGCCGGGGTTTTCTTGGCCAGTTTCAGCGCGAAGGACATGTTGTCGCGCACCGTCATGTGCGGGTAAAGCGCGTAGCTTTGAAACACCATCGCGATGCCGCGCTGGGCGGGGGGGACATCGTTCATCCGCACGCCGTCGATGGAAAAATCACCGCCGGTGATCTTTTCCAGACCGGCGATCATCCGCAGCAGGGTGGATTTGCCACAGCCCGAGGGGCCGACGAACACGATCAGCTCGCCCGTCTTGATGTCCAGGTTGATGTCCTTGAGCACATCGACCGTGCCGCCGTAATTCTTGCCTACGCCAGCCAGTTTCAGATCGGCCATATTGTCCCCTCCCCGGTGAACTTCAAGCGGCTTTTGCGATCAGCGCCTGCCAGGGGGCAAGCGAGACCCGCCCCTGATCCGCCTGCGTCGCACATCCCAGTTCCGTCCCCAGCAGCGTCCATGTTCCGGGTGGAAGATGGTGACCTGCGGCCTTTTCTGCCAGATTGAATGCGCATGCATAGCGAATTCCGTCCAGCATTCTTTCAAAATGCGCCACATTGCCGGTGGCGGTGACCGGGCCCTGCGACCCGCTGCGCAGCGCCGGGTGGGCGCGGCGCAGGGTCAGCACGGCGCGGTAATGCGACAGCAGGCTGGTCGGGTCGGCCTCTTGCAACGCGACGGCGCGGGCGAGATGGGCCTGCGGCACCGGCAGCCAGGGCCGCGCATCGGAAAACCCGGCATTGCTGTTGGAGGCCTGCCAGACCATCGGCGTGCGGGCACCGTCGCGGCCCTTGAACTCGGGCCAGAATGCGATGCCGTAGGGGTCGCGCAGGTCGGCGAATGCAAGCTCGGCCTCGGGCAGGCCCAGTTCCTCGCCCTGATACAGGCAGATCGAGCCGCGCAAGGTGGCCAGAAGCGTCATGTAGCTGCGTGCGGCTGCGTCACTGAGTCCCCAGCGGGTAATGTGGCGCATCGTGTCGTGGTTGGAATAGGCCCAGCAGGGCCAGGCGTCGGGCGCGGCATGGCCAAGCCGGTCAAAGGTTTCGGCCAGCACGGCGGCGGTGGCACGCTTGGGTTGCAGCAGTTCGAACGGATAGCACATCTGCACCTTGTCGCCGCCCGAGGTGTATTCGGCCATGATTTCAAGCCCGCGCTGGGCATCGCCGACCTCGCCCACGGCTGCCGCGCCATAGGGGGTCAGCACGGTGCGGAAACGGCGCAGGAAATCCAGGTTTTCCGGCTGGTTCCTGGAGAACAGGTGCAACTGGTGGTTATAGGGGTTCACCGAAGGCGCGATGGAATCGTTGCGCAAGGCGGGCGGCAGGGACGGGTTGTCGCGCAGATACCTGTCGGCGAAGTAGAAGTTGATCGTGTCGAGCCGGAAGCCATCCACCCCGCGTTCCAGCCAGAACCGCGCCACGTCCAGCAACGCGTCCTGCACGGGCAGGTGGTGCAGGTTCAGGTCGGGCTGGCTGGTCAGGAAATTGTGCAGGTAGTACTGTTCGCGGCGGCTGTCCCAGGCCCAGGCGCTGCCGCCGAACACCGAAAGCCAGTTGTTGGGCGCGGTGCCATCCGGCTTGGGGTCGGCCCAGACGAACCAGTCGGCCTTGGGGTTGCTGCGGTTCTGGCGTGACTGGGCGAACCAGGGGTGCTGGTCGCTGCAATGGCTGAGCACCAGGTCGATCATCACCCGCAGGCCCAGATCATGCGCGCGGGCCACCACCGCGTCGAAATCGGCCAAGGTGCCGAACAAGGGGTCGACGTCGCAATAGTTGCTGACGTCATAGCCAAAGTCCTTCATCGGGCTGGTGAAGAACGGGCTGATCCAGACCGCATCGGCCCCCAGCCGGGCGATATGGTCCAGCCGCTGCACGATGCCGCCCAGATCGCCCACGCCGTCGCCGTTCGAATCCTGAAAGCTGCGGGGGTAGATCTGATAGATCACCGCCCCGCGCCACCATTCCGGATCGAACGGCAGGCTGGTCACTTGACCGACCCTGCCAGCAGGCCGCGCACCAGATAGCGCTGCATCGAAAAGAACACCACCAGCGGCACCGCAATCGACACAAAGGCCGCCGTGGCCAGAATCTCCCAGTTGCCGCCGCGCGAACCCATCAGTTGCACGATCTGATCGGTCATCACGGTGGTGCCCTGGGTCGGGTCGATCAGGAATACCTTTGCCACCAGCAGGTCGTTCCAGGTCCACAGGAACTGAAAGATGGCAAAGCTGGCCAGCGCCGGGAACGACAGCGGCAGCACGATGCGCACGAAGATCTGGAAATCGGTCGCGCCATCGACCTTGGCGCATTCGATGATGTCGCGCGGCAGGCCGACCATATAATTGCGTAACAGATAGATCGCCAGTGGCAGGCCAAAGGCGGTATGCGCCATCCAGACGCCCAGATAGCCTTTGCCGATGCCGATCCAGTTATGGAACTGCAACAGCGGGATCAGCGCCAGTTGCAGCGGCACCACCAGCAGCCCGACGATGGCGGCGATCAGCAGCGCGCGGCCGGGAAACTCCATCCAGGCCAGCGCATAGGCGGCAAAGGCCGCGACCAGGATCGGGATGATCGTGGCCGGGATCGTCACCGTCAGCGTGTTGAAAAAAGCCCGGCCCATGCCTTCGGAATTGGTCGGGTCGAGCAGGATGTTGCCATAGTTTTCCAGGGTGAACTCCGCAGGCGTGGTCGCGGTGACGAAGATGCGCTGCCCACGGCCGCTGATTTCGGCCACGCTGGTATAGCGATAGTCGCCGTTGACCTGCAGGGTCAGCGTCTCGCCCTCGCCGAATGCGGCGGTCTGGCCGGGGGTGTAGGCGCCGACATCCTGCGACGTGACCCCGAACGCCGAGATTGTGGCGTCGCTGGGCGCGCCGTCCTCGGCCGGGGCATCGGTGAAGATATTGCCGTCAACCACATAGACGCCATCGGTCTGGATGGCCTGATCCGCGCCGCCCGCGCGGAATTGCAGGTTGGATTCAGACGCAAAGAACGACGCCCACCAGCCCGATGTCACGATCTGGTCGCCGGTGCGGAACGACGACACCAACAGGCCGACGGTCGGAAAGATCCACAAGGCCACCAGCAACGCCACCGAGATGTGCACAGTCCAGGTCAAGGCCGATTTGGTTCCGGCGATGTTGTCCATCACTTCATCTCCTTGCGGGCGTTCTGCACGTTCCAGACCAGGATCGGCATCACCAGCAGCATGATCACCATCGCCGCCGCCGACCCCACGCCCCAGTCAAAGGCGCGAAACATCTTGTCGTACATGTAGTTGGCCAGCACCTGCGTTTCCCATTGGCCATTGGTCATCGCAAACACGATGTCGAACACCTTCAGCACTGTGATGGTGATCGTCGTCCAGACCACGACGATGGTGCCCATGATCTGGGGCACCTTGATCTGAAAGAAGATCTGAAACGGGTTGGCTCCGTCGACGATGGCAGCCTCGATCGTATCTTCGGGCACGCCGCGCAGGGCGGCGGACAGGATCACCATCGCAAAACCGGTCTGAATCCAGATCAGCACGATCATCAGGAAAAAGTTGTTCCAGAACAGCGTGGTCAGCCAGGTCTGCGGCGCGCCGTAATTGGGTGTGTAACCGAACAGGATCGCCAGATTGCGCAGGCACAGATAGACCAGCCAGACCGCAATCACCGCCGCCAGGCCACGCAGCGCCACCAGCCGCACCGGCGGGCCGCTTTGGTTGCCGCCCAGCACCGGGCGCAGCGCCGACCAGCCGCCATAGGCGACCAGACCGCCAAACGACAGGATCATGATCGCGGGTACCACCTTGAGCATCAGGATCGACCCGATGCCGCCGTCAAACTGCAACCACAGCGCGTTCAGCAGGCCGATCTGGTTCTGATCCTCGGGGCGGGTGTCATAGATCAGCTTGAAGATCACCGACGCGCCGACAAAGGAAATCGCCATCGGCATGAAGATCAGCGACTTGGCGACCGATCCCCATCTGATCCGGTCGGTCAGCTGGGCGACCAGCAGGCCCATCGCGGTCGAGCCGGCGGGCACCACGATCAGCCAGACCATGTTGTTGCGCATCGCCTCCCAGAACTTGGCATCGGCCAGCATCTGGGTGTAATTGTCCAGCCCGACAAAGGCCCCGCCCGCATTGCGGTCGGTCAGCGACAGCCAGAACGTGGCCACCACCGGATAGGCCAGATACAGGCCCAGCGCGACCAGTGCGGGCAGCAGAAACAGCCAGGGCCGGACCATGTTGGCGCGATTGATGTTGCGCCCCATGTCGGTGCCCCTGGCGGGGAAAATCACCTTGTCCAGCACCAGATTGGACAGCAGATAATAGGCGATACAGCCGCCGACACCAAAAAATATGGTAAAAAGTCCCTGTAAAGCCGGACTCATTGCCTTCCCCTCCCCCGTTTCTTGTCGTTTTGGGGGCCGCCCGGCACTTGTGCGCCGGGCGGTCCGTCGGTCACGATCTTACTTCAGCGCGTCCCACGAGGCCTGGATTTCGGCGGCCACGTCTTCGGCAGATTTGCCGCCGGCAAAGTCGACCATGCCGGTCCAGAACGAACCAGCGCCCACGCCGCCCGGCATCAGGTCCGATGCGTCGAACCGGAAGGTGGTGGCGTTCAGCAGGATGTCGTTCATCTTGCCCAGGGTCGGATCGCTGAACATCGCGGTGTTCACGCCGGTATGCGGGGTCAGAAAGCCCTTCTGCGCCATCCACACTTCATGCGCGATCGGGGTTTGCAGCCAGGCGATGAACGCCTGCGCCGCGGGGCTGTCCTTGGTAATGAAGGCCAGCGTGCCGGCACCCAGCACCGGGGTGCCCAGATCCATTGCGGCAAAGGCGGGGAAATAGAAGAAATCCGCGTCCTGGCCGACAACAGTGCCGTCGGGGAAAAAGGCCGGGATGAACGACGCCTGATGGTGCATGTAGCACTGTGGCGGCGATGCAAACAGGCCCTTGGGGCTGTCGCGGAAGTCGGTGGTGGCGACAGCACCCGCGCCGCCGGCAACATAGGCATCGTTGCGGGCAAACACGCCGAACTCGTTGATCGCGTTGATGACCACCGGGTCGGTGAACGGGATTTCGTTCGTGACCCACTGGTCATACTGCTCGGGCGTGGCCGTGCGCAGCATCAGGTCCTCGACCCAGTCGGTCGCGGGCCAGCCGGTCGCGCCACCCGAACCCAGGCCGATGCACCAGGGCGTTGCGCCATCGGCAACGATCTGGTCATTCAGCGCCAGCAGCTCCTCCATCGTGGCGGGCACTTCATAGCCCGCATCCTCAAAGTTTTCCGGCGAATACCAGACCAGCGACTTGACATCGGCCTTGTACGGGAACGCATAGAATGCCGGGGTGCCATCGGGGCCGGCATAGGTGCCAAGCGACACCCAGGACGGTCCGGCGGCATAGTTTTCCGTCATCCATTCGGCGGTGCCGGCCGGCAGCGGGGTGACAAAGCCCTGTGCCACCAACTGCCCGATCAGGCCGGGTTGCGGCAGGACCGAGATATTGGCCGGGCTGCCGCCTTCCAGATCGATGACGATCTGCTGTTCGTAGGATTCCGACGACGAATACACCACGGTCGCACCGGTCGCCGCTTCGAAATAGGCCAGCATCGCTTCGACCTGGACCTGGTCGTCACCGCGCCAGGGCCCGAATACGGTCAGCGTCTCGCCGTCCAGATCGTAGGCCGCGTCGAATGCGGCATAGCTGTCCCAGTGGAAACCGCCTTCGCCGACCGGAAACAGCAGGTCCTGCGCGAATGCGCCATTAGCCAAGAACGCCAGCGCACCAGCGCTGACGAGCAGGGTCTTTTTCATGGATGTCCTCCCTTGCGCGCGGGCAGCACCCGCGCATCCCTTGTCATCTTCGGCGCTGGAATCAAGTTTTTCAAAGCGCTTTGGACAAGCGGAACCTCTACCAAACCACGCGCCAAGTCAATCATTGCTTCACAACCCTTTCTATTCGCGCGCTTCTTTGCACCTGCAGCATTCGCGCTCTTTTCTGGTCGGGTTTGACGGATGCAGGCGCGCCCGCTAGTGTCTGCCGTTATTGAAAGCGCTTTGAACCGCGCCCGCCCCTCTGTCTGGTCTGACGATACCGATGAATCTTAAGGAACTCTCGCAGAATCTGGGTCTGTCGCAAACCACGGTCAGCCGGGCGCTGAACGGTTATCCGGAGGTGAACGAAGCGACCCGCGCCCGGGTTCAGCTTGCTGCGCAGCAGCATAATTATCGCCCCAACACCCGCGCCAAGGGGCTGGCCACGGGGCGTTCAATGGCGATCGGCCATGTGATCCCGACCACCACCCAGCACGAGATGGTCAACCCGATCTTTTCCGATTTCATCGCCGGCGCTGGGGAAAGCTATGCCCGCAACGGCTATGACATGATGTTGTCGGTGGTGTCGGACGGCGACGAAAGCCAGGTTTATCGCAACATCAAGGCGCGCGGATCGGTCGACGGGGTCATCCTGCACGGGCCGCAGATGAACGATGCGCGGATCCCGTTCCTGACCGCGCTCGAGTTGCCCTTTGCCGTGCATGGCCGTGCCTCGGGCATCACCCTGCCCTATGCCTGGCTGGACGTGAACAACCGCAGCGCGTTTCGCCGCGCGACCGAATTCCTGATCGACCTGGGCCACCGCCGCATTGCGCTGGTCAACGGGCTGGAGTTCATGGATTTCGCCTGGCGGCGGCGCGGCGGCTATGAAGATGCGCTGACCGCCCATGGCCTGCCAATTGACCCCGGTCTAATGCGGTCCGAGGAAATGACCGAAGTCTATGGCTATCGCGCGGCCACCGAGATGCTGCGCCAGTCCGGTCCGCCGACCGCGTTTCTGGTGGCCTCGATCATCTCGGCGCTGGGCGTGCGGCGCGGGATCGAGGAGGCGGGGCTGGTGATGGGCCGCGATATCTCGATCATCACGCATGATGATGCGCTGTCCTATCTGCAGAATGGCGGCGATGTGCCGATCTTTACCGCCACCCGGTCTTCGGTGCGCGAGGCGGGGCGGCGGCTGGCGCAGATGCTGATCGACCGCATCAACGACCCCGACGGGCCGCCGCCGACGCTGCTGCTGGAAGCCGAACTGATGGTCGGCCGCTCGACCGGTCCGCTGAAACGGCCCTGACATGCCGGGCTTGCGGCGATGAAAAGCGCTTTGGCCGGATCCATGCCGCTGACCCAACCTTGCAGCCCCGCCCCAAGCCATCCTAAGTGGCGCACAAAGGAGTGCTGATGACCCATCCTGCCAATACCTATGCGCTGGTGGCTGATATCGGCGGCACCAACACCCGGTGTGCGCTGGCGAACGGCACCACGCTGGTTGCGGGCACGGTGCGGCGCTATGCCAATGCCGAGTATCCCAGCCTCGAGGCGGTCTTGCGCCGCTATGTCGCCGACGAGGGCGGCGTTGATGCGCGCGCGACCTGTGTTGCCGTGGCGGGGCCGGTGCGCGACGGGCGCGCCACCATGACCAATCTGGACTGGCAGATCGACACCGACACCCTCGCGCGCGCGACCAGAGCCGAGACTGTGGCGCTGCTGAACGATTTGCAGGCGCAGGGTCAGGCGCTGGGCCATATCGACCCTGGCCTGATCCGCACCATCCTGCCGTTTCCCGCCGCAACCGCCCAGGCGACACGGCTGGTGATCGGGGTTGGCACCGGTTTCAACGCCGCGCCGGTCTTTGCCAGCGGCGCGGGGCGGATCGTGGCCGCGTCCGAATCGGGCCATGTCAACCTGCCGATCCGCAGCCCCGCCGATCAGCGGCTGGCCGATGTGGTGGGGGCCGCGCATGGCTTTGCCGCAGTCGAGGATGTGCTGTCGGGGCGCGGGCTGGAGGCCGTTTACACCTTTCTGGGCACCGAGGCGGGCGATCCGCGCATTGCCAAGGCAGCCGCGATCATGACCGGGCTGACCGATGGCAGCGATCCGCGCGCCGAGGCCGCGGTGCGGGTGATGGTGCGGATGCTGGGCATGGTGGCGGGTAATCTGGCGCTGACGCAATTGCCGTTCGGCGGCATCTATCTGTCCGGCGGGGTGTCGCGCGCGCTGGGGCCGTACCTGGTCGATTTCGGTTTCGCTGCCGCCTTTCGCGACAAGGGGCGGTTCGGGCCGTTCATGGACAATTTCGGCGTCGGCGTGATCGAGGACGATTTCGCCGCGCTGACCGGATCGGCCGCCTACATCGCCGCGATCGGATAGGCTCGGGTCAATTGCGCGCCCACGCCGCAGCCCACGACCGCAGGCTCCGGCGTGCTGTCGCGCAGGGCGCACCGCACCGCCAATGCCTGCAGGCACCTGGGCGGCCTCTGGCGCAGTCTCGCGCAGGCCGCGCCCCACGGCCAGTGCCCCGTCACGCATGGGTAGCCTGCCGCATGCTCTTGCATCAGGTGCGCTGCACCATCACCCCCCTGCGCCTGTGGGTTGAAGGCCGACCGATCCGCCAAATCCGGATCCCAGCGCGTCGGTTTGTTGCCCGGCATGCGGGGGAGCTGTTCCGGGCGGCCGGTCCTGGCCCGATGGCGGCATGGCGACGTGGCGCCGCCCGCCCGGCAAGACAACGCCGGATCGCCCGTCATCGCCTCACCCAGATGGTAATCCTGCGGTGGGGGCCGTCTTGAGGGGTTTTCTGTCGATGGGCTATTGGGTGTCCGTATGGACGCACACGAAGATACCCCCCGTATTCAGATTCTATCGGTTTGCGACACCGGTCGGCGTCGCCGTTGGACGGATGACGAGAAGGTCAGGATTGTTGAAGAAAGCCATCGTGATGGCGTGACGCTGGCTGAGGTGGCGCGGCGGCATGAGATTTCTCGGTCAATGCTTTATGATTGGCGCTATCGGCAGAAGCTTGGACTTCTTGGTTGCCCGGCGCCATTTATGCGCCTTGTTCCTATGAGGACCGGCCCATCTTCTGATGTCGTGCCGCCAGTGTCATCCCCGCATCCGCTTGTGATGACCATCGATCCTGGCGAGCTTTGTCGCGTCACGATCCCTGCGGATTTCGATATGGATGCGGTGGCGCGTTCGCTCAACAGCTTGGCGGTCACGCGATGATGGCATTTCCAGCCGCGGCAAAGGTCTGGATAGCGGGTGGTGTGACGGACATGCGCTGCGGGATGAACAGCCTGGCATGATCGGTTCGGCAGGGGCTTGGCCGCGATCCGCACTGCGGAGAGATATTCTGCTTTCGGGGCCGCAAGTGCGACCTCATCAGGCTTCTGTGGCACGATGGGGTTGGCATGTCGCTCTGACTGGAGCGGCTGGAGGGGGGCAAGTTCATCTGGCCGGTCAGCCAGAGCGGTGCTGCAGTTCCGGTTTCCGCGGCATAGCTCGGGTATTTTCTGGAAGGGATTGATTGGCGCAATCCGCGGCTTGGACACAACGGCCGTCCACGGCGGGGTAATCAGCAGTATTCCCTTTGTTTTATTGGCATTTTCTTCCGTCTTGTAGTAGGTCTTCGGCATCTCGGAGGCCGCCTTAGAGATTGCTGTTCTGCGTGCCGCCCCTGCTGCGGCAGAGGTCCGCGCGTCTGTCGCGGAGGGCGCACTGGTCGCTGCCAAAGGCGAGCTGACCCAGGTTCAGGCCGTCGTTTCTGCCTCCGAGGATATGATCCGGAATCTTCGACTGCAGATCGCAAGGTTCCGGCGCGAGCAATTCGGCCACAGCACCGAACGCCATGCCCGGCTGATCGAACAGCTCGAGATGCAGCTCGAAGACATCGAGACCGACAGCGCCGACGACAAGGCCAAGGCAGAAGCGACAACCCCGAAGATGGCCGTCGTCGCCTTCGAGCGACGCCGGCCCGCCCGCAAGCCGTTGCCCCAACATCTGCCGCGTGAGCGTGTCGTGATCGAGGCGCCGACATCCTGCACCTGCTG
>Ga0105046_10005439_pt1 | contig 20145 bp, 13 predicted proteins | sample MAT03_FD_78385 | JGI IMG/M metagenome (GOLD analysis project Ga0105046, IMG submission 78385) | Freshwater microbial communities from Lake Fryxell liftoff mats and glacier meltwater in Antarctica - MAT-03 (megahit assembly) | ecosystem: Environmental > Aquatic > Freshwater > Ice > Liftoff... | reverse complement strand
GGATAAAACGAAACTATTCATGTTCTCATCGCCCTGTAACCCAAGCGGGGCAGTATATTCAAGGGAAGAGTTAATTGCGTTGGCAGAAGTATTTAAAAAGCATCCGCAAGTTTTCATCATGAGTGATGAGATATATGAGTATATTAATTTTGAAGGGGAACACGAAAGCATAGCTCAGTTCGATTTTTTGAAAGACCGGGTTATTCTTATTAACGGATTGAGCAAAGGTTATGCTATGACTGGCTGGAGGCTGGGTTATATTGCTGCAAATAAAACCATAGCAAAAGCCGGCGAAAAAATACAGGGACAAGTAACCAGCGGAGCCACTGCCATCACCCAAAGGGCAGCAATCGTTGCTTTAACCGGCGATATGAAACCAACAGCAGCTATGCTAGAAGAATTTACAAAACGCAGGCACCGTGTAATGGAATTACTGGCATCAATACCAGGTGTTATTTGCAGCGAGCCCCAGGGAGCTTTTTATGTTTTTCCACAAGTGAACCATTTTTTTGGTAAGGCCGATGGAGCTGATAAAATAGAAAATGCCGATGAGCTTTGTATGTATTTACTTAACAAGGCACATGTGTCAACCGTTACCGGTAGTGCATTTGGTGAGCCCAACTGCATACGCATTTCATTTGCAAACAGTATGGAAAATATTGAAAAGGGTTTTGCAAAGATCAGAGATGCGCTGGCGAAATTAAAATAGCAGGAACACGCCTTGTGGTGTGTTCCTGCCAAGATAAAGAACACCCCTCCAGGCGTGTTCCTACTCAAATAGTTCGAGCCAGCTTTTTGGCCTGCGGTTATCAAGCCATTTAAAACCTTTTAATTCTTTTTTATCAGCAGGTATATCTTTTATGGGGTATAAAACCCCATCTACATTATTTACAAATTTTACTTTGTTCAGTTCCTTCTTTACAAAATAAACATCAATTAGATCCCCGCTGCTGCGGTTCATACCTACGTAAGCACTGTCATCATCCTGCGGATAAAATATACTTTCGGCGGGACTTCCCTTCACCCTTACATAATCAATGGAGCCATCAACAAAATACCCATTCAATGTTCTTCCTCCAATCTGGTTGTACATGCCTTCTTTGGTTTTATTAATGATGAGGCCATTATTAAAAACATACAACCGCCTTGGTTTTTGATTTTGTGTGAACACATACAAGGTATCGCCTGTTACCTGTGAATTGTCGTTCCACACAACAGGATCACCAAATAATTTAAAAGTAGAATCTACAGTGGAGTAGTGGAGGCTGTCGCTAACTGCTTGTAATGAGTCATTGTAAATACGCACATGGTGAAATCCTATAAAATACCTTATGGAAGTATCAGCGGCGGCAGTGTTGGTATTTACGACAATCGTCTTTTTTAAAGTATCTGTCTGTGTTACCATTCTTCTTTCAAGGCTGTCATACTTGCGGAGGCCAGAAAACAGTGTATCTGCGGCCATATAAGTACTGTCACCATCTCTGTAAATTATCATTACCGGTTTACGGGTGGCTAAAAAAGAGTTGACTTTGGTGTCAATAAAAATCTGTCCGCCAATCACTGTAACATTATTAACACTATCCACAAGTTTGGCATTGCCTTCCATTTGTATAGTTCCACTTTTTTTATCGTAGGCAATTGTTTTTGCAGAACCACTTCGGGTGCTATCGCTGAAATTAGCACCATCTGTAAATATAGCTTCACCAGTAGCTAAATTATAAGTACCCGATTTGGTAGTGATAACACTTCCATCTTTACCAACAATGCGTGTTTTGGCAATAAAAGTTGCAATATTTGTTTTTACATTATAATGCAAACTGTCTGTCCATATATCTCGGTCGGGATCTTTCAGGTGTACATTGTTTTTAAAATATACATCTTTGGTATCGGCATAATAAACACCATCCCGGCTGGTTAATACCGTTTTTTCATTAACGATGCGGCCACCATTCTTATAAGTAGCAATGCCTGTTCTTAAATTATATTCCAGGTCATCGGTGTACAGTGTTCCCTTTTTATCAGTAAGTTTTACATTCTTTTTTAAATAGGCAATGCGGTCGGCTCCAACATAGCGCAGGTATTTAGAGTAGGTATGTATGCTGTCGTTATCGTTTATGTGTATATTACCAAAAGCCTCTACTATATTGGTTCTTCGGTCAATGGTTGCACTGTCGCAATAAAATGTGGTAAGCCCTTCTTTAATAATTACATCGCCGGCAATGGTTTCAAAAGACGTTACAGAATCTATGGTAATCAATCTTAAACTTTTGCCTTGTACAATTCTTATAGAGCGGATAGAATCGCCGGATGAAGGGATGCCGATGATCTGCTGCTGTGCAGACGTTTGATAACTTGCTGCAATTAGGAAAAGAATAAAAATTTTGCTGATAGTAAATTTAAATCGCAATGTTTCTTTTTTTGTTCGGCTGTAAATTGAGATTTTTATTTTATAACAGAATCATAAATTTTTATTGTTTGATATAAGGAGCATTCACGGTATCTGGCAGCGGCACTGTTAAGCCCGCAGAGGTGTTCTTTTTGCCAAAAACTGAAATGTTGATATACCTCTTTGGGTTTGTTTTCAGATCATCAATCAGCAGGTTAAGCTTATTGGCAGTGGCAGTAAGGTTATTATAAAGTTTGGTATCGTTCAGTAATAAGCCTGCTGTACCTGTAGTAGTGTTAAGTTTACCAATGGTTGATTTCAAATCGCCAATAGTGTTATTCAGATAAGTTAATGTTTTTTGTAGGTCAAGTTGCGAAAGATTGGTAGCAGTTTTATCAAGATTATCAAGCGTACTGGTGATCTTACCACTGTTTTTATCAAGACTGGCAGTAAATGAGTTCAGATTATTTATTGTACCCGCCAATGCACCGGTTTGTGTGTTTAATAAAGTTTGTAACGAAGCAGATGCCCCAATAAGATTTGTGGTTGTTTTATTTAAATTGGCAAGCGTGGCGCTGATATTATTTTTCGCATTGGGATCAAGAATGCGATTAACACTCATTAGCACCGAATCAATAGATGTAACCGCTTTGGTTACCTGATAAAGAATAGGGTCTACCTTACTTAAAACGTCATTAAAAATTCCGGCAGTTGCTTCGGTGGCAATGTACCCGTTTTTTGGAACGTAAGTCTGGGCATCGCCCAGTTTAATTTCAATACTGGTTATACCCAGTAATGATGGTTTTATGATGGCGATTGAATTTACCGGAATATTTACGTCCTTGGTCATTGTCATATTAACAAGGATCTCTTTCATATTTTTATCGGTGGTAATGCTGTATACCGTGCCTACCTGCAGGCCATTTATCACGACCGGGTTAGATGATGCAAGTCCTTGTACGTTGGTGTATTTGGCAAACAGGTTATGGCTTTTGCCAAAAAATGTTTTACCCTTTAAAAAGTTAAAACCCAGCACCAATAAAACTATGGCAATGGCTGTTAAAGCACCTATTTTTGTTTCGTTTGAAATTTTCATAATTAGTTAATTGGCCTGAAGCAATTATTAAGCCAAGCCCAAAAATAGCTTAATTCTTCAATTCAAATTTTACGGCTGCATTATTTTTCATATCGGCCAATAACCGGATCTCATGGCGGGTTGTACCGTCGTTGATGATCATTAGTGCAGTATTGGGAGGAAAATTCCCCAAATTTTCGGCAAATAAAATCAATTCATTGCTTTTACCGGCTTCTACATTAAGAGTAAGAGAAAGCGGATTTGTACTTAAAGATTTTTTTGAAACCACAGTAGCTCCGTTAAAATAAACGGAAACAATATCATTATCTACATCACCGTCGTCATACAGATCAACTGTAATTTTTCTGTTTTTAACATTAATTGTTTTGATATCCTTAACGGGCCTTCCCTCAATAACAATTGCATTGGTTTGCTTTATATCGGTTGATACAGCCGTAGCTGGAGTCGTATTATTAATGCCTTCTACCTGGGCCTTGTATCTTTTTACTGCTTTAGTAATGGCTTCTGCCAGTTCCTGTTGCCCGATTTCGCTATTGATGTAGCGCTCATCTTCAGGGTTATTTATAAAACCGGTTTCAACCAATATGGCCGGCATATTGGTGGCCTGTAAAACCCAAATACCCACCTGGCGCTGGTTTATACCCAATGCCTGCCTTCCGGTATTTTCAACCTCATCGTTTACTAATGTTGCCAGGCGGTCGCTTCTTTCCTGGTATCTTTTTACATAGATATTTGCAAGTATTCTTCCCTGAGGGCTGTTAAAATCAAATTTGGTTTCTAAAGTATCAATGCCACCTGCTTCAATTTCAAAATTTTCATCACCGCCCATAATAGCTGCAATTTTAGCACTGGTTTTGTGTGCACCAAAAATCCATACACTGGTTCCACTTCTTGTAAGTGGCATTTTAAAGTATTCATAAACCGGTTCTTCAACTTCATAAGGAGTACTAACTTTTATCTTTTTCTTTTTCTTTTTTATATAAGATATTTTATAACGGGTAACCATCCTGGTGCCAACCTGCCTTTTACCTTGTTTTAAAGGCCCGCTGTCGGCATGGATACATAAAAACAGGTCGCCTTTAAATTCATTGGCAATTCTTGCTTTTTCTGTTGGGTTTTGATAAATATCGGTTGTGCGGGTTGGTACCACTTTAACATCTGGCAGTTCCCTTTTCAATTCATCTACCAGTTTTAAAGCAATGGCAAGGGTTACATCTTTTTCTTTTGATCGAAGGGAGTTTTCGTATTGACCGGTAGCACCAACATCGGTGCCGCCATGACCGGCATCTACAATAATAGTTTTTATAAGCTTGGGGGTTTGGGCAGCTATTTCTTTTATTATTAACAAATGCAAAGCAGCAAACAGAAATAAAAAGGGCACTTTGTTCCTTGGCATATTCTACTCGTTTTATCCGGGGTTAGTAATTAATCAATTTTTCACAATTTCTCCCGATAACTATCGGGAGTTAATGGCTATTTTTGCCAATCTTAAGTATGAACCAACTGAACAAAGGTAAGGCAAAAAATATATCGGTTTTGGTATTGGTACTGCTGTTATTCGCTATAACGCTGTATTGCAGTGCCGGTGGTTTTAATACGTCACACTTTCACAGTTTTTTAACTGTTGATACGGTTCCTGTAAATAAAACAGATACGCAGAAATTAAAAAGCAGTGTCTCAATCACATCTTCTGTTACTAAAAAAATTGCAGACACCAATATTGTACAAAAGATAGATACGCTTACCTACAAACCGTCGAAAGATGGGCTGGATGCACCCGTTGTTTATCATGCCGATGATTCGATGGTGATGGATATACCAGGCAAAAAAATAATTTTATACGGTAAAGGAACCAGTGTAAAATATACCGATAACGAATTGTATGCACCCCGTATTGAGTTTGACCAGCGTACAAGTATTGTAAGCGCTTATCTTGTTAGAGACAGTAACGGCAATGTAATCTCCTTTGCCACATTTAATCAGGCCGACTTTAAAACAAAAAGTGATTCCATGTCATTTAATATGAAAACGATGAAGGGAATTACAAAAAGCACTTATACCCAGCAGGGCGAAATATATTTTCATGCAGAAAAAATAAAGAAAGTTGATCCCGATGTTTTTTATGGTTACAAAGGACAGTTCACCACCTGCAACCTGGATACACCGCATTTTTCTTTTGTAAGTAAAAAATTCAAATTCATCAACAAAAAAATGGCCATCACCGGCCCCGTTCATCCTGAGTTTGAAAATGTACCCATACCTGTTTACCTACCCTTTGGAATTTTCCCTTTACAAAAAGGCCGCCACTCTGGTTTGCTGGCGCCTACTTTTACAGCCAACGAGCAACTGGGCCTTGCACTGGAAGGATTGGGATATTATAAAGTGCTAAACGATAAATGGGATGTGGTTTTAAGAGGAACCATTTATTCTTACGGAGGGTGGACTGCGAACCTGAGTCCGCGATACTATAAGCGCTATCGCTACCAGGGAAATCTTACGCTGGATGTACAGCGTTTGCGTGACCTGGATAGATCAGGCGCCAGAAATTTTAATGTAAGATGGAGTCATAGCTCAGACAGCAAAGCCAGGCCGGGCGTAAGTTTTAATGCCAGTTTAAATGCCGGAAGCAGTGGTTTTAACTCGGCTGTTCCCAATAGTCCGCAACGGAATTTTCAAAACCAGTTAAATTCTTCCATAACTTATAGTAAGATATGGAAAGACAAACCTTTTAATTTAAACATCAGCGGTAATCATAACCAAAATACCAACAGTAAATTATGGAATATTAATTTGCCCGATATTGGATTTAATGTAAACACGCTCTATCCTTTAAGACGTAAAGAAGTAATAGGGGCTTATAAATGGTACGAGAACCTGGGAATTGCATTAAATACAAATGTACGAAGCCTGTCCTCTTTTTACGATACGCTTGGAAATTTTTTAGGTGAGTTTGCAAAGAATTATCAATGGGGAGCCAATCACAATGTGCCCATCTCTTTATCATTGCCGCAACTGGGTAATTTTCAGGTAGCACCCAATGTTAGTTATGTAGAAAGATGGTACCAGGAAAAATTTGTACGCAGCTGGAATGGCAGTACTAAAAAACTTGACACAACCATCAGCAAGGGATTTTATACAGCACGTGAAATGAATTTTGGGCTAGGAGTTTCCACACGGATTTTTGGTATGTACACGTTTAAAAAGAAAAGTAAAGTGCAAGCCATCCGCCACGAAATAAGACCACAGATATCGGCCAATTATAAGCCAGATATGAACCGGCAGAATTGGTACAGCACGCAAACAGACACATCTGGTAACAAAGGAAGATACTCATTTTATGAACGTAGCGTTTTTGGTGCTTTTGGCGAGGGCAGGTTTGGAGGTTTAAGTTTTGGAATTGATAATAACCTGCAGATGAAAGTGCGCAATAAAAAAGATACCAGTGCTGATGCGGTTAAAAAGATAACACTGATCGATGGATTTAGTATTACCAGTGCATATAATTTTTTACTTGATTCATTCAAATTAAGCCCGTTTAATATCAACCTGCGAACAAACCTTTTTGAGAAGATCAGTATTGCTGCAGGTGCGGTGGTGGTGCCGTATGCAACCAACAGCCAGGGGGATTTTATAAATAAGTATGCCTGGAACCAAAAAGTTGCCATGGGCAAACTTACCAGTGCAAACATAGCCGTACAAAGCCAGTTTAAGGGCGGTGATAAAAATGAAAAATTACCTGTTCAGAATCTCCAGCAAAACAGTCAGCTTAATCCTATTTCGGGATTACCACTAAATGAATACCAGCAGGAAGCTGCCTATATTTCTAACAATCCCGGAGAGTATGCGAACTTTAATATTCCGTGGAGTATCAGTTTTCAATATGCATTAAACTACAACCGGGTGCCAAATGGTTTTGGAACAGGTTATAAAGGCGCTGTAACCCAAAATATAAGCTGGACGGGTTCTTTAAACCTTACGTCCCGTTGGCAGATTGGTATTAATGGATCATACAATATTACGCTGAAAGAACTGGGGCTTATCAGTATGTATGTTACCCGTGAGATGCATTGCTGGCAAATGGCCATCAATATTTCACCGGTGGGAAGGTATCGTTCTTTCAATATCAGCATTAGCCCAAAATCTGGTTTGCTACGTGATTTGAAAATAAACAGAACCAGGTATTTTTATGATCTGTAATTTTTCAATACCCATTGCTAAACAGATTGCAAATAAACTTTCAGCATTTCATTACGCACTTTTTCTTTTAATTCGGTAACCGTTTTATCTGCTGATGTTTCTGCGGGCAAAAACTGCATTTTTAATTTTACTGGTAACAAAAAGAATTTTTTGTTGATAGGCATTGCTTTTTTTGTACCGGAAATTACACAGGGAATGATATCTTTTTTTGCAATAACAGCAAGCTTGAAAGCGCCATCGTAAAAGGGTTTTATAGGTTGTGCTGTTCTGTTCCTTGCTCCTTCAGGATAGATACACATGTGCATTCCTTTGGCCAATACTTTCTTCATGGCATCAAAACTTTTAGAGCGGCTTTTGTCATCATTTCTATCAACCAGGATGGAGCCTCTTGAGTAGAATGAACCAAACACCGGTATCCTTGCAAACGATGCTTTGGCAATGGTTTTATTGCCGCCGGGTACATAAGGGGCAGAGAGTGGTACATCTAATAACGCATTGTGATTGTAAACAACAATGTATGCATTGCCTGGTTTAAAATTTTCTTTACCGGTTACTTTTACCGGGCAGCCAATTAAAAACAACCATACATCCATCCAGATTTTTGAAACGGTAATAAAATATTTTTGTCCTTTGGTTTCTTCCATCAAATGCGAAAGCATAGATGGAAGAAATATAATGAGGAACGTGGTTAAAAATGTAATCAATCCCCAAAAGGCCCATATTCTTCCAAATATATTTTTTATTACTCCCATTATATTTTTCTTTACTTACGGTGTTAACAATTTCCAATCTATTGGTTCAATACCCTGTTTTGTTAAAAGTTCATTTGTTTTTGAAAAATGTTTGCAACCAAAAAATCCTGCATGCGCTGAAAGTGGAGATGGATGAGCAGCTTTTAAAACAAAATTTTTGGTTTCATCAATTAAAGTTTGTTTTTCCTGCGCAAACTTACCCCAAAGTAAAAAAACAATTCCTTTTTTTTCATCTGATATTTTTTGAATGACCGCATCGGTAAATTCGGCCCAGCCAAATTTAGCATGACTAAAAGGCTCATTGGCTCTTACCGTTAGTGCAGCATTCAGCAATAAAACGCCCTGCTCGGCCCAGCGGGTTAAATTACCATATTGAGCCGGCATGGCTACGCCAATATCGGCCTGAATTTCTTTAAAAATATTTACCAGCGATGGGGGAGGCTTCACGCCGTTTTGAACCGAGAAACTTAAACCATGAGCCTGTCCTTCTCCATGATAAGGATCCTGCCCAAGTATTACCAGCTTTAATTTTGTAAACGGGGTTTGGTTGAAAGCGTTAAATATTAAAGGCCCTGGCGGGTAAATAATTTTACCAGTAGCCTTTTCTGTTTTAAGGAAAGTTACAATTTGCTGAAAGTAAGGTTTGCTGAACTCATTTTTCAGTGCTTCTTTCCACGAAGCTTCCATTTTTATTTCCATTTATCTAGAATTTGTATAAAAATAAAAAAGAGCCGCCAATAAGCGACTCTTTCTTTTGTGATCTGGATTGGATTCTAACCAATGACCTGCCCGATTACAAATCGGGATGCACTATCCAGCTGAGCTTATTAACCCCTTAATAAATATTTTACTTTTTATTTTTTTTAAGAACATCACTCTTTGCCTCGCCTGTTTCAATTCTTCAAAAAATTCAGAATAGACCAATGACCAGGGAATTCCAAGCCTTTTAAATTTTTCTTTGCCTCAGTTATGTTCTGCAAACCTACTATCCAAATCTGGGATAGAACCAACATAATATTTATCAAGTTTCTTACTAAACATTATGTATACAAAGGCTTGCCTAAAATAAAAAAAACCTGTTTAGCAGGTTTTTCAAATGTGACTCGGATTGGATTCGAACCAATGACCCTCAGCTTAGAAGGCTGATGCTCTATCCAGCTGAGCTACCGAGCCAAAATCGGCTGCAAATATAGGCTTTTCACAAAAAAATCTTTAAATAAAAACATGATTTGCCATTTGAAAAAGTTTTTTTTTACTTTTGCCCCCTACAATTTACTGCTATGAAGTATTTTAAACTCTAAGGAAAAGCTTTGCTTCCTTAGTCTGCAATCCCTACAATCCAATACTGCATTGGGATTTATCTATTTTTTAATTTTCATTTTTATTTTCATGGCAAATTCAACACAAAAAATTCGTAGGTATTTAAAATTATTTACACAGGCTGTAAAAGGCGATGTTAAAGATTTTACCAGCGGTAGTATTAACCGGGCCATTTTTTTATTGGCCATTCCAATGATACTGGAAATGCTGCTGGAATCTTTGTTTGCAATAGTAGATATTTATTTTGTTAATAAGCTTGGTGTTGAAGCATCTTCAACAGTTGTGTTAACAGAGGCATCGCTTACTATCCTTTATTCAGTAGCCTGGGGCTTATCAATTGGTGTAACTGCTTTAATAGCAAGGCGAGCAGGCGAAAAAAACTTTAAAGAAGCCTCTGATATTGCAGCGCAGGCTATTTTGATAGGTTTGATTTTGTCTTTGATAGTAAGTATAATTGGCTTTATTTTTCCCAGGGAGATATTGATTATCATGGGGGCAACTGCTAAAGTTGCGGAGGAGAATTACCTGTTTACACAGATTATGTTAACTGGCAATATTGTTATTATGTTGCTTTTTATCAACAATGCTATTTTCAGAGGCGCTGGCAATGCCTCCATTGCAATGCGGGTGCTATTAGTGGCAAATACCATCAATATTGTGCTGGATCCGCTGTTAATATTGGGCATTGGCCCCTTTCCCAAAATGGGGTTAATAGGTGCTGCAGTGGCAACCACTACCGGCAGATCAATAGCTGTACTGCTTCAGTTTTATTATTTATTTAATGGAAAATCGTTGATAAAACTTGCAGCCAAACAATTTGTGTTGCAGGTTAATTTGATGAAAAATATCCTTAAAACCTCTGCCGGCGGTATGTTTCAGTTCATCATTGGCAGTTGTAGCTGGATATTTTTGGCCATGATTATTGCCGAATCGGGAACTGCCGCAGTTTCGGGTTATGGTACTGCCATCCGGATTTGCATTTTTACTATTTTACCGGCCTGGGGCCTTGCCAATGCTGCGGCAACTCTGGTTGGGCAAAATCTCGGTGCCAATCAGCCCGACAGGGCCGAAAAATCGGTATGGAGAACAGCATTTATCACTTTCTGTTTTTTTTCCATTGTTTCCATTGTGTTTTTTGTGTATGGAGCCAACCTGATGCGTTTTTTTACGGATGATAAACAAGCCGTGGTTGCCGGTACAGAATGCCTGCACATACTGGCAATTGGTTATGTTTTCTTTGCCTATGGAATTATAATAAGCCAGGCTTTTAACGGCGCAGGCGATACCCAGACGCCAACTTATATTAATCTGTTTGTTTTTTGGGTGTTGCAAATACCTTTGGCCTGGCTACTGGCAAAATATTTAAAAATGGGGCCAGCAGGGGTTTATATAGCCATCGGTGTGGCTGAAACGGTTTTGGCAATTGTTAGTATTATAATATTCAGGAAGGGGAAATGGAAATTGGTAAAGGTTTGATTTTAACTATTTTAGGATAATTAATAAAAATAGTTACAAATTTTGCCTTTCCATTAATTTAACATTATATTTGCACATAACTCAGACAAAAAAATTTTAATAAAATTAAAGTTTATGAAACAAAAACTAACACTAATTCTGGCATTAGCTCTTTTAGCCACAAGTGCCTTTTCCCAAAAATCAAAAAATAAAATGGGAAATGGAGATAAAAAGGGACCACTTTTGGGATTACATTATAACATGCAGGATTTTAATGCTCCTTTGGGTATTAAAGACCCTATTACCGGAAAAGTATACAGTACTTTCAGGGAAATGTCAAAAGGGTTTTCCGTGTCTTACTGGAAAGGTCTTACCAGTAGATTAGACGTTGCAGTAAAAGCAAATGCCAGTTTTCGTGATTACCGTGCAATCCGCACTGGTTTAACTCAAAAAACTGAAATCGGCCTTGAATTGGAACCAACGCTTAACCTGCGTGCGTTTCCGGATGCAGCTTTTCTGAATCCTTTCCTGACTGTAGGTGCTGGAGCCGGATGGTACACAGACAAAATTGGTTTTTATGTTCCTGCAGGTCTTGGTCTTCAGGTTAACTTCAACAGCGTGACTTACCTGTTCTTACAAGGTCAGTACAGATGGGATCTGACCAAAAAGGATGCTAAATACGGTAACAAAAAAGTTACTGGTGATAATTTGTTCTATTCTGTTGGTTTTGCTCAAAATATTGGAAAGGAAAAACCAAAGGTTGTTCCTCCTCCACCACCACCAGTTGTTGAACCACCAAAAGACAGAGATGGAGACGGTGTTCTGGATGTTGATGATAAATGTCCTGATGTTGCCGGTCTTGCTTCTTTACAAGGTTGCCCAGACAGAGATGGCGATGGCATTACTGACGCAGAAGACAAATGTCCTGATGTACCAGGTTTAGCTCGTTATCAAGGTTGTCCTATTCCCGACAGGGATAAAGACGGTATTAATGACGAAGTTGATAAGTGTCCAGATGTTCCTGGTGTTGCCCGTTACCAGGGTTGCCCAATACCAGATACTGATGGTGATGGTGTAAACGATGAAGAAGATAAGTGTATCAACGAAAAAGGACCAGCCTCTAACTTTGGTTGCCCTGTTATCAGCGAAGAAATCATCAAGCGTGTTGCTTTAGCTGCTAAAAACGTATTCTTTGCAACTGCAAGCGATAAATTATTAGCTCAGTCTAACAAAAGGTTGAATGATGTAGTTACTATATTGAACGAAAATCCTACATTCAAAGTACAGATTGATGGTCATACAGATTCTCAAGGTAACGATGAGTACAACCTGGACCTTTCTAACAGAAGAGCTGCTTCAGTTAAAGCATATTTAGTTGGCAAAGGTATTGCTGATAGCCGTTTAAACTCAACTGGTTATGGCGAAACTAAACCAGTTGCTGATAACAACACAGCTAAAGGTCGTGCAGAAAACAGAAGAGTAGAAATGACATTGAGCAACTATTAATAGTTTCTTAAAACGATAAAAAATCCCTCCGAGTAATCGGGGGGATTTTTGTTTTAAAATAAAATATGATCTTGACAAAATAAACTTGAAACAAAAAAATCCTTCCCGTGCAGGAAGAATTTTTTATTGAAAAGTTTATTCAGTATCAAACAGAAAAAAGAGTCATCAATCAAATTTTTTCCTCCAGCTCCATCAGCTTTTCAAAAACAATTTCATAATCTGCATTTGCTTTTTTTAAGTCATCTGCATTTGTTTTGTATGCAGTTTCGGTTTGCTGAAATTTATTTTTATCTCCGTAAATATCTGGTGATGCAAGGTCAAGTTCTAACTGCGCTTTCTTTTTTGTAAGGTCGGCGATCTTTTCTTCAACTTGTTTAAAAAGGTTTTTTTGTTTGTTTAATTCCTTTTTCAATTCTTTATCAATACCGGTGTTTTGGTTATTTACAACAGGTTGAGCAACTGGTTTTGGCTGCTCAGTTTTTGCAGGACTTTCTTTCGCCGGTTGTTTATCTGCAGTACGCTGTGCGCCGCTAGCTTCCGCTTTTAATAATGCAGCATCAGCCTTTGCTTTTCTTTCTTTCCAGTCTTCATATTCGGCATAAGTGCCTTTAAACTCACGTATCTTATAATCTTCAATATCCCATATTTTGTTGGCAATGCGGCTTATAAAATACCGGTCGTGACTTACCAACACGATGGTCCCTTCATATTTATTTAATGACTCCACCAGCAGGTCCACTGAATGAATATCTAAGTGGTTGGTAGGTTCATCCAACATTAAAAAATTAGCTTTGCTGGCAATGGTTTTTGCCAAAGCCACCCGGGCTTTTTCGCCACCACTCAGCACCTTAATTTTCTTTTCAACAGCTTCGCCACTAAATAAAAAGGCACCCAGCAAACTTCTTAATTCCAGATCATTTTTTCCACTCCGGGCTTCCTTCAATTCTTCCAGTACATCATTGTTTTGGTTCAATGCTTCTAACTGATGTTGGGCATAAAAAGATTCTTCTACATTATGTCCCCATTCACGCTCACCAAAAAATGGTTCGGTATCAGCAATAATTCTTAATAAGGTAGATTTTCCTTTACCGTTGGCACCTATCAATGCAATTTTATCGCCACGGTCTATTTCGGCACCGGTATCTTCCAATATTTTTGTTTGGCCAAAACTCTTGCTTACATGTTTTAAAGTGGCTACAATTTTGCCCGGTGTTTTATCAATAGCAAAATTGATTCGCATGTTTGGGCGCTCCAGTTCTACATTTTCAATGCGGTCTAATTTCTCCAGCCGCTTAACAATACTTTGTGCTGCTGCAGCTTTACTGGCTTTGGCTTTAAAGCGTTCAACAAAACGCTCATTTTGCCGTATGTAATCCTGCTGATTTTCGTAAGCCTTTTGCTGCATATCAATACGCAGTGCTTTTTCTTGTTCGTAATAAGTATAATTGCCGGTGTAAAAATGCAATTCCCGCTGATAAAGCTCAACAATTTTATTTACCATTCGGTCTAAAAAGAAACGGTCATGTGATACAATCACCACTGCGCCTGGATAGTGTATCAAATATTTTTCAAGCCATTCAATACTTGGCAGATCAAGGTGGTTGGTAGGTTCATCCATCAGCAACACATCTGGGTTCATTAAGATCATTTTTGCTAAAAGCACCCTCATGCGCCAACCTCCACTAAAATTTTTATATTGTTTTCCCAAATCGGCATTGGCAAAACCAAGACCTTGCAAAATTTCTTCTGTACGGTGATGTATGCTGTAACCATCCAGTACCTCCATTTCATGCAGCAGATCGGCGTATTTATTAGCCAGGCTTTCGTCTCCGGTTCTTTCCAGTTCTTGGCCTAACAATTCCAGTTCTTTTTCTAATTGCTTTACTCTTTCAAAAGCACCCATCGCCACTTCTAGTATAGAATCTTCGGTATCAAAACCCAGGAGGTCCTGGTGTAAAAAACCAATGGTTGTCTCACGACCTTTTTCCACAGTGCCTTTTGCAGGGCTGTACTGGCCGGTTAATACCTTTAGTAAAGTTGATTTTCCGGTACCATTATAACCAATCAGGCCAATACGTTCATTTGGCTGTATGTGCCAGGTAGCATCTTCCACAATCGTTCTGGCACCAAATTCAAATGTTACATTCTGTAATCCTAAAAGCATAATAAAATATAGAAGCGGTTTATAAAGCGGCAAAAATAACGAATATCGAACCTTAAAGCCCAATTCATGTTTTAAAATGAAAATTATTTGGAGTTGAAGCATTAATATCTTTGGTGAGTGGTTAGCTTTGCAGAAAAGTAAATAAAATGAAAAAAATCCTTTTAGGTTTATTGATACTAATACTCGGTGTTGCAGGCTATTACTGGTACATGTTCAGTAAAGCTGGTGGTGGAAACCATGGTCCAAAACAGGGAGCGCTTACATTAAAAAAGCATTCAGATACTTTCAACCTGTCAATAAATGCAGCTATGGATGCTTATTTTGAAATGGCTGCCGCATTTGTGGATGCAGATACAGCAAAGGCAAAAACTGCAGCTGCTAAATTTGTAAAACTGCTTGATACCATCCCGATGATTGAATTAAAAAAGGACACTTCCAATATTTACGACATAGCTACCGGGACTTTCGACGGTATAAAAAGTAACGCTGCTGATATTTTAGTTCAGACAAATCTGCAGGAAATGCGCAAGGATTTCAGTATGGTATCGGAAAACCTGTACCCGTTTTTTAAAATAATAAATTACGAAGGCGATAACATGTACTGGCAAAATTGCCCGATGGCTTTTGGCGACGAAAAAGAAGCCAACTGGGTAAGTAAAACTAAAGAAGTTGTTAATCCATACCTGGGAAAAAATCATCCCGAATTTAAAGCGACTATGCTGCATTGCGGAATGGTAAAAGATACAATCAAAGCAAAGTAGAAGAGCAAAAGACCGTATTTGCCGGAATTAAGTTTACGCACTATGAAAACATTTTTTTTTATTTTTCTGTTTGCATCGGCGGCTTTAAATTTATCTGCACAAAATAAATATACCATCAGCGGATACGTCAAAGATTCGCTGAATGGCGAAACCCTGATTGGGGCAACCATTGCTGTACAGGGCAAAACAAAAGGTATCAGCAGTAATTTGTATGGCTTTTATTCCATTACACTGGATGAAGGAAAATATATCCTTATTGCTACTTTTGTTGGCTATCGTATCAAAGCTGTTTCAATTGACCTGCGGGCCGATACCAAGATTAATTTTGAAGTATTACCCAGAGCTTACCTGGCAGAGGAAGTTGTGGTATCGTCTAAAAAAAGAGATGCCAACGTAAAGAATGCGCAGATGGGAAAGTTTACATTACCCATTGAACAGATAAAATCAATTCCTGCGTTTTTAGGAGAAGTTGACTTGCTGAAGACAATCCAGTTTTTACCAGGTGTTCGCAATGCAGGAGAGGGTAGTGCAGGTATTTATGTGCGGGGTGGTGGCCCCGATCAGAATCTGATACTACTGGATGATGCACCGGTTTATAATACGGGTCATCTCTTTGGTTTTTTCTCCATCTTTAATTCAGATGCAATTAAGAACGTAACGCTTATTAAAGGCGGTATGCCTGCACAATATGGCGGACGATTATCTAGCGTGCTGGATGTTTCAATGAAGGAGGGAAATAACCAGAAATTTCAGGTCGATGGTGGTATTGGCTTAATTGCATCCAGACTTTCCATACAGGGGCCGTTAATAAAAAATAAATCGTCTTTTATTGTTTCGGGTCGCCGCACTTATATAGATGCCATTGCAAAACCATTTATAAAATCGGGTAGCCAGTTTAAGGGTAGTGGTTATTATTTTTATGATCTGAATGCAAAAGTCAATTATATTTTTTCTGACAAGGACAGGATATACCTGAGTGGTTATTTTGGGCGAGATGTTTTTGATTTTGCCAATAATAAACAAAGCCTGAAGTTCAATATACCTTGGGGCAATGCAACTGGAACCCTTCGTTGGAATCATGTTTTCAATAACAAATTGTTTGGAAACACGACCGCTGTTTACAACGATTATAATTTTACTTTTAATGCCATACAAAACGATTTTCAGCTAAAACTGGCATCGGGAATCAGAGATCTTAGTTTAAAACAGGATTTTGATCTTTATACCTATACCGGCCACAAACTGAAATTTGGTGGTATTTACACCTATCATAAATTTACCCCTTCAGTTATAAGTGGCAAACAGGATTCTACGGTTTTTGCGCCCAATAACGCCCAGGTAAAATTTGCCCACGAGGCGGCTGTTTACTTGCAGGACGATTGGGAAATAAATGAGAAACTAAAAATTCATATTGGGTTAAGATACAGTTTCTTTCAACAAACAGGGCCTTACAAAATTTACCAGACAGATGATAATGGAAACCGCACCGACAGCACCGTTTTTGGAAAAGGAAAAGCTGTAAAAACTTATGGCGGACTTGAGCCTCGTTTTACCATGCGTTATGCGCTTAATGATGAAACTTCAGTAAAAGCATCTGTAACCAGAAACCTGCAGTACATACATCTGGTAAGTAATGCAGGTACTACTTTGCCCACCGATATTTGGGTGCCCAGTACGTATAAAGTAAAGCCGCAAATCAGTTGGCTATATGCTTTGGGCCTTTTTAAAAACTTTAAAGACAATATGTATGAAACCTCTGTAGAGTTGTATTATAAGCAGATGCAGAACCAGATTGAATATAAAGAAGGATACACTCCCAATAGCCTGGATGATACTGAGAATTCGTTTGCATTTGGTAAAGGTTGGAGCTATGGTGCCGAGTTTTTTGTGAATAAAACCAAGGGGCGTTTAACTGGATGGATTGGTTACACTTTAAGCTGGACCTGGAGAAAATTCCCCGACTTAAACTTTGGTGAAAAATATCCGGCAAAATACGACCGTAGAAATGATATGAGTGTTGTAGCAATTTATGAGTTAAACAAAAAATGGAAATTATCTGCTTCCTTTGTTTTTGGTACCGGCAATGCAGCTACATTGCCACAACGTTTTTATATCATCAACGGCATACTTACACAGCAATACAGCCGTATTAATGAATACCGCTTACCAGCCTACCACCGGTTGGATTTTGCAGCAATCATGACACCGAAGAAAAATCTAAGACGCAAGTGGAAGAGTGAATTGGTATTCAGTGTTTACAATTTGTACAACCGTAAAAATCCATATTTTGTTTATTTCGATCAATCCGGAAGCCCTTACAATGGTACGTTAGCAATACAGGCCAAACAGGTTTCTTTGTTTCCGGTAATACCTGCAATTACCTGGAATGTGAAATTCTAAAAATTAAAAAGCATCAGCTTTAAAACTGATGCTGAGTAAAATATCAAAATAAGAATGGGTTAGCGTGTGAATGTTTGATAGCGCTCTACATAGGCACCCGGAAAAGCAGGGTCCGGTCCTTTTGAAACCAAAGTAAATAATACATTAGTCAGTGTAATCATTGTCCAATCGTAGCTTTTTGGAGAAGAGTTTGTTATTAGTTTGCCCGATCCAGCAAATTCATACGTGCCTAAATCAGAAGTGGTACTATTGAGTTTGTATTCAAATTTTCCGTCTGCATCAAATCGTACAAAATTCTTTGGCTTGGGGGTTGATTTTATAACGGTATCTTTTACAAACAACCCATTTTCATAGATTCTGAGCTGAACCCGGTTTATAACCCATTCGCCCACAACCAGTTGTTCTTTGGGTAAATCAGTGCTGGTATCCGCCTTTGCACATGAATTAAAAAAAGTAGAAATGGAAAATAAACCTGCTAAAAGCAGCATAGAGGTATAAGTAGTTTTCATCACAAAAAATATTGGTTAAAAGCATAACGCCTAACCGGTTATTTTATTGTTTAGTTTTTGACTTATGTATAAACCGGATGACTCCACTTTTTTGCAAATCGGAAGAAATACGCACTTCGTACCTGTTATCGCCATCATTTACAACCATTAGTGCCGTATTTGGAGCTATAGTTCCCAGGTTTTCGGCATACATAATCAGTTCATTTACACTTTGATTATCCTCCACATCTAGTGTAAGCCTGATTGCTTTATCGCTAAGCCGCTTATGGGATAACAGCAGTTTATCATTAAAGAATAATGAAATACTGTCGCCATCAATTTCCCCGTTATCATACAAATCAACAGTAAAGCTTTTATTATCAATTTCTATAGTTTTAATGAGCTCGTTATTCCGTTTTTTATAAGCTTCATCCAAAACCTTATTTTGTACAGGCTCCTTTTTTATTACCGGCTCAGGGCTTGGTAAATTATTTGTAACTACTTCTTTTGATTCTGTATTGCCTTTTTTATTCGGCTCGGTTCTTACAGCTGGAGGTTCAATTATTCTTTTACTGTCTTTTTTTACAACCGGCGTTGTAGTTTTTTGCGGTTGTACTTTAACCACCGGTGGCGCTGTAATTTTTTTAGGAACAGTTTTTACAATAGGTGCTACAGGTTGTTTTTTTATTGCCACAGGCGGTGTTGCAGGTTGCGTGGTTTTGGGTTTTGTTACTGTTTTTGATTTGGTAACCGGGTTGTTAATATATGCCGGGTTCTTTTGTAAAATCCTGCGGGTTAAAATAGTTGTTCCAAAGCCGCAATCTCCCTGCTGACTTGGTACCGGTACCCAACCGCCTTCGATTGATTGTTCATCGTCTTTTTTAAAATAAGTTAAGCGATGTATTTGAAAACAATTTCGAATGGTAACTGGAACATTGGTTTTGGTTCGTTCTGTTTCTTTAACTTCAATTGATTTGCTTGCTTTATCGATGGTGCCACTTAATTTACAGATGGTATAATAGCGCTTTCCGCCATCGTTGAAATAAGTGTACGAATAACCGGTAACCTTTGTGCCACTGCATTCCAGTTCCAGTACATATTCGCAACGGTCGCCTCCCCAGCCGGTAAAAGAAGTACTCTTATCTATAAATTCACCTTTCCATTGGCCGGTAAAATTTTGGGCCGAAAGACTTGCTGAGATAAAAACAAATAAAATAAACGGTACAATTTTCTTCATCCCTGCAAAGATATTTTAGATTAATTTTTCCATAGCTAATACTTCGTTAAATTTGCAATTTAAAATCAGTCATTGGTCATTAAGTCATTTTAAGAGTACTGGTTTCGATACTCCCGCCAGATGGGTTATAATTCAATGACTAATGACTTCTTAAATAAAGATATGATAAAGATAACATTACCCGATGGAGCAATAAGAGAATATGAGCCTGGAAGTTCTGCATTTGATGTGGCAAAATCCATCAGCGAAGGGCTGGCAAGAAAAGTACTTGCAGCCAGTATTAACGGCGATGTGTGGGACATGCACCGCCCAATAGATACCGATGCTTCTCTTAAATTACTTACCTGGGATGATACAGAAGGTAAATCAACTTTCTGGCATTC
>Ga0105046_10005437_pt1 | contig 20148 bp, 19 predicted proteins | sample MAT03_FD_78385 | JGI IMG/M metagenome (GOLD analysis project Ga0105046, IMG submission 78385) | Freshwater microbial communities from Lake Fryxell liftoff mats and glacier meltwater in Antarctica - MAT-03 (megahit assembly) | ecosystem: Environmental > Aquatic > Freshwater > Ice > Liftoff... | reverse complement strand
ATAAAACAGATAAATGATCAAACTCCAGTCTGGAAACCAAAGTTAGATCATCCTTGGAGAAATGAAATTTTAGGCGACATTTCTAAAGAGTTTAAAAGACGACATTTCTAAATAGTTACAACATACTGCCTATAAGAAAATACCGGGACAATCAATAACTGAAAGCCTCGGTATTTTTTATTTCAAAATCTTACAAGATTAAAATTGAGTTTTTATTTCATAAATCAAATTTTATAAATTTAAGCACTATTCTGTTCTAACCACTGAATTATCGACGTCTCAAAGTCTGATGGCATTTTTGATAATTTGCCACGCAGGACATTGTCTTTTCCGCCACCTTGAGCACCCTGTGTTCTCAGCCACTCACCAAACTCTTTAATCTTAAATTTATTTATAAAATCTTTAGAAACTATAGCCATAAAGCTCGAGCTATCTTGGTTTTTGTTTACCACAAAATAGAAGCCGGGCTTATTTTTTAAAAGCATTTCGGAAACCTGCTCAATATCTGGCATATCGTGTAATTCTAAAAACAAAAACGGCATAGCTTTAATTGTTTTAGCCTTGGTTGCCCATTCCTGAATTTTTGAGCCATAAAGCTCTTTTCTAAGATTTTTAATTTCGTCGTTAGCAGCCTTAAGCTGCTCTCTTTGTTTCTTAATAGCATCAACAATCTGTTCTTGCGGAACCTTGAATTCTTGAGATAAAGTCTTGGCATCATTAAACAGATTTTGATATACCTCAAGAGCTTTTGGACCGGTTAAAGCAACAATTCGTCTATTTCCAGCAGATAACGCATAAACTTCGGTGATCTTAAATACCCCAATTTCTCCGGTAGAGTTAACATGCGTTCCACCACATAATTCAGCTGAAAATCCTGGAACTTGGACAACTCTCACTTTTTCTGGATTATATTTTTCTCCGAAGAATGCTATAACACCCTTTCCGGTAGCCTCTTTTAAGGTAGATTGCTCAATCTTTACAGGAATATCTTCCATAATTTTTTTATTTACTAGATCTTCTACCAATCTAATTTGGTCATTACTTAAATTCTCTAAGCTAGTAAAATCAAAACGAAGATAATCTGGCTCCACAACAGAACCTGACTGTCTAACACCCTTACCCAAAACTTCAATCAAGGCAGCTTGCAATAAATGCGTAGCAGTATGATTTTTCATGGTATTAATTCGTGTTGGGCTATCTACTAGCAACACCACCTTTGATCCAACAGATAAATCTACTGGCGCTTGAATTAATGCAGCAATAGCATTATTGATTTTCTTTAAGGCGATCAACTTAGCTTGTTTATCACCAACCTTGATATAACCTTGGTCACTTACCTGGCCACCACATTCAACATAAAATGGTGACTCTTCTGTAATGATATAGCACTCAGATCCAGCGGATACTTTATCCACAAAATTATCATTTACCATAATTGCATTGATTGTTGTTTCTGCAGTATGCTCATCATAACCAGTAAAGGTTGTCGCAATCGATTCGTTATCCATAAATTCTTGAATTGCTGAACTGCTATCTGAACATTTTTTACCAGAACGTAACCGCTGTTCTTCCATATTGGTTTCGAAGTTATCGACATCAACCACAAAACCACTTTCTTGGGCAATTACCTTGGTAAGTTCTAGCGGGAAACCATAGGTATCGTATAACTTAAATGCTTGATCACCAGATATAATCTTATCTTGGTTTTTTGCTGAATTTTCTTGAATATATTTTGCTAAAATAGTTTGACCTTGTACTAAATTATGATCAAACTTTTCGGTCTCATTAGTTAAGGTAACTACAATCAATTTTAGATTATTTTTTAATTCTGGATAAATCGACGAAAAATGTTCTGACAGAGTAACAGCTAATTCAGGGAATATATTTTTTTCTGTTAGTTTTTTTGAAAATAATAAAGCTCGGCGAATGATTTTGCGTAACACATAACCACGGCCTTCATTTGAAGGAATAACGCCATCAGCGATAGCGAATGATGACGACCTAACATGATCTGCTAGCACTCGAAATGCTGATTTTATTTTGTCAGGAGCAGCTGCATAATGAATACCGGACAACTGCTCAATTTTTTTGATTATTGGCATAAATAAATCTGTTTCATAAACAGACTCTTTATCTTGCATGATGGAAGTTAATCGTTCAAGACCCATCCCTGTGTCAATGCCAGGAGATTTTAAAGATTTCAGAGTACCATCTGGCTGTTTATCAAACTCCATGAATACCAAGTTCCAAATTTCTAAAAATCTATCACAGCTACATCCTGGCGCACAGTTATTTTCCCCACAGCCAACATGACCGCCTCTATCAATATAAATCTCAGAGCAAGGACCACATGGCCCGGTTTCGCCCATCTGCCAAAAATTATCAGCTTCGCCCAACTTAATGATCTTAGAAGGACTAAGCCCAATAGTTTCTTGCCATATTTTATACGCATCCGCATCATCTTTATAAACACTTGCGATAAGCTTATCTTTATCAATTTTCAGTTCTTTGGTTAAAAAATCCCACGCATAAATTATGGCTTCTTTTTTAAAGTAATCTCCAAACGAAAAGTTACCCATCATCTCAAAAAAAGTTAGATGCCTTCTCGTAAAACCTACATTTTCAAGGTCATTATGCTTCCCACCAGCACGAATACATTTTTGTATGCTAACTGCCTTAGAGTAACTACGCTTTTCTTTTGATAAAAAGACATCCTTGAATTGGTTCATTCCTGCGTTGGTAAACAACAAAGTAGGATCTTGTGCTGGTATCAAAGATGAGCTAGGGACAACTTCATGATTTAATTTTTTGAAAAAATCAAAAAATTTAGTTCTAATTTCAAAAGAGTTCATACGAAAATCCAATTTTTTATTAAGATTTTTTTACTTAAAATTATAGCATATTTACAAAAAGTCCCTAATATACAGGACCATCTCATTTGACAGCTAAATTCTAAAGTAATTCTAAAAATACGTTCGCATCCTTCAACTCAGCCGTCGCCAAAGCTATACGGAACACGTAAAATTACGGCGGGCAAGAATTAATAGTCTTTAGTAGTGAGTATGGTCGAACTATCAGAACGAAGGCTGATTAATATTCTATTTTGATTGGCCCCAATTTAAATTTCTTCAAATGAGATAGCTTCGGCCCTGTTCTAATGCCAAAATTTTATAAGGAATCCAATTTTATTAGCGCTGAGATTTTCACTAAATCTTAATCATCAGAACTGGGTACAAGTACTGCCGCATTCACTAAGAAATCTACATCCCAAGTAACAGCAGCAAGTGCCAACGAAAGCGCCGTCATCCCCCAATAAAATTTTTTCTTCAAAGACTGCGGTTTTTTAGCTTGAGCAGAATTAGAATTATTAGCCTGAGTTATAGGCACAGATAAAGAATCATCTTGGACGCCCTCTGCATCATTAAACTCACCGTCATCTGCATCATCAACTATATCATTTGCATCTTCAACTATATCATTTGCATCTTCAACTATATCATTTGCATCTTCACGCTCATCAAAAAGATCATTATAATAGCCTTGTAATAATTGCTTCTTGGTCAATTCAGGCAGTCTATCTATCAACCCTGCAATAAATTCGAGCTCTTCTTCTTGATTATCAAATTCTATTTCTTGCTTCGGCTTACGAGATTCAAGTTTCTGTTTTGCGGACAATTCAGAAATAAGTTCAGCCAAATTCTGAACCGTTTTTCTTCTGCCTGTTGACTCATAAAAGGATTTTTTTTTCATATCCCCAAGAGAACGTCTCTTCTCTTGCGCTATAAGTGTAAGAAGGGTTTCAACCTGAGTAGCCTTAGCATTACTAACATCCAGATCTCCCTCTAAAAGCTTCTTTGAGCTATGGCGTAATTTTGATATTTCTTTTTGCTTATTTGTCTTTTCCATTGAGACAAGATTAAGATGAAAAACTAATATCAATGGAAGGAAAACCCAATTTTCATATCTCAACATTTTTATAAACCCTTAAATTTAAATAACATTAGAGACAAAATAAACAGTATCTATCAAATTTTCAACAATTTAAAAAATAAATTTGCATCATAATCCAACAGCTATAGAGCAGAAACACAAACAACAGCAGAGATAACATAGCCAAAGAAATATCAGCGGTTTTACGAGCTCTTTATCAAACATATACATTTTCAAATTTCATACATTAAATCACAATTCACAGAGTATCTTAATCTTTTAAATAATATTCATCTGTTAAAGTACAGTATCTATATACAAAATAAATAACTACCGAAATTGCACCCACGCCCCAAAAGTAGTTTGCTAATTCATTTTTATTACCAACCTGATTGCTATTTTTTTTGCTCTGTTTTTTTATCCGTTGATTGTTAGCAGGGTGGGTATGCCGCAAATTAACTGGCACAAATGAAGCTTCATCCTGCTCATTCTTTTCTCTAAGCTCTAGAAGCTCCTGCCACAAAATATCTATCTGACGATCTTGCGTTTTTATTTTTTGTCCTAGCTTCGCCCGTTCTTTTTCGATACCAGAATCATAACCATTATCTTCACTATCTACCATATCTTCAGAGCCTAAATTTTGGTTTTGCTGCATGATGCCTTGAGCCATAAGCTTATCATCCGCCGAACCCTGATCCATGCCGTAATTGTTGAAAACATTTGACACTATCAAAGAGCATAAGATGCTATATAAAATCTTAAACACATTCCCCCCTTCATCTGACTACAAATTATTATCAACTTAGACATTAATCTATAATTTTGCAACAGCTTAATTTAAAAAATTATATTATAAATTTTTAACTATATTTTACAACAACCTTCACGGCTAAAAACATTGTTCAATACCACTAACCATATCACTTTTAATTTTAACTAAAATCCTGGAATTTCTGAATAGTTATTATACCTTCTAGAGTCTCGATTACCTCCAAAACAAAATTGATACAATTTATATATGACCAAGTTAACACATCCAGCTACAAACAAGACACCAAAAGGATGTATTTTATCAGTTGGAGTATCTATCTTATCAAGCCCCTCATCAATGCCACCTCTGCCAATTTCGGCATTATAATCATCTTCCTCGATCATGGACTGCTGATCGTCAACCCCTGCGTCCAACTCTTTCTGTTGCATTTCTGGAATTTGATCAAACAATGATTTTAACGAATCAGGCAATTGATTATTTAATTGTTCCGTTACACTAGGTTCGGCGTCTGCAGATTCCGACCTGCAAGTTTTCACCGGGTTAAGCGCTCGCTCTTTTAATTTCTTAGATAGTTTTAACTGCTTCAGAAGCTTGCGCTCCTCTCTTTTAATAAGCACACTCCATAACTTCTCTTCTTCCTCTATCCTAGCCAATTCCCTTTGCTTTTCGGCAAGCCTTTGCCTCGAGCTTTTTTGATGGCCACGAGCAACAGAAGATTTAGGTATCTGCTCCTTCTCCATTGCCGAAATAGTACCAACTGCAGAGATTAACAAGAAAATAGCAATACAATAATTCAACCTAAACATACCACTATCCCCACCTATGTATTTAGTATTCTAAATAGTATAATAAAGACCCAACATCTCTTTTCAATAATTATCGGGGCAAATTTTTGCTTTGATGTTTTCCTGAAAATGCTCTCTTGCTTTTTTTACTCCCCAATTTGTACAATTATTATATAAGGAGGCTTATGAAGACGAATCTACGTAACATTGTTTTTAAAACCAGAAATCCTAGTTCATTATTTAAACCTATAATTATTGCCCATAGAGGGGCAAGCGGTTATGAACCAGAAAATACCCTGCTTTCTTTTCGACGCGCATTAGAAATGGGTTGCCAGGCTATAGAGCTTGATGTATTTCTTACACATTCGGGAGAAATAGTTGTTATACATGATGAGACCATAAATCGAACAACAAATGGAACGGGTTATGTCAGCCAGTTTTCAATCGAGCAGCTAAAATCATATAACGCAGGCAAAGGTGAAAAAATACCACTTCTGTCAGAAACGTTCGATCTTATTGAAAAAGCATATGGAAAACAAATCGAATCGGGTTTTATACTAAACATTGAACTCAAAGAACCACGTACAGCTAGGCCTGTAGCGGATTTAATAAAGTATTATCTCAACAAAAAAAAATGGGACGGGAATAATTTTATAGTTTCGTCATTTGATCATCAAGCAATTCAAGAATTCCAGCATTATCTACCAGATATAAAAACTGGGGCTATCTTTTTCAGAAGCGATGATAATGTGATAGAGGTTACCCAACAATCTGATGCCCAATATATTATTTTAGATTATCAATCAATTACTTATAACTTAATCGCAAAAGCCCACAAAATTGGTCTGTTCATATTCGTTTATACCGTAAATGATCCCATTATCGCCCAAGAATTAGCCACCTGGCACATTGATGGGATAATTACAGATTTTCCAGATATTTTAAACTGTTCAGAATCTGATCCTAACATACTCCATTAACATGCGTCGCATTAAAACGCGCTATATTAATAATGTGTTACATTAAAAATGCCTTACTTTAAATAGCTCTAATAATATAAAATGTACTGGCCAAAAAACTAACAGCGGAAACCCAATCAACATAATAATGAACCATGCATGTTGACCGATTTTAATATGACGCATGTTGGGCAAGAATACCCAATTTATATTTTTTTCTGGGTCAGTAAAGAAATAGGATAGTGATAAGATCAACCAGTATAAAATGGTCATATAATACATTGCTCGTTTATCGTAGCCGTATTCCCATAAATAAAAAAGCCAAATAATTGGCACAACGATATGAAACAACGATAACATTCGCAATCCAAGCGAATAAGTAGAATCAAACATATAATCTGCAAGTTTTATTTTACTCGTTCCAAAAATAATTAAGTACAAAAAATCGAAACACCAGATCAATTCAAATGCTAGTACACCAACCGCGGCCATACTCATCAATAATCTCGAATCCATCAAAAGAGCAAGTACCGTTAAAAACAAGCCGACATCAGATAGCCACAAAAAATTTTGTGGGCCATAATAGTACCAATAAACCGGAATTAAAATACTCACGAAAAGAGACGATAAAATCTTTATAATATACCAATTCATAACTATTCCACTATCAATCAATTATCACTAAACAAATAGTTAAATCTTTGGAAAAAATCGCCAAAGTACTCTATTTTTCTTTTAAAAGTATACTGAATACATACAAACAAATTATATAATTATATACTTGTAAATCATATTCACTCATTTTTGTTAAAAACAAAAAGTTTTTAGCACATTAACTGCCATTGAGCATCCTTTTAAAGGGTCTCATAATTTTTGTAAGATTAGGCTTTTGAGAAACCCATTAAATTAGCATAACCTTATATTATTAAATGAAAAATTATGGAAAAAATTATGTTAACAAAATTACTATATTTTCTGTGCTTGCTTACCGTAGGATCAATCAGCATATGCATGAATGAACCCGCTGATGAGCCTCCATTTGGCACCGCTGAATCTAAAGGCGATTTCAATGATGAACAAAAGTTTGATTCTGATTCTTCAAGCCAGGTTAAAAGAAAAAAATTTTTAATGGAACTCAGGCAGTTACTTGAAAAACAAGATATTTCGCCACGGGACAAAGAAACTGAAATTATATGGCACCTTCGAGCTTTTCCCCAGTATACCCTATCGGTCAATGAGATTCTTAGAGAATTGCCAAGAGAAAAATTCCCCTCACTATTTGACTTCCTAGAAACAACCTGTCCTAGTTATAGAGACTTAATTTTAACCGCAGCGCGTAATAATGATATGAAAGCAGCGCAAGAATTGACTCATTTTTCTAGTTACCTGATGGGGCATATGCTTACTAGTGGACATTATTTAAAGTCGCTAACCCAACAGCAATTACCAATAATGCTGCTAGATGAAATAGTTATCTATAACGGTATTAATTATGACATTCTTTCTGGAGGCAAATATTTACAAAACGCTATTGAGAACAATGGCGAGCTGGATCTTATCTTAAGATTTATTAACACGGCGAATCTAGCGCAACTGAATGCCCAAGACACAGAGGGGAACACAGCCCTACATAAAGCTGCCTACTGTTGGGAAAATACAGATTCTAATGATTTAAAAATTCGCAGCCAACAAATCATAAACAGTTTACTTGCGCGTGGCGTTAATACGAGTCTCGTGAATGCTGCGGGAGTAGCTCCTACTGATCTTACATTTTTTAACAATCAGATAGATCGAAATCCCTCAAATCACCTTAATGCCAGTGGCACCTCAGTTACCACTAAAAAAACTAAACCAGTTGCTATGATAAAGCCAAATAAAACATCATTCAACCTTAGAAAAATAACGGTATTAACCCTTACAGCAATCGCAGTAACATATTTTGGATATAGGCTATTTTATAATCAGAATGATACAAAAATTATAAATCAGCACTAGTCGCAAATAAAAGCAATGTATTAAATAAATGGAAAAAATTATGGTAAAAAAATTATTTAGCATCCTATTCTTAACCACCATAGCCATAGCAAGCTTATGCATGGAAACAGAAAATATAACCCCACCCAATCCATGGTTCAACGATTTTAAACATGAATTTGATAGATTAGCACTTAATAATAATCAAGATGCAATCATAAAATTTTTAGATGACCGCGGGGAGACATTGACAGACGAAGAATTTTGTTATGTCATTGCTCAAACTCACCTAAAAAATTCTCAGTCGAAAGAATCATTCGCAAGAGTGATCAATCATTTAAACCGTGAATATGAATTTGACACAAATCATAAACTGATAGCTGCAATTAACAGCGCCAATAGGCAAAAGGTTACCCAGCTGACTAATTTTAAAGATTATATAACATTTGATGGCCAATTTATGAAGGATGATTACTATAACCATCTAACTGAGATGGGATTAGATGCTTCTCTTATAAAAAATATTCAAGACCTCCTAGATCTTCATGCGAATCCATCCAGCCAAGACGATAACAGCACAACATCATATGATTCAAATGTTTGTATGCCAAATCCCTTAATGCTTCTTAACGATAATGAACCCTCTAAAGCCATGCCAACTGAAACAAGCACATCTGCATCAAACAGCACCCTCGACATCTCTACACAAACCACAACAACTAACTCAGTGATTGTACAACCACAGAATGTCCAAGTTCAGAAAAAACGTTCCTATTTTAACCTTAAAACTCTGGCGATGTTTTCATTAACAGTTACAGTGGGATGCTATGTTAGTTATAGAATATTTAACAAATGCAATAACCCAAAAATTATCACCGCTAGGTAATAAAATGTCTTAAATGATGGAACAATTATGATAAAAAAATTACTAAATATTTTATGGCTAACTTCTATAACCTCATTAAGCTTATGCATGGCAGGAGACTTCCTTGGCGAAACTTACTCACACTTTCAATCTTCTACGCAATTTAGAATTGAATTGGACAAATTAATAGTAGCGGGAAACCAGGATGAAATAATACGATTGCTAAGCAATAATAATACATTTGCATCTGAAAATTTATCCTACATCATTGCAAAAGTTCACCAAAGTAACAGAATCAACGACAGATCGCTCGAATCCGTTATTGAGTACCTAAATTCATATTTTGTGCTCGATCCCGAACATCACTTAATAGCCGCAGTTAACGCTCTTGATTATGAGAAAATTAAAGAATTAACTCATTTTAAGAATTATATAACAAAGAACAAACTTAGGATGGAAGAGTATAGAAAATATTTATTTAGTCTAAACCTGCGAACCACTCTATTGGATGAAATCATCATAAACGATGGAATAAATTATCAGGACATCAGTGGTATTAGATATTTACAATGTCTTATTGAAAGCTATAAACAAGAGCATACTATTTTTCTTATTTCAAGCTTTATCAACAATGCCAGCCTCAATCAGCTTAACTTTCCAGATTTCGAGGGAAGTACCGCTTTACATAAAGCAGCACAATTATGGGAATACTACAAACAACAGGTAAACTCTGACGGCCAAGAACATGCACAAAGTATTATAATAGAGTTATTGCACCGGGGAGCCAATCCAATTATTAAAGACAATAATGGCGACGCATTTTCTGATTCTCAATTCTTTACTGAAAATCGTTCACTTTGTTTAAAATACGCTACTCCTAATTATCGAAAAGTTTTAGAATCTAAAATTAGCAGCCTAGCAAGAAATACTAAAGCACCTAAACTAGATACGCAACATCATAACATTAAGACAATCGTACCCCCAAAAATTAAAACAAAAAATAAACAATCTGGTTTTAACACCAAAACAACTTTAGCTGCGTTAACTCTAGCAGTAGCCGGATGCTATTTGTGTTACAAGATATATACAAAAAGCAACAGTTCAAAGTTTAGAAACTTACGATGAATAAAATAACTTTGTTGCAACCACACATCAATGCTTAGCCACACTTTAGGAAAGATATGTTAAAAAAATTATTCAGTATTTTATGCATAATAGCTATAAATTCATCACTTCAATGCATGGAAAAGGAATACGAAGGCATCGACGCCTATGCAGACTCTGATACTAGCGAAATGAATCAATTAATACAGTTAATTAAAATTGGCGATCAAGAAATAATCATAGATTTCTTAGGCATTCATGCTGAATTTAGACAGAAGTATGTACTAAATATTCTTCAATTAATTGAAAAAGGAACGCTAAAGAAAGTTGTCGAATACCTAATGGAGCAGTATGAAATCGATAAAGGAAGCAGCCCCACAAAACGCCTTATTATCAGGGACAACACAGAACCAACTGTTCAACTAAAGAACTATAAAAATGATGCTGATTTAGAAAACAGGCATTTACAGTCTCAATTACGAGCAAATTCAGATGGTACCTATACCAAAGAGATTATACAATTTATAAAAAATGCAGATATCAAAGAACTTAATGCTGCAGAAACAGATGGCACCACTGCCCTACAAACAGCAGAAGTTCAATTTTATCATGCTAAGAAAAATGGAAGCAAACATGCCGAGTCGTACAGCTCTATCATAAATGCTTTAATGGAACGTGGTGTAGAAGGATGCTCAAATAGAGACAAAGAAGCTCTTACGCCAACCGATTTATTAGCAATTAAATTCAATGATACAAATACAATAACTGATAATTCAGAAGAGTCTCCACAAATAGAAACTTCTAGCATTTCTACAACAAGACATAGAGCACACCGTTCTCCTAAGAGTTTGGATAAATCAGCAGAAAGTTCTCATCCAAGCTTTAGATTAACAGCATTATCAATAGGAATTGCTGCCGTATTATATGTATCGTATAAGACGTTTAACAATCGCAATATTCAAAAAGCCGTTAAGGCAAAATAAAGCGCGCTGCGCACTGCATCATCTTATCGCATATAATTCGTATCTTGGTAACGCACTATTTTTTATGCCTTCATAAAAAGACATAATCAATTATAAGCTAATTCTCTATTGTGTTTTTCTAAGTTTTGCGCATTTACTACAACGAATATTATGTTTCTGCGTATCTTTACACACACCAAGTATATCTTGATATATCAATTGGTTATTACATGTGCAACAACACAAAACAGGCCCCATAGAGCTGATTAAATTTAACATTTGAAGTGCCTGGAGAGTCATTTGCTCATGAGTTAGAGTACACGGAATAACTTCCTCATCAATTTCTTCTGTTATATCACAATCAGAATCTGAACTTGGATCTTCTTCCATTGCGTTTATATTACATGCCAGGCATAGAAATAACATAATCTTCAATAATTTCATCTTTATCTCACCGAAATTTTAAATGTAACATTTAAAATGATTTTAACAGAAAAATAATGCCGGGAATATTATTTGATGGCAATAAATTACTTTTGGTCTCTTGCGCTAAAGAATAAATCTGCACTTGATCGTATTTTAAGCTTTTTTATGGTGAGTAATGGCGTAGCCATCTAGGCTTCGTTAAAACTTCGCCGGACACAGGGCGTAGTTTGCTCTACTCCGCAAAAATGCTTCGAAGAGCAGGCCGAGCTTGTCCTTCGTAGCCTTGGCGAAGTAGGAAAGGCCCGGATCCTCCTGCGCTTTTTCAAGCTGCGGCGGACACGTAAACGAAGATGTATCGATCAGGAAGATTGATACAGTCTTTTTAATGCGAAAGCTCTACCGGAATGCGATTTTAAATATTTTTCAAAATTTAAAGCTGTAGATTGGTCTATAAAAGCAGAAAAGTAAATTAAGTTCCAAGGATAATAATCTTTAGTATATTCAGAACCACCTTCATTATGCTTTTTTACTCTTGATTCAATATCTAAAGTATAGCCTATGTATATTTTTTTAGGAAAGTTTACAGATTTAATAATATAAACATAATACATGATTCTATCTTATAAATAGCCCGTCGTCGCCTAAAGGCTATGCCGGGCAGTCTTCGTTTTTTTAATTTATTAATCATTTTGACTGGCGCAGCCAGGCGTAGTTTGCCGAGCCGGAAGGCCCGGATCCTCCTGCGCTTTTTCAAGCTGCGGCGGACACGTAAACGAAGACTGGTGGAGGCGATGGGAATCGAACCCATGTCCGTAGTACAAAAAACATAAAGCGCTACATGCTTAGTCTTTTTTGTTTTTCATATAAAGACACCTTAAAGACCAAGTATAATCTTTATACGCTTGATTTGTGATACAATCAGGCTATTAAACCAAGGAACCTTGCCTGAATGTCCTATTTCTTTTTTATACGAGTTAGTTGATTATATAGGCATAATCTCGTAACAAGGCTCGCAAACGCCTAAGCGTATGCGAAAACAGAATTATTAGTTTCTGCACTTATTGTTTGTCTATTTATTTTACGAGCACTTAGACAAAGCTCGACATGCTCTTTAAGTCCATTGTATAACGTCGAAGCCAGTACGCCCCCGAGATTTTCAAAGAATTAATTTCTTTAATTAACTATATACAATTATATTCAATAATTGCAAATCCGTCAATTTATGATCAGAATACATAAATAGAGCTTCTCATGCAACACTATACTAATCCATTTTTCCGCTCAACCTCGCCGATCATTAGCTTTACCATTTAGCCTACAAATTAAGATCACAATTCTGTTGTTTCAAGTAAGACAATTATAGTAAAATTCAAAAAACAACACCTATTTAAATTTAAAACATATGCCTGTTGTACTTATTTTTTAGTAATTTTTTATCTTTGAGTCGTTCAATTTTCATGGTATCTTTAGACCGACAGCACTAGCGCCTAGTGCTTAAAAAATTTAGAATTAATTATTAAAACTGGAACTCCTGGGATGCATCTCGATAAGAAACTTTTTATAGGAATTATACTCAATTTGGGATTTACCTTAATAGAACTCAATATTGGTTATTTTAGTGGAAGTCTATCCTTGATATCGGATGCTTTTTGCAACCTAACCGACGTAATAAGTTTAATCGTTTCTTTCTTTGCTCTTCGACTTTCTCGGCGAAAACCCGACAACAAAAGAACTTTTGGCTACGGCCGAGTCACCGTTCTGGCTGGTCTTTTTAATATAGCCATATTATTGATTGTAATTGTAGGAATACTCTACCAAGCCTATTATAAATTCTTTAATCCCGAGCCAATTGAAGGCCTTACTGTTATGATAGTAGGATTCATTGGTATTATAATAAACGGCATTGTAGCTCTATCATTACTTAATCACAGTAATAATTTAGCAATTAAAACGGCATTATTTAATTTAACCCTAGATGTCCTTGCTTCATTTGGTGCATTAGTTTCTGGTATCGTTATAACACTCACAAACAAGACTTTTATAGACCCATTAATTAGTGTCACCATAGCAACAATACTTATAATAAATGTATTTAAAATTTTATCCGAAACAACTAATATTCTTTTGGAGAGTGTTCCAAAAAATTTTAATACAAGCGATGCCAAAGCAATCATTAACAGATTTCCCGTGGTCAAGAAAATAACCAATTTGCATATATGGTCAATAGCTAATAACCAAATAATAATGATGTGTACCATTCATATCGATCAACAAGATTTTTTAAACGATAGTCAAATTACTGAAAAAATTAAAAAAGCATTGCAAGAGCAGTTCAATTTTCACACAATAACAATCGAGACTATCCTTGAAGAAACTAAGCATTTCCAATTAAATCATTAAACGTAGAAAATAAATGAAAACACTTTTATGGTTACTTGTTTGTTTCATCATGCCCAATACCTATTGCATGCATAATACAAAAAGAAAAAGAGATGAACCATCCTCCCAAGCCAAAAAACCAAAAATTCCAGCTCATAATAATCGACGATTAGAGAATGTCCTACCCGAAGCAGTGAGGGCAAATGATATTTCCCTAGTAAGGAAGTTAGCAATAAAGAGCAATCCAATCCTAAACAACGCACCTAAACTATTAAAAGCATTATTGGTTTTTGCAATAGAAAAAGGATTTAATGAAATCGTCCAACTGTTATACAATCATAGTATTTACAAGCCAACAGACAGATATTTGTTATTAGCTGGAATAATATGGAATAATCTATCCATCGTTGAGTATTTTTTAGCAAAACGCATTCCGCCGAACAGCATAAGCATTATACAAGATGATACAATCTACACCCCCGTAGAATTTGCTTTAAAAAACCAATTTATCGAACTTGCTCATTTACTCATGCAGTATAATGCTTATTATCAACCGGTTAAATCATTTAGCAACTTGCCGGAAAAGGGCCAGAATCCCGATACCAAAGAATGCATAATAAACGAAACAGCAACATCTGATTTAATCCCAGTCTGCCCTGAAAGGATGGAGACATGTATTGATCAAGAGCAATCAACAAAGAAAGGGCTCGATTCTTTAGCTGATTATTGGCACTTCTTACCCGATGAAATACAAACATATATCTTGAATTTCGCGCTAGATTCTCAAGCAAATTGCATGTCACTACTCACTGTAAGCAAACACACAAGAAAAGTGATAAAAGAATTAATTGAAGAGAAAGCACAAAAAGCACCTTTATTACTGGGCGAAGAACAATATGCTTTATGGAAATCAGCTCTTGGAATTAATAATTTTCTTCTAGCAACACACTTATACAACCACAAAACATTTCCTCATTCAAACGTAGTTGATCAATTAACGAAGCAACTTAATTCTGCTACTAAAGATTCTGTTGAACAATTTAAAAGACATTTTTTTGGAAGTGTTTTTGCTGCTCAATCAGATGATTATAACAGTCACACAATGCTGCAACAATGTTTGGCAACCCCATCCCATAATCAAACTACTTTAGAAAAAGTTGATTTTTTATTGCTGCAATGCAAATTTTCAAAATAAAATTACTACCTCTACAAGCTTAATATACATACAAAAACAGGTTCAATCTAACATTCATTAGCTTATAGAAACAAGCCAAATCAAGTGAAATTACCAATTTACTTTTAGAATAAAAATGATGAAAAATTGGCACCTTAATCAAGGATCTCATCGCCCGGCTATTTTTGTGTGTCAGATTTTAAATAACTTATTAGCTCCATGACTTGAGGGCCCCATTCTTTAAGATAGTTATATTTATCAACTAGATTGACCAACGTTGGATAACTTTGAGATAGATAACTTAGAAGTATTTCATTTACCTGTTGATCATTTAAATCAATGCCTTCAGGAAATATAAACTCAATTAGCTCAATGGCTTCATTTAGAGAATGCAAATGTTCTTCAAAATGTGAAAATATATAGACCAGTATCTGCATCAGCAATTCATCGGACTTTTCAGCAATACTATACGCTTCTTCTCGCAGAGAACTTTCGTAAAGGCGCCCAACTGTTAAGCTTTGGTGTTCCTTAAAATTTTTAACAATTCTTTTCGCTTTTAAATCTACTTCTAAATTCGGCAAAGAAGACTCACATTGCTTTCTTGCTTCCAGAAAATAATCTTGTAACTTGGCAATAGAACTATCCCAGGCAGCATGCGCTACTCGCAATTCTTCCCCATCCAAATGAGACTTAATGTTATAAAACAGGTCAACCAAAAAAAATATAAACCCAAAATCACCATTTTTGTTTTGGAAAATTTTATCATTCAGTAATGCCAAAAGGACATCTCTCCGCCCAAATTCATAAAATATTTTTTCACATACTTTGGTAAAAAAAGCTAACGAAAATTTACTCAGAACTTTTTCATCCATTTTCCGAACAGTTGATTCATCGTACGTATCAATTGCTATCTTTGCCTGCACAGAATCTAGTGCACAACATTTTTCCTCAACAAATCGTTCATAGTTATCATCTTCTTCAAAACTTAGATTTTGAAATTCAAATTCTTCGAATTCCAACTCGTCCGAACCTAATTCTTCAAACCCAAATTCTAGGGAATCGCGCTCCTGTTCCATGGCATCTGCTATAAGTACATAATTGCCTATAATAGAAAAAATAATCAATCCAACCAATGCATGTTTGTTGTTCATTTACATTTCCCCCAATTTTATTTCAAATTATATTAATTTAGTAAAATAACTTTCAAGAAAAAAAATAGGCTGATGAAAACAATTAAGAGAAAGGTAAGTTAATCAGTAATTAAATTTACCGCGAAGTTCCCGTCTCGTCTGTCTTTGGATATCTTTTTCTTTGATATCTTCTTTTTTGACATGAGCCTTTTTATGTTTTGCTAATCCGATCTCAACTTTAACTTTAGATTTATCGTTAAAGTAAATTTTTAATGGCACGACCGTTAACCCTTTTAGTGATATTTCGCCCATAATTTTATTGATCTGACGTCTATGTAACAATAATTTTCTCGTACGACGAGCAACTTCATCTGATTTGGTATACGCATGCGAATAGGGAGATATATTCAAATTAATTATATTCATTTCTCCGTGATGCACTGTAGCAAATGCACCAACCATCGAAACATGGCCTGCACGCAAAGACTTAACCTCATCTCCTGTCAGGACAATCCCCGCCTCGAGTTTGTCTAGTATTTCATAATCAAAAAAAGCTTTTTTATTTTGCGTTATAATTTTCATCAATGTTCCCAGGCTTATGTTCTAATTTTTTAATGAGCAAAGAAAATACCACTCTCATGATAGGGTACATTACCAGACTTAAAATAAGCGGTAAAACAAGGCCGCCAACAATCAAGCACCAAAAGCATAATGGACCACCGCCTGTTACCCTGCTCAAATCTACATATTTACATAGAAAAGCGCTAAATCCATCTACCCAAGCCGGATTATATTTCATCACGTCTATCTTTAAAACACTATTCAAAAGCCAAGAACCAAAAAGATAATCAACAAAGCAAATAGGAATCATGGTAAACGGATTATTAATCAAATATACGGTTGCAAAAGTAACAGTTGTATTAAGTCTAAATAACCAACTAAATACGAAAATAAGCAATGTTTGAACCGGAATTAACGGAATTACTGGAGTCCACGCTATAAAGACACCAAAGCAAAATGAAAGTGCCAATTTAGCGACGGATTTTTCAGAGGATATCAATTTATAAAAAAATTTTTTCATTTTTATTTCTTTGTGGGAAGTTTCTGTATCAAGCCAAAAGCTTTATACATTTATGTTTAAAAATATTATTATACGTATTATATTTATTATACATAGTATTTTACTATAACATATTTATTAACGTTACAAAATTTTAAAGGAACAAAATGGTTTACAGAAAAATTTGTTTCTTAATGATAACCTGGTTGTTATTAGGCAACTACAAAGCAATCGAATGTGCAAATAACTTTATAAAGACGTCAGAAGCCGTTAAACCGGTTTCTGAAAAGACCGTTCAAGACGGTCAAGCAAAGGACAATACTTCCTATATTTTTCGGGTTAAATATCCTCAAACAATTAAAAAGCAACCAAACTTACGCGCCTATTATAAGGGATACAGATATGACATTGGTAACATGGGAATCATAAGCCATCAGTCAGAAGCAAACACTTTATTCATAGTAATTACCGATCAAATAAAACATAAATCTGAGAATGAGCGAATTCAATATCTTGAACGAGTTGAAAACAATCCATGCAGAGCCTTTTTCTTAAGCACAAAAGCGCCGGATGCTAATTCAAGTACTTTACAGTGGGACATTCAAGAAGAAAATGTTCAAAACATCCCTCTCAGACTACCAGAGGATGCATTGGTAATTTTGTTAAATTCTAACCTTGTTGAAATACTCAAAGAGAATCCAAATAAATTTATTGAAGATTTTAAAAAGAATCTTGAATATAATCCTAATGACAAAAAACGAACTATTGTTTATTTGCCTGAACTCATAATTAAAGAAAACTCAACTCAAGCACAAATAGATTCGGCTGCAGAATATGCATCTTTATGCGGCATCGACTTAGATGCCATGCATGTATCACCCAAAAAAGAAATAAAAATAGAACGGGAACGCATAGTAGAATTAGCGCCGTTCGGACAAAATCTCATATAGGTAATAACTAACAAATGACTAAAATCTTGGGCATCGAATCATCTTGTGATGAAACTGCCGCATCCGTTTATGATTCCGAAAAGGGCATAATATCAAATGTGCTCTTTTCTCAAATAGAATTACACAAAATTTATGGCGGTGTAATGCCAGAAATAGCTTCAAGATCACATCTCGAAAAGATAAGATCAATAGTAGCCACAGCATTAATAACCGCAAACACAACGTTAGATGAAATAGACGTTATAGCGGTAACAAATAAACCTGGTTTGCCCGGCTCATTGCTGGTAGGACTATCATTTGCTAAAGCTCTGGCTTGGTCAACTCAAAAACAGTTGGTAGGAATTAATCATTTAGAAGGCCATGTATATTCTGCATGCATAGAACACGATATTCCCTTTCCCTTCATTTGCTTAACAGCTTCTGGCGGCCATACAGCTATTTATTTAGTAGAGAGTTACGATTCGTACCAAGTCATTGGCCACACGCTCGATGATGCTGCGGGCGAAGCATTCGATAAAATATCTAAGTTAATGAACTTTCCGTATCCAGGTGGTCCCGTTATAGAAATACTTGCTGCAGAACTTAATTTTCAAGATTTTATGCATTATCCCCGAAGCATGGCACACAGCTTAGATTTCAGCTTCTCCGGCTTAAAAACCGCTGTACTTTATGATCTGGTCAAAAGAGATGCTTATGATCTTAAAAATAAAAAATTTACCAGAGATTCAGATACTTATCTCAAGCAACAAGTATCAAGTTCCCTCTTGGTTTGCATTGCCGATATTTTTAAGCAGAAACTACTCCACGCCTTTAAAAATTTTAAAAATATAAAAGCTGTAGCATTTGTGGGCGGTGTAGCTTGCAATAAATATATCAACAAACAACTCAATGAACTTTGCATCCAAAACAATAAATCATTTTTTAGCCCATCTCCGCAATACTGCACTGATAATGGTGCAATGATAGCTTTTATCGGTTATCACCGAGCTCTAGCACAGAATAAGTATTTAAATAATTTTAGCCAAGAATACCTGACTTTAGATATTACTTAATCGGTAGAGCCACTCCCGCCCTTTTTGCTCATGGATTCTAGGAAATCTTCATTGGTTTTGTATTTACGGATTTTGTCATTTAAGAACTCTATGCCGTCAATTGGATTCATTGGACTCAAGTACTTTCTTAATACCCAAACTCTGTTCATCGTAGCCTCAGACAACAACAACTCTTCTTTTCTCGTTCCTGAGTTATGTAAATCAAATGCCGGGAAGGTTCTTCTATTTGAGATTTTTCTGTTCATATGGATTTCCATATTACCGGTACCCTTAAACTCTTCATAGATCACTTCATCCATACGAGAACCAGTCTCAACCATAGCTGTCGCTATAATAGTTAAAGAACCTGCTTCTTCTGTATTTCTTGCAGCACCGAAGAATCTCTTTGGTCTTTGTAATGCATTAGCATCAATACCACCGGTTAATATTTTGCCCGATGCTGGAGCTATTGTATTATGAGCTCGAGCAAGACGAGTAATTGAATCCAATAGAATTACAACATCATAACCAGCTTCGACAAGTCTCTTGCCTTTTTCGATAACAAGATCCGCAACTTGAACATGACGTTCAGCAGATTCATCAAAAGTTGAACTTATAACTTCAGCGTTTTTGCCACGAATGGTTCT
>Ga0105046_10005436_pt1 | contig 20150 bp, 23 predicted proteins | sample MAT03_FD_78385 | JGI IMG/M metagenome (GOLD analysis project Ga0105046, IMG submission 78385) | Freshwater microbial communities from Lake Fryxell liftoff mats and glacier meltwater in Antarctica - MAT-03 (megahit assembly) | ecosystem: Environmental > Aquatic > Freshwater > Ice > Liftoff... | reverse complement strand
TTGGAATTGGCGCGGCAGGGCAAGTGGCCGCCATGGTGAGGAAACACTTAACAATTCCCTAACAGTGCGCACGACAAGCCGTTGATCCTGTTCGACTTTTTGTTTGACATTGCGCCCGGTCCAAGGTACACCTTGTGGCATGCTAGAAGAAGTGGGCAAGCGGCGCGGTGAAACCCGGGGCCGCTTTTCCTTTTTCTCTTGTGCGGATGGCATAGGGGCTGGGTTGAGCAGGTATGAGCATAAAGTTTTCGGCGGGCGACTCGGCTCCGGCTGTGCTGGAGGCGACGGAGCACCTGTTTCGCGATGCGGCAGCAGACTTGGCGCTGGCGCTGACGGCGGTGCGGCAGGGCCAATTGTCCGAGGCAAAGGCGGCGGCGGGGGCGGTGCGCGACCTGAAGGCCGCGTTCGTGATGGTGATGGAGGAAAGGGCACGTGTTGAAAAACTCCGCAAGCTGGTTGCCGGGGCTGTCGGAACCGGCACCCTTGACCTGGACGCCGCGCGGGATGAGATCGGGCGGCGCCTGGCTTGCCTCCGCGACGCCGGAGCAGGTTGACGATTTTCTGGGCGGGCTGGACGACAACGCATTGTTGTCGCTGCCGTGGCTGTTCGAGTTCTGGGCGCTCCAGCATCAATTGCCGCCCGACGGAGCGTGGAAGACCTGGGTGATCATGGGTGGACGCGGGGCGGGCAAGACGCGCGCCGGCGCCGAATGGGTGCGTGCCGAGGTCGAAGGGGCGGGGCCGCTGGATGCAGGGCGGTCAAAGCGGGTCGCGCTGGTCGGCGAGACGGTGGATCAGGTCCGCGAGGTGATGGTGTTCGGCGAGAGCGGAATACTGGCTTGTTCCCCTCCCGATCGCCGTCCGGATTGGGAGGCAGGGCGGCGGCGGCTGATCTGGCCGAACGGAGCGGTGGCGCAGGTGTTTTCGGCTTTTGACCCAAGCTCGCTGCGTGGTCCGCAGTTCGATGCGGCCTGGGTGGACGAGTTGGCGAAATGGCCCAAGGCCGAGGCAACCTGGGACATGCTGCAATTCGCGCTGCGATTGGGGGAGCATCCGCGGCAGGTGGTCACGACAACGCCCCAGAATGTGGAGGTTCTGAAGCGGATCATGCAGAACCCGTCGACGGTGATGACCCACGCGCCGACCGATGCCAACCGGGCCTATCTGGCGGCGTCGTTCCTTGAAGAAGTGCAGTCGCGCTATGCGGGGACCCGGTTGGGGCAGCAGGAATTGCAGGGCGTGTTGCTGGACGACATTGATGGGGCGATGTGGTCGTCGCTGCGGCTGGAGGCGGCGCGGATTGATGCGGTGCCGGTGTTGGGCCGGGTGGTGGTGGCGGTTGACCCGCCGGTCACGGGACACAAGGGGTCGGACGAGTGCGGGATCGTCGTGGTTGGTGCCATCACCGAGGGGCCGCCGCAGAATTGGCGGGCGGTGGTGCTGGAGGATGCCTCGGTTCAAGGGGCCAGCCCCGACGAATGGGCACGGGCGGCACTGGCGGCGATGGACCGGCATGGCGCGGACCGGCTGGTGGTCGAAGTGAACCAAGGCGGCGACATGGTGCAGTCAGTCATTCGAGGGATTGACCCGTTGGTGGCAATCCGGTCCGTCAGGGCGATGCGGGGCAAGATGCTGCGAGCCGAGCCGGTGGCGGCGCTGTACGAGCAGGGGCGGGTGACCCATGTCCGGGGGCTGGCGCGGCTGGAGGCGCAGATGTGCCAGATGACGGTGACGGGATATCAGGGCAAGGGCAGCCCGGACCGGCTGGACGCGCTGGTCTGGGCTTTGACCGAGTTGATCGTCGAGCCGTCGGAGAAGTTCCGCCGCCCCCAGGTGCGCAGTCTTTAAGGGCGGCTTCCGCTGAGGGGCAGGAGCCTCCGGCGGGGATATTTAGAGACAGAAAAATGGACGTGACGGGGTTGGTCTTGGGCGGGCTAACGGCGGGGCGGGCTGAAAGGCGGGAGCCTCCGGCGGGGAATTTATGAAGAGATGAAAGCCCTTGGCGGGTTTTTTGACTTGGTCCTGGCCTTCTTGGGGTCGGGGCGCGGCGGGCTGTTGCCCAAGAAAACAGGAGTTTGGCGGCATGGTGTTCGATTTCCTGCGGAGGGGGGCCGGGGTGGCGGCCGTTGTGCCTGAGAAAAAGGCTTCGGCGACGGGACGGGTGGTGGCCTGGGGTGGGGCGGTGCGCACCGTCTGGTCGCCGCGAGACACAGTTTCGCTGGGCAAGACCGGATTTCAGGGCAATCCCATCGGGTTTCGCTGTGTCAAGATGTTGTCTGAGGCGGCGGCGGCCTTGCCCTTGATCTGTCAGGATCACGCGCGGCGTTACGAGCAGCATCCGATGTTGGACCTGATCCGGCGGCCCAATGGGGCGCAGGGGAGAGCGGAGTTGTTCGAAGCAATCTATGGGTTCCTGCTGTTGACGGGGAACGCTTATGTCGAGGCGGTGCCGGGGTCGGGCGCGCTGCCCGGCGAGTTGCATGTGCTGCGGTCGGACCGGATGTCTTTGGTGCCCGGGGCGGACGGGTGGCCGATTGCTTATGACTATACTGTCGGCGGGCGGGTGCATCGGTTTGGTGTGACGCCCGAGGTGATGCCGGTCTGTCATATCAAGAGCTTTCATCCGCAGGACGATCATTATGGCTTTTCGCCGTTGCAGGCAGCGGCGGTGGCGATTGATGTGCATACAAGCGCGTCGAGTTGGTCGAAGGCTTTGCTGGACAACGCAGCGCGGCCTTCGGGCGCGATGGTTTACAAGGGGACGGACGGGCAGGGCACGTTGTCACCCGATCAGTATGACCGGTTGGTGAGCGAGATGGAGTTGCACCATCAGGGCGCCCGCAATGCCGGGCGGCCGCTGTTGCTGGAAGGGGGGTTGGACTGGAAGCCGATGGGCTTCAGCCCGTCCGACATGGAGTTCCAGAAAACCAAGGAGTCGGCGGCGCGGGAGATCGCAATTGCCTTTGGGGTGCCGCCGATGCTGCTCGGCATTCCGGGGGACGCCACATATGCCAACTATCAAGAGGCGAACCGGGCGTTCTATCGGCTGACGGTATTGCCACTGGTGGCGCGGGTCACGGCGGCGCTGTCGCACTGGCTGTCCGGGTTTGGCGGAGAGATGGTGGAGGTCAAGCCGGACCTTGACCAGATACCCGCGCTGGCCGTCGAGCGAGATCAGCAATGGGCGCGGGTCGGGGCGGCTGACTTTCTGTCTGCGGCAGAGAAGCGGGCGATCCTGGGGCTGCCGGCGTTGGGCGGCGATGAGTGAGGGGGGCGGGTCGCGCTTTCTATACGACAGTTTCGATGTGGCTTCTGCGCGGATCGACGCAAACGAGCGGGTGGCACAGGAGCGGTGGCAAGCGCTGGAGTATCGGTTGGGGCTGATCGACGCGGGCCTGGAGCGGATGGAAAAGCGCATCTGGATTGGCGTGTGCGGGGTGGCGGTATTCTTGCTGACGCAAGGGGCAGAGGCATTGATTTTGGCGGCAACGAGGTGAGGCGATGATGCAGGAAAATTGGGGCGCGCCGGAACGGAAGTTTCAGCGCGTTGACGCGGCGTTGACGGTGACGGATGGCTGCGTGGTCGAGGGCTATGCCAGTTTGTTCGGCAAGCGCGATCAGGGCGGCGATATGGTATTGCCGGGGGCCTATGCCGGATCGCTGGCGGCGCTGGGCCGCAAGAACCGGCGGGTCAAGATGCTGTGGCAGCATGACCCGGCACAGCCCATCGGCGTCTGGGACGAGGTGCGGGAAGATGCCACGGGCCTTTGGGTCAAGGGGCGCATCCTGACCGAGGTGGCAAAGGGCCGCGAAGCGGCGGCCCTGCTGGCGGCGGGGGCGATTGACGGGTTGTCGATCGGCTATCGGACCGTCAGGGCGGAACGCGATGGCAAGGGGCAGCGCCGCTTGGCAGAGCTGGAGCTGTGGGAAGTGTCCTTGGTGACGTTCCCCATGCTTCAAGAGGCGCGGGTGCAGGCCAAGGGTGATGACCCTGACGCCGGCAACTGGCGCGATCTGGCGGCGATCCTGAACGACGCGCGCCTGAATTTGGCCGGACGTTAGGCGGCCTTTCACGACCAACCTGAGGAAAGACGACATGACCGAGAGAGACTCCGGGATCGGCGCAGAATTGCCCGGCACCCTGCATCCGGGTGCGGAAGTGAAAACCGCTATGGCTGGATTTTTGAATGCCCTCAGGGGCTTTCAGGATGATGTGAAGACTTCGTTGCAACAACAGGAAGAGCGTTTGAACATGCTGGATCGCAAGACTGCAAGCTATGGCCGCCCCACGCTGTCGGTGACTGCCGAGGGGGAAGTGCCCCACAAGAAGGCGTTTGGCGCCTATATCCGCAGCGGGGACGATGACGGGCTGCGTGGGCTGGTGCTGGAGGGCAAGGCGATGTCCACGGCGGTGGCTGCGGATGGCGGCTATCTGGTGGACCCGCAGACCGCAGATCGCATTCGGTCGATGCTGGTGTCGACCTCGTCCGTCCGCGCGATTGCCAATGTGGTGAACGTGGATGCGGTGTCGTTCGACGTGCTGATCGACCGGTCGGAAGTTGGCTCGGGCTGGGCGACCGAGACCGGCGCGCAGGCGGAAACTGCTACGCCGCTGATTGAGCGAATCTCGATCCGGTTGCATGAATTGTCAGCGATGCCGAAGGCGTCGCAGCGGTTGCTGGACGACTCGGCGTTTGACGTCGAGGGCTGGCTGGCGGGCAAGATCGCCACGCGGTTCATCCGCGCGGAGTCGGCGGCGTTTGTCAGCGGCGACGGGGTGGACAAGCCGAAGGGCTTTTTGCTGCCGACCAAGGTGGCGAACGCGTCGTGGACCTGGGGCAACCTTGGCTACATCCCGTCGGGGGCTGCGGGAGATTTCCCGGCGGTCAATCCGGTCGATTGCCTCGTGAACCTGATCTATGCGCTGGCGGCAGATTACCGCGCCAATGCGACGTTCGTGATGAACTCGAAAACGGCAGGGGCGGTGCGCAAGATCAAGGATGCGGACGGCCGGTTCATGTGGTCGGACGGGTTGGCGATGGGCGAGCCTTCGCGGTTGATGGGCTATCCGGTGTTGATCTGCGAGGACATGCCGGACATCGCGGCGAACGCCTTTGCGATTGCCTTCGGCGATTTCGCGGCGGGCTACACGATTGCCGAGCGTCCCGACCTGCGCGTGCTGCGCGACCCGTTCAGCGCCAAGCCGCACGTCCTGTTCTATGCGACCAAGCGGGTTGGCGGCGATGTTTCCGACTTTGCCGCGATCAAGCTGCTGAGATTCGCCACCTCCTGACCGGGGTGGTGGATGCTTGGACCCGCAAGGGTCCGGGCCTTGGGCGCGCGCCGGTTTCCCGTGCCGTGTAACAGCTCCCCCTCCGTCAGGATGGTGCGGGGCGCGCGCCCAGTCTGGGGGTCTTTGGAGAGCGCAGATGATGTTGATTGAGCAGACGGCAGTGCCAGGCGCGGCGCTGCCGGTGCAGGGGTTGAAGGACCATCTCCGGTTGGGGACCGGGTTCACCGATGACGGTATGCAGGATGGGTTGATCGAGAGCTATCTGCGCGCGGCGATGGCGCAGGTGGAGCAGCGGATCGGCAAGGCCCTGATTGCCCGCAGGTTTCTGCTGACGCTGGAGGATTGGCGCGATGCAAGCGGGCAGTCGTTGCCGATAGCGCCGGTGACGGCTGTCGTCTCGGTCACGTTGATTGACGTGGCGGGGGTGTCGACGCTGGTGGCGGCGGCGCGCTATCGGTTGGTGCCGGACATGCACCGGCCCCGGTTGGCTTCGGTCGGGGTTCTGCTGCCGACGGTCCCGAATGATGGACGGGCAGAAGTGGTGTTCGATGCGGGGTTTGGCGCGACATGGGCGCAGGTTCCCGCCGATCTGGCGCAGGCGGTGCTGATGCTGGCGGCGGAGTATTACGAGCGGCGGCACGAGGCGGGAAGCGTGGCAGGCCTGCCGTTTTCGGTTCAGGCGCTGATCGAACGCTGGCGCAACGTGCGGGTGTTGGGCGGGGGGACGGCATGAAGGTGATGTTGAACCGGCGTCTGGTGCTGGAAGATCCGGTCGAGGCGGCGGATGGGGCCGGGGGCCTGACGGTTTCCTGGGTGCCGCTGGGAGTGATCTGGGGTGAGGTCAAACCGTCGTCGGGGCGTGAAGTCGACGGAGAAGAAGTCGTGATAGCCACAGTCGGGTTCCGTATCACGGTGCGGGGCGCGGCGGTGGGGTCGCCGCAGCGGCCTAGGCCCGAGCAGCGGCTACGCGACGGGGTGCGGGTCTTTGTCGTTCTGGCGGTGACCGAGCGCGATTTGTCGGGGGCTTACCTCACCTGCTTTGCACGCGAGGAAGAACCGGCATGAGTTATGCAGCGGCGGCGGCGTTACAGGCTGCGGTTTACGTGCGATTGACTGGGTTTGCAGCTTTGGCGGGGGTGGCGGTGTTGGACGCCGTTCCGCCGGGAGTCGGACCCGAAACATTCGTTCTGATAGGCCCCGAAGTTGTGAACGATCGTTCAGACAAGTCGGGCGGCGGGGCGGATCATCTGTTGGCAGTGTCGGTCATCAGCAAGGTATCGGGGTTCCGCGCTGCCAAGATAGTAGCCGCGGCGGTTTCGGAGGCGCTGGTCGGGGCGGGGATGACGCTGACTACGGGGCGACTGGTGTATCTGGCATTTGTACGGGCGCAGGCGCGGCGGCTCGGCGAGGGTGACACCCGGCGGATCGACCTGACCTTTCGGGCGCGGGTCGAAATGTAGTTTTTGCCAACTCGGTGGATAACCGGAGGCTTCCTTGGACATAACGGAGAAATACGATGGCGGTGCAGAGCGGCAAGGACCTGTTGATAAAGGTCGACATGATCGGCGATGGATCGTTTGAAACGGTAGCGGGCCTCCGGGCCACGCGGATCAGTTTCAATGCGGAAACGGTGGATGTGACCAGTCTGGACAGTGCCGGGGGCTGGCGCGAGTTGCTGGCGGGCGCAGGGGTCAAGACCGCGTCGATCTCGGGGTCTGGCGTGTTTCGCGATGCCAACACGGATGAGCGGGCGCGGCAGATTTTCTTTGACGCCGAAATGCCGGAGTTTCAGGTGATCGTGCCCAGTTTTGGCGTGGTCGAAGGTCCGTTTCAGATCACGTCGATCGAATACGCGGGCAATCACAATGGCGAAGCGACCTACGAGTTGTCGCTGGCCTCGGCGGGTGCGCTGACCTTTACGGCGCTATGATGGCGAATCCTTGGGCTGGGGAGGTAGCGGTGGTGCTGGACGGGCAGCGCCATATAGCCAAGCTGACACTGGGGGCGCTGGCCGAGTTGGAGGCGGCGCTGGTAACGGGCTCGCTGATCGACTTGGTGGAGCGATTTGAGGCGCGACGGTTTTCAACCCGTGACGTGCTGGCGCTGATAGTCGCAGGCCTGCGTGGCGGGGGCTGGCAGGGCACGGCGGCCGACTTGCGGACAGTAGAAATTGGCGGCGGACCTTTGGAAGCGGCGCGGGCGGCGGCGGAACTGTTGGCGCGGGCGTTCGCGTTGCCCGGCGAATGAGCCTCGATTGGCCAGGGCTGATGCGGGCGGGGTTGCTGGGGCTGGGGCTGGAACCGGCGGTGTTCTGGCGGCTGTCGCCCGTTGAGTTGAAAATCATGCTGGGGGCGGATCGCACCGCCCCGACGCTGACGCGGGCGCGGCTGGAACAGTTGGCGGCGGCGTTTCCGGATGTGGGAAAGGGGCGAAGCGATGGCGGAATTTGACGATCTGACGGACCAGATCGCGGGGTTGGAGGCGACTTTGGCCGGGACCACGGGAATGATCGCCGCGTTCGATGGCGAGTTGGCCCGGATGCGGGACAGTCTGGCCTTTACCGGGCGCGAGGTTGGAGCGCTTTCCTCTGGGTTTTCGGGCGGGCTGCGGCGGGCGTTCGACGGGCTGGTGTTCGACGGGATGAAACTGTCGGACGCGCTAAAGTCGGTCGCTAGCAGCATGGCGGACACGGTCTACAACGTGGCTATGCGACCGGTACAAAGCGCCTTGGGCGGGGCGCTGGCGCAGGGGGTGAACGGGTTGTTGGGTGGGCTGATGCCGTTTGCGGCGGGTGGGGCGTTTTCGCAGGGGCGGGTGATGCCATTTGCAAAGGGCGGTGTGGTGGCGCAAGCGACGGCGTTTCCGATGCGCGGCGGGACCGGGTTGATGGGCGAGGCGGGGCCGGAGGCGATCATGCCGCTGGCGCGCGGCGCAGATGGGCGGCTGGGCGTGCAAAGCGGCGGGGGGCGGGCCGTCACGGTGGTGATGAACATCTCGACCCCCGACGTGCAGGGATTTCAGCGCAGCCAAAGTCAGATTGCAGCACAAGCGATGCGGGCGTTGTCGCGCGGGCAGCGCAACAGGTAGGGGCCGGAAGATGACGTTTCACGATATACGGTTTCCGGTCAACCTGAGCTTCGGGTCGATGGGTGGGCCGGAACGGCGGACCGAGGTGGTCACGCTGGCGAACGGGTTTGAAGAGCGGAACACGCCCTGGGCCCATTCGCGGCGCAGGTATGATGCGGGCTTGGGCTTGCGCAGTCTGGATGATGTCGAGGCGCTTATTGCGTTTTTCGAGGCGCGGCGCGGGCAGTTGCATGGTTTTCGATGGAAAGACTGGTCGGATTTCCGGTCCTGCAAGCCGTCGCTGAAGGTGGGCCCATTTGATCAGACGATTGGGCGGGGGGACGGGGTGAAAACGACATTCCCGCTGGTGAAAACCTATGTATCGGGGGATCAGACCTATGTCCGTCCGATGGTAAAGCCGGTGGCGGGAACGGTGCAGGTGGCGCTGGCCAATGATCCCAAGGTCGAGACGCTGGAGTTTTTGGTGGACGCGGCAACCGGGGTCGTTACCTTTGCGTCAGCGCCCGATATCGGCGCATTGATCACGGCAGGGTTCGAGTTCGATGTGCCAGTGCGATTTGATACCGACCGGATTCAAACCTCGGTCGGGTCATTTCAGGCCGGAGAAGTGCCCAACGTGCCGGTGATCGAGGTGCGGGTGTGATGGGAATACACGAGCATCTGGGAACGGGCGTCACAACCGTTTGTCGGGCTTGGTCGGTGCGGCGGCGCGACGGAGTGACCTATGGGTTTACCGATCACGATCGGGATTTGCAGTTTGAGGGTTTGCAATTCAAGGCCAGTTCCGGAATGAGCGCGCGGGTGTTGCAGCAGACGACGGGGCTGGCGGTAGACAATTCGGAGGCGATGGGCGCACTGTCTGATGCGGCGATGACCGAGGCGGATTTGTTGGCAGGACGGTTCGACGGGGCCGAGGTACGGACCTGGCTGGTCAATTGGGCGGATGTCGAGGCCCGGATCGAGCAATTTCGGGGGTCGTTTGGCGAGATCGTACGGTCGGGCGGTGAGTTTCGCGCAGAATTGCGCGGTCTGACCGAGGCGCTGAACCAGCCGCAGGGGCGGGTTTATCATCGGGCGTGTTCTGCGGTGCTGGGCGATATGGCGTGCGGGTTTGATCTGACAGCACCGGGCTTAGCAACGGAATTGCCGTTGGCGTCCGGGGAGGGGGCCGTACTGCGGTTTGCAGGGGCCGCGACGTTTACGGCCGGATGGTTTCAGCGTGGACGGGTCGTGATCCTGTCGGGGGTTGGTGCTGGACTGATCGGGTTGATCAAGTCGGATCGGCTGGAGGGGACTTTGCGGGTTATCGAGTTGTGGGTGGGGTTGGGGGTCGATCTGACCGCAGGTGACGCTGTGCGGCTGGAGGCGGGGTGCGACAAGACGGCCGATACCTGTCGTTCCAAGTTCGGCAACTTTCTGAATTTCCGAGGATTTCCGCATATTCCGGGGGATGACTGGCTATCATCCTACCCTGTTTCATCTCAGAAAAATGATGGCGGGAGCCTGCAAAGATGAAAGACCAGGTGGTTTTGACAGCGCGGGCGTGGATCGGCACGCCCTATCGGCATCAGGCATCGGTTCAGGGAGCCGGGGCAGACTGTCTGGGGCTGCTGCGCGGCGTTTGGCGGGAAGTTTATGGGCCGGAGCCAGAACCCGTACCCGCCTATACGCAGGATTGGTCCGAACCCTCGGGACGCGAGGACTTGATGGCGGCGGCCGAGCGTTGGCTGGTGCCTAAACCAATTGACGATGAAGCGGCAGGCGATGTCCTGTTGTTCCGTATGCGGGCGGGGGCGGTAGCCAAGCATCTGGGAATTGCGGTGCAGGTCGGCGCGACCCCCACCTTCATTCACGCCTACAGCGGCCATCAGGTGCTGGAAACCGCCCTGTCTGCGCCCTGGGTGCGCCGGATCGTTGCCCGCTTTGCCTTTCCCACAGGAGAATGATTGATGGCGACGATTCTACTTGCGGGCGCAGGGGCCGCGCTGGGGGCGGGGTTTGGTGGGACGGTTCTGGGCCTGTCGGGTGCCGTCGTCGGGCGAGCCATCGGTGCGACTGTCGGCCGGATGATCGACCAGCGGGTGCTGGGCGCAGGGTCGGAACCGGTCGAGATGGGCCGGGTCGAGCGGTTCCGACTGATGGGGGCCAGCGAAGGCTCGCCCATTCCGCAGCTTTGGGGGCGCGTGCGGGTGGCGGGGCAGGTGATCTGGGCTACGCGGTTCAATGAGGTGACGACCCAATCTGGCGGGGGCAAGGGCGCGCCGCAGCCGCGCACCACCAGCTATTCCTATTCGGTCAGTCTGGCGGTGGCGTTGTGTGAGGGCGAGATCACGCGGGTTGGCCGGATTTGGGCGGACGGGATCGAGATTGCGGCCGATGATCTGGACTTGCGCGTTTACACAGGCAGCAAGACCCAATTGCCCGACCCGAAAATCCAGGCGGTTGAGGGGGCCGCTTTGGCACCGGCTTATAGGGGTATTGCCTACGTCGTGATCGAAGACCTTGACCTGTCGGCTTACGGAAACCGGGTTCCGCAGTTTTCCTTCGAGGTGGTGCGGAGTGCACAGGGAGAGGCGGCTGCGCCCGAGATGGATTTGCCTGCATCGGTGCGCGCTGTTTGCATGATCCCGGGCACTGGGGAATATGCGTTGGCAACGACTGCGGTGCATTTCGGCGATGGACCGGGGGCGAACCGGACTGCCAACGTCAATACCGCGTCGGGTCTGACCGATTTTGCGACGTCGCTGGTTCAGTTGCGCGAAGAATTGCCTGATGTCGGGTTTGTTTCGCTGATTGTCAGTTGGTTTGGCGACGATCTGCGCTGTGGGCTGTGCGAGGTACGGCCAAAGGTCGAGCAGACCGAAAGCGACGGCACGCAGATGGCTTGGCGGGTGTCAGGCACCACTCGGTTGGGCGCGCAGGTGGTTCCCAAGGTTGAAGGCAGGTCGGTGTACGGCGGCACTCCGGCGGACGCCTCTGTGATCGAGGCGATCCGCGCGATCCGCGACGGCGGGCAAGAGGCAATGTTTTATCCGTTCATTCTGATGGAACAGTTGGACGGGAACGGGCGGGTTGATCCTTACAGCGGGGCTGCAGATCAGCCGATCTTGCCATGGCGGGGGCGCATCACGCTGAACGCCGCACCCGGCAGGTCCGGCACGGCTGACCGGACGGCGGCAGCGGCCATTGAGGTTCAGGATTTCTTCGGTACGGCCGAGGTTTCGGACTTCAGCCTCTCGGGAACGCGGGTCAATTATTCCGGCCCCTCGGAATGGCGGTATCGCCGCTTCATCTTGCACTATGCCCATCTGTGCGTCGCGGCGGGTGGGGTAGATGCGTTCTGCATCGGGTCGGAAATGCGCGGATTGACGCAGATCCGGGGGGCGGGCGATAGTTTTCCAGCCGTTGCCGCATTGCGCCAGTTGGCATTGGATGTGCGGGCCGTGCTGGGGCCTGCGACCAAGATCAGCTATGCGGCGGATTGGTCGGAATACTTTGGCTATCATTCGGGTAACAACGTCTATTTTCACCTTGATCCGTTGTGGGCGGACGCGTCGATTGATTTCATCGGTATCGACAATTACGCGCCGCTGGCTGATTGGCGTGATGGCGAAGTCCATGCCGATGCCGCATGGGGGGCCATTCACAACGTCGATTATCTAAAAGCGAACATTGCCGGGGGCGAGGGGTTCGACTGGTTTTACGACTCGCCCGAAGGCGAAGCCGCCCAGCAGCGCAAAGCCATCACGGATGGGGCGTATGACGAGCCGTGGGTTTACCGGGTCAAGGATCTAAAAACCTGGTGGCAATCCACCCACCATGACCGGATCGAGGGAGTGCGAAACGCGGCTTCCACGGCTTGGATTCCTCAGTCCAAACCGTTTCGGTTCACCGAGTATGGTTGTGCCGCGATCGACAAGGGCGCCAATCAGCCGAATCGGTTTCTGGATTTAAAGTCATCTGAATCGGGGCTGCCCCGCGCGTCGAACGGGCGGCGTGACGATCTGATGCAAGTTCAGTATCTGCGTGCGATGCGGGAATTCTGGACGGATGCGGCGAACAACCCTCTCTCTGTCCTCACCGGTCTGCCGATGCTGGACGTTGACCGCAGCTATGTCTGGGCTTGGGATGCGCGGCCATTTCCGACCTTTCCCACGAACGCCGACCTGTGGAGCGATAGCGACAACTACGAGCGCGGCCATTGGATGAACGGCCGCGCCACATCGCAGCCCCTAGCGCGCGTAATCGCCGATATCTGTCAGCGATCCGACGTGAGCCGCGTCGATGTCCGGCGGGCTTTCGGTCTGGTGCGTGGCTATTCGGTGAGCGACATCGGATCGGCGCGGTCGCGGCTGCAGGCGCTTTGTCTGGCGCATGGAATCGAGGCGGTGGAGCGCGACGGAAGCTTGCAGTTCCGCAAGCGGGACGGTCTGGCGGCGTCTCCCGTGGACCCGGACCGGCTGGTTTTCACTGCCGATATGCCGGGCGCGCTGGAGACCGCCCGCGCGGCGGACGCCCAAACTCTCGGTCGGGTCCGCATCACGTTTGTCGAGGCCGAGGGCGATTTTTCGGTGCGGACTGCCGAAGCGCTCTTTCCCGACGATACCGCCAGCATCGTGTCTGACAGCGACATGCCGATGGTGCTGACTGGGGGCGAAGCGCGGGATATGGCCGAGCGGTGGTTGGCCGAGGCGCGGGTCGCGCGCGACAGCGCCCGGTTTGCCTTGCCGAAATCCGCGCTAAGCCTTGGCGCCGGGGATGTGGTTCAGATTGGCCCGCTGCGCTATAGGATTGACCGGCTGGAGCATGGCGACGCGCAGGTGATCGAAGCGGTCCGCGTCGATCCCGCCACTTACCAGCCCGCCACCGATCCGCAAGTCACCGCGCGTCCGCGCCTGCGCTTTCCGCTCCCCACATTGCCGGTCTTCTCTGTGTTTCTGGATTTGCCGTTGCTGACCGGAATCGAAGCGCCCTTTGCGCCCCGCATTGCCGTCACGGCGTCTCCTTGGCCCGGACAGGTCGCCGTCTGGAGTGCGCCGAGCGATGAAGGCTACGTTTTGAATCGCCTTGTCGAAGAACGTGCGGTCATCGGCGTCACCGAATCGGTCCTTGAACCCGCTCAATCCGGCCTGTGGGATCGCGGCCCGAGTTTGCGGGTGCGGGTCTTGTCGGGCGGATTGTCCTCTGCCACCGAGTTCGCGGTTCTGAACGGGGCCAACGTTGCGGCCATCGGGAACGGCGTGTCTGACGGTTGGGAGGTCTTCCAATTCGCTTCGGCAACTCTTGTGGCTCCCTCGACCTATGAGCTCAGCATGCGGCTTCGCGGGCAGGTTGGGACGGACGGGTTGCCTGCCTTCGGTTGGCCTGTGGGCAGCACCTTTGTCCTGATTAACAATGCCTTGCAGCCGCTTGATGTTGCGCTGTCCGCCCGAGGCCTGTCGCGCTTCTACCGCATCGGATCCGCGCGCAGCGGTTACAGTCACTCCAATGTCGTCACACGCGAACGCGCATTCGATGGAATTGGCCTGCGCCCTTATTCCGTGGCGCATCTGACGGCACAGGGATCATCTGGTCAGGACATGACGCTGCGCTGGCTGCGCCGCACCCGGATTGACGGTGATAGCTGGCAGTCCTCTGAGGTGCCCATGGGTGAAGACCGCGAAGCCTACGTCGTCCTTGTCGTTCAGGGGGCGACCGTTCTGCGCGAAGCCGAGGTGACCACTCCCGGCTGGGTCTATACAACGGCGCTGCAGTCTCTTGACGCTCTGGACGGTCCGTTCCAGGTTTCGGTCGCGCAAGTTTCGAACCAATTCGGTCCCGGCCCCTTCCGCACCCTGTTCTTTGCCTGATTTCAATGCGGAAAGTTCTGGTGTGTGATCTGACGGCCGCCGCGCAAATTCTTGCGCTGCGGCCCGCTCCCGAACGGGCGGCGCTGCTGGACAGCCTGATTGATCAGGCCCATGCCGCCGACCTTTACGCCCGCCGTTTTGGCCGCCTGCACCCGGTTTGGGGCAACGGCAGCCTGATGGCGCGTGCGCTGGCCGAACGGCGACAATCGAACCCGCCCCAAGACCGTGACTATTGGCAAAGCCTCTCGCTGGTGTCGGCCGCGATCGCGGCAAGGATCAAACCTGCGCTTTGACCCTTGGCCTGTGCTTTCGCGATGCCATATGTTAGCGTGGCGCGAAGCTGAGGAGAAGCCGCCATGGCCGAAATCAAATCCCGTCTGTCTACTCTCGATCCGGTCTGGCAGCGTGTCTGCGAAGAAGCGTCCGAGGCCGTGCGTGCCGAACCCCTTCTGGGCGGCCTGATCCATTCTGGCCTGCTGCACCACAAAACCATGGAAGGCGCCCTCGCCTTTCGGTTTTCCCTCAAACTTGCGTCTGGCGAGATGAGCGAGCAGATCCTCCGAGAAATCGCCGACGAGGCCTATATCTCCGACCCATCGCTGGGTCAGGCCGCCCGCGCTGACCTCATGGCGGTGTTTGAACGCGATCCCGCCTGCCATCGCTACATTCAGCCTTTGCTGTTCTTCAAAGGCTATCAGGCAATTCAGGCCTACCGGATCGGCCATTGGCTTTGGCTGGCCGGACGGCGGGACTTGGCCTATTTCGTGCAGATGCGGGTGTCCGAAGTCTTCGGCGTCGATATCCACCCGGCAGCCAAAGTCGGGCGCGGTATCATGATCGACCACGCCCATTCCATCGTGATCGGCGAAACCGCGGTGGTCGGCGACAACGTCTCCATGCTGCATTCGGTCACGCTGGGCGGCACCGGCAAGGAAGACGGCGACCGGCATCCAAAAATCGGCAATGGCGTGCTGATCGGGGCAGGAGCCAAGGTGCTGGGCAACATTCACGTCGGCTATTGCTCGCGCATCGCGGCAGGGTCGGTCGTGCTGCATGATGTGCCGCCCTGCACCACTGTTGCAGGCGTTCCGGCGCGGGTGGTGGGCGAGGCAGGTTGCGCCCAGCCTGCCATCAACATGGATCAGGTCATCTCGAACGCAATCTAAACAAAAACGCCCGCAAGCAATGGCTTGCGGGCGTTTTTTAATGTCTTGCGTGAAGATCAGGCCACCATCGCGACCGGGTTCTCCAAATTCTCGACGATTGCCTTCAGGAACGCCGCCCCCAAGGCCCCGTCGATCACTCGGTGATCGACAGACAGCGTAACTGTCATCACCGTCGCCACGCCAACCGAACCGTCTGTCAGCACCACCGGCTTTTTCACCCCCGCACCCACCGCCAGAATGGACCCATGCGGCGGGTTGATCACGGCGTCGAAACTGTCGATTCCCATCATCCCAAGGTTGGAAATCGCAAAACTCCCACCCTGATACTCGGCCGGTGCCAGCTTTCGGGTCTTCGCCCGCGCCGCCAGATCCTTCATCTCTGCCGACAGCGCCGACAGCGATTTCTGATCCGCATCGCGCAACACGGGCGTGAACAGTCCCCCCTCGATCGCGACTGCCACCGCCACGTCCGATGGCTTGATCCGCAGGATACGGTCGCCCGCCCACACCGCATTGGCGTCCGGTACCGATTGCAGCGCCATCGCACAGGCCTTGATGATGAAGTCGTTGACCGACAGCTTGACCCCCCGCGCTTCTAGCTGCTTGTTCAGCATCTCGCGGAACGCCATCAGCGCATCCAACCGGATATCGCGGCGCAGATAGAAATGCGGGATGGTCTGCTTGGCCTCGGTCAACCGCGCCGCAATGGTCCGGCGCATTCCGTCCAGCGGCACTTCGACAAACGTCCGGTCGGCATACATCTTCATCACGGTATCCGGCACCATCCCGGTCGGCATCGCCGCCACGGACTTGGCTGCAACCGGCGCAACCTCCTCGACAACCGCCACCGCCGGAGCCGCCACCGCCCCCTCCACATCCGCCTTGACGATCCGCCCATGCGGACCCGAGCCCTGAACCTTGCTCAGGTCCAGCCCCTTTTCGCTGGCGATTCGCCGCGCGAGGGGCGAAGCAAACACCCGCGCCCCCCCCCCAACCGGAACCGCCGCGACCGAAACCGCCGCAACCGGAGCCGCCGCAACCGGAATCGCCGAAGCCGCAACAGGTGAAACCGCTACTGGGGGAACTACCGGTGCCACAGATTTGACCGGGGCAGGAGCCTCCGCCACTTCCGCCGACTCACCCTCCTCGATCATAACCGCGATAGCCGTGTTCACCTTGACGCCCGCCGTGCCCTCGGCCACCAGCAGTTTCCCGACGATCCCCTCATCGACCGCCTCGAACTCCATCGTCGCCTTGTCCGTCTCGATCTCGGCAAGGATCTGGCCCGATTTGACCACATCCCCCACCTTGACCAGCCACTTGGCCAGCGTCCCCTCTTCCATCGTGGGTGACAGCGCCGGCATCAGAATTTCAACAGCCATGACGTCCCCCTACCGGTAACAAACGGATTTGACGGCGTCCACAACCTCGGCCGTCGTGATCAGCGCCAGCTTTTCAAGGTTCGCGGCATAGGGCATCGGCACATCCTTCCCCGTGCAGCAGATCACCGGCGCATCGAGGTAATCGAACGCCTTCTGCATGATCACCGACGATATGTGGTTCCCGATGGCCCCCACCGGGAAGCCTTCCTCGACCGTCACACAGCGGTTGGTTTTTCTCACCGACGTCAGAACCGTGTCATAGTCGATGGGCCGCAAGGTGCGCAGGTCGATCACTTCCGCCGAAATCCCCTCTTTCGCCAGCACCTCCGCCGCCTCCAGCGAATAGGTCATCCCGATGCCGAACGAGACAATCGTGACATCGGTCCCTTCGCGCCAGACCCGCGCCTTCCCGAACGGAATGGTAAAATCGTCGAGTATCGGCACCTCGAAACTGCGCCCGTACAGAATCTCGTTCTCCAGAAACACCACCGGGTTGCCGTCGCGAATCGCGGTTTTCAGCAGGCCCTTCGCGTCCGATGCCGAATAGGGCATGCACACCTTCAACCCCGGAATCGCGGCGTACCACGCCGCAAAGTCCTGACTGTGCTGCGCTCCAACCCGCGCCGCAGCCCCGTTGGTCCCGCGAAACACGATGGGACAGCCCAACTGCCCGCCCGACATGTAATTGGTCTTGGCCGCCGAATTCAGAATATGATCAATGGCTTGCATGGCGAAGTTGAAGGTCATGAATTCGACGATCGGGTTCAACCCGCCCCAGGCTGCCCCTACCGCAATCCCGGTGAAACCCATCTCGGTGATCGGCGTGTCGACGATGCGCTTTGGGCCGAACTCCTCCAACAGACCCTGAGAGATCTTGTAGGCCCCCTGATATTCGCCCACCTCTTCGCCCATCAGCATGACGTTCGGATTGGCCCGCATTTCCTCGGCCATCGCCTCGCGCAAGGCCTCGCGCACGGTCATCGCCTTCATGGGCGTGCCGACAGGCCAGTCGGGCGAGGCTTTGGATTTGACCGCAGCCACGACCGCTGGCGCAATTGGCGCGGCGACAACCTTGGCGGGAAATTCGGTCTTTTCCGTCACAACCGGCGGCGCATCGGGCGCCGGCGACGGATCCGCCGCCTCGCCTTCTTCAACCATCACAGCAATCGGCGTGTTGACCTTGACCCCCGCCGTGCCCTCGGCCACCAGCAACTTGCCGATGATCCCCTCGTCAACCGCCTCGAACTCCATCGTCGCCTTGTCCGTCTCGATCTCGGCCAGAATCTGACCCGACTTTACCGTGTCGCCTTCCTTCACCAGCCATTTGGCCAACGTGCCTTCTTCCATCGTGGGCGACAGCGCCGGCATCAATACTTGCGTGGACATGGCGTTCCCCCTCAGACGTAAATGTCGGTGTAAAGCTCGGACAGCGCCGGTTCGGGGCTGTCCTTGGCAAACTCGGCCGCCGCGTTGACGATGGCCTTGATGTCCTTGTCGATCGCCTTCAGATCCTCGTCCGAAGCGAGGCCCGAATTCACCAGCATGTCGCGCACGTGCTCGATGGCATCCTTTTCGTCGCGCATCTTTTGCACTTCCTCGCGGGTGCGGTACTTCGCCGGGTCCGACATCGAATGCCCGCGATAGCGATAGGTCATCATTTCCAGAATATACGGCCCCTTGCCCGCCCGACAATGCGCCACCGCCTTCTCGCCCGCGGCCTTGACCGCCAGCACATCCATGCCGTCGACCTGCTCGCCGGGGATGCCGTACGCCAGCCCGCGACCGAACAGCGTCGTCGACTTGGTCGACCGCCGCACCGAGGTCCCCATGGCATAGCCGTTGTTTTCAATCACGAAAATTACCGGCAGGTCCCACAACTCGGCCATGTTGTAGGTCTCGTAGACCTGCCCCTGATTGGCCGCACCATCACCGAAATAGGTGAAGGTCACGTTGTCATTGCCCTTGTATTTGTCGGCAAACGCCAGCCCCGCGCCCAGCGGCACCTGTGCGCCGACAATTCCGTGACCGCCATAGAAGTGCTTCTCGCGGGAAAACATGTGCATCGAGCCGCCCTTGCCGCGCGAATACCCGCCCTCGCGGCCCGTCAACTCGGCCATCACCCCCTTGGGGTCCATCCCGCAGGCCAGCATATGCCCATGATCGCGGTACGACGTGATCCGCTTGTCGCCCTCTTTTGCACAGGCTTCCAGCCCCACGACGACCGCCTCTTGTCCGATGTAAAGGTGGCAGAACCCGCCGATCAGCCCCATCCCGTACAGCTGCCCGGCCTTTTCCTCGAACCGGCGGATCAACAGCATCTCGCGGTAGTATTTCAGCAACTCGTCCTTCGAGACGTTCGACGTCGCTCCAGGTTTCTTCGTGGCCAAGGGCATGTCCTCCAGTGGCGGCGTGAAATGGTTCAAGGGTGAACTATTTCGTGTCTATCGGAAAAACAAGGCGATGACAAAGACATTGCTCGCCGCACCGCAGCATGCGGTGGGGGGAAGTCAGCGGATGACGATCTCGTCGGCGCGCACATAGCCCAGCATGTCGCGCGCTTGTTCGTCCAGCAGGTCCAGGTCGAGAAACTGATCCGACAACCGCGTCGTCAAATTCTGCGCCCGTGCCAACTCGGCCTCCAGCCGCAGCTTTTCGTCCCGCAGATCTGCCACTTCGGCAACGATCTCGGCCTTCTTGAACAGCCCGTATTCCCCTTGCACCGCCGCAAGCGTAAAATAAACGCCCAGCGAAAAGGCCAGCATCAATGCACAGATGCCACCAATCGCCGGGCGCGATGTCGAGGAATTCATCAGTTTGCCTCTGCTCAACGGCCTCTCTTGACGGAAGCCTCAACGGATCATCGCACAGCGAACCCCCAAAGGGAATCCCCCAATTCACATGTTGTCGAACTGGATCGCGGTATCGAAGCGCCCCTTGATCGGCTTGCACTGGCTGGTGACCTTCGATTTCGGTCCGCGCTTGAAGCAGATCGAGGCTTCGAAACTGCCCGAGGTCCGGCCATAGGCATACCCATCGCGCGAAAACGTGTCGAGGATCACCACCCCCGGCGTCTTGCCCGAGGTCAGCTTGCGCCCGTCGATGTCATCCTCCGCCAGAACTTCGATCAGCGCCGGTCTGGGCGTGTCGTCCGGCGTCGGGAACAATCCGAACTCGACCACGATCCGCAACCGGTCTGCGTTCTGATCCGGTTTGCCGGGCGCAAAGGCCATGATCCGCAGCGTCACGTTGTCGTCATCATCGCCGACCCAAGCCGAGGCATCGAACGCGCCCACAGAAAAGTCATAGGTCTGCCACGCCATCCTGCGGCCATCCAGCGTGGCCGAGATATCGCCCATCACCGGCGGATAGCCGT
>Ga0105046_10005435_pt1 | contig 20150 bp, 23 predicted proteins | sample MAT03_FD_78385 | JGI IMG/M metagenome (GOLD analysis project Ga0105046, IMG submission 78385) | Freshwater microbial communities from Lake Fryxell liftoff mats and glacier meltwater in Antarctica - MAT-03 (megahit assembly) | ecosystem: Environmental > Aquatic > Freshwater > Ice > Liftoff... | reverse complement strand
CTCAAGTACACCAAGGACCACCAGCCGGTGATCACCGGGATCGAGCGCGTTTCGCGTCCGGGCCGCCGCCGCTACGTCAACCACGCCTCGGTCCCCAGGGTCCAGGGCGGCACCGGCACGGCGATCGTCACCACCTCTCACGGGGTGATGACCGGCCACGATGCCAAGAAGACCGGAGTCGGAGGGGAGGTCGTCGCCTACGTCTGGTAACCCGGACCTAGCTGACTGAACAACCATGAGCCGAATCGGAAAAAAACCCATAGAGATCCCGTCCGGGGTCGAGATTGACATCAAGCCTGGCCTGGTCAAGGTCAAGGGCCCCAAGGGCGAGTTGACCCAGGAGATCTCCCACGAAATGACGGTCAAGGCCGACGACGGTGTAATCACCGTCGAGCGCCCGACCGATCGCGGTCCGCACCGTGCCCTGCACGGCCTGACCCGCAGCCTTGTTGCCAACATGATCGTCGGCGTGACCGACGGTTACGAGAAGCGTCTTGACATCCAGGGCGTCGGTTACCGCGCCGCGGCCAAGGGGCAGGGGCTCGAGCTGGCGCTCGGCTACTCGCACCCGGTTTCGATCGACGCCGTCGAAGGCATCGAGTTCGAGGTGCCGCAGCCGACCGAAGTAATCGTCCGGGGCATCGACAAGCAGAAGGTCGGCCAGATCGCGGCCAACATCCGCGAGAGCCGTCCGCCGGAGCCCTACAAGGGCAAGGGCATTCGTTACCGCGACGAACACGTCGCCAGGAAGGTCGGTAAGCGCGTATGACCGTTACAACGAACCGTCAGGGGCGCCAGCGCCGCCGCTACCGCGTGCGAGCGAAGATTTCGGGCACGGCCGAGCGGCCCAGGCTCTCTGTGTACCGCTCGAACAAGGGCGTTTTCGCCCAGCTCATCGACGACATCGACGGCAAGACCGTCGCTGCGGCGAACTGGACCGAGCCGGAGCTGCGTGATCTCGGAAAAACTGAACAGGCGAAGAAAGCCGGCGTAATGCTGGCCGATCGCGCGAAGAAGGCAGGAGTCGAGCGCTGTGTGTTCGACCGAAGCGGTTACCGCTACCACGGCAGAGTCAAAGCACTCGCCGAGGGAGCGAGAGAGGGTGGTCTGGAGTTCTGATGAACTTCGGTACGGTGAACGGCTGATATGAAGGGCATGGATACAGCATTGATTGAGATGGTCAGTCCCAAGGGGCTTGACCTCCAGGAACGCGTGATTGAGATCAACCGTGTGGCCAAGGTGGTCAAGGGCGGTCGCAGGTTCTCGTTCACCGCGCTGGTCGCGGTCGGCGACGAAGAGTCGGTGGTCGGGATCGGATACGGCAAGGCCCGCGAGGTCCCGCTGGCGATCCAGAAGGCGGTCGAGAACGCCCGCAAGAACCTGGTTCGGATTCCCAAGTACAACGACACGATCACCCACAAGATCATCGGTCGCTTCGGCGCCGGACATGTCGTCCTGCGCCCGGCCAGCCCGGGAACCGGCGTCATTGCCGGCGGCGGTGTGCGAGCTGTGCTGGAACTCGGCGGGGTCAAGGACATCCTGACCAAGTCGATCGGCACCCAGAACCCGATCAACCTGGTCAAGGCGACCATGGACGGCATCGTCCGTCTGCGCCGGCCGGAAGAGGTAGCCGAGCTGCGCGGACTTTCGATCTCCGAGGTCCTCGGTCTCGATCACGAAAAGAAGCCTTCCGGCGACGGTGGCGAAGAGGACGCGGCGAGCACCGCCGCGGTCGAAGAGGCAGCCGACGCCGCAGCCGCGGCCGGTGAAGCCGAAGCCGCTGCCCCCGACGCCGACTCCGGTACTCCCGGAGCCGAGGAGGCCGCCCCTGAAGTAGAAGAGGCCGCCGCTGAAGCGGGGGAAGCCGCCCCTGAAGCTGAGCCCGATGCCACCCCGGAGGCCGAAACGGCCACGCCGGCTGACATCAGCGCCCTCGAGGCCAAGGCCGCCGAAGACGTCGCGTCCCAGAGCGGACCGGTGGCCGAGGATCCCTCGACCATCGCCCCCAGCGAGGTTGAAGCCGAAGTCGCCGCCGAAGAGCAGCTTGGTCCGGAAGTGACCGAAGCCGCCGAAGAGGTCCAGACCTCTGAAGAGGTCGCCGCAGATCAGAAGAAGGCCGAAGCCGCGGACGGACGGGACTCCTGATGGCGAAGCTCTCTATCACCCAGACCCGCTCAAGCATTCACCGCAATCCGCACCAGATGGGCACGCTCAAGGCCCTCGGCCTGAATAAGCGCGGCCGCACGGTCGAGTTTGAAGATTCGCCGCAGCTGCAGGGTCAGCTCAAGGTCATTTCCCACCTCGTGGAAGTCAAGGAGAACTGATGCCGAAGAAGCAGGAAAGCCGCGAAGAAGAGATCGGCCTCCACAACCTGAGCCCTAAGCCGGGCTCGCGCCGTCCGCGCAAGCGGATCGGTCGCGGCCAAGGTTCCGGAACCGGCAAGACGTCCGGCCGCGGACATGGCGGCCAGGGCCAGCGCGCGGGCAACAAGCGCAACGCCGCCCACGAGGGCGGTCAGAACCCGATCCATCGCCGGATGCGCAAGCTGCGCGGTCCGAACATGAAGAAGTCGATGCCGTTCGAGAATTTCCGTACTTCGACCCAGCCGGTCAATCTGTCGGATCTCGAAGAGCGTTTCGAGGCCGGCGCGGAAGTCACCCCGGACAGCCTCAAGGCTGCCGGTCTGGCGACCCGCTCCACCCCGGTCAAGGTGCTCGGCTCGGGTGAGATCTCCAAGGCGTTGACGGTAAGGGCCCACGGGTTCAGTGCCAGCGCCAGGGAAAAGATCGAAGCCGCCGGCGGAAGCTGTGAGCTGATCGACGCCTGATGCTGGCAACGGTCGCCAAGGCGTTTTCAGTACCGGAGATCCGCAGGAAGCTCCTGTTTGTCGCGGGCATCCTCGCGCTCTACCGGCTCGGTGCCTACATCCCGGTTCCGGGCGTTAACGTCGGTGCGATCAACAGCCTCGAGGAGTCGCTGACCGGCTCCGACATTCTCGGCTTCCTCAACCTCTTTTCAGGCGGCAGCCTCTCGCGACTTTCGATTTTCGCGCTGGGCATCATGCCCTACATCACCGCCTCGATCATCCTGCAGCTGATGACCGTGGTGCTGCCCTCGCTCGAGCGGCTCCAGAAGGAGGGCGAAGTCGGCCAGCAGAAGATCACGCAGTACACGCGTTACCTGACCGTCGGCCTCGCGGCGATGCAGTCATTCGCCTACGTCTTCCTCTTCAACTCGCTCTCACCGGCCGGTGGCGAAAGCGTTATCCGCTCGCTGGCTCTGCCGAACGTCTTCCTGATCGTCGTCTCTCTGACCGCGGGCACCGTCCTGCTTATGTGGATGGGTGAGCTGATCACCCAGCGCGGCATCGGCAACGGCATCTCACTTCTGATCTTTGCCTCGATCGTCTCCGGCGTCCTGCCGGGCGTCCAGACGTGGTGGACCAATCCCGATCAGGTTTTCGTCGTGCTGCTGCCGTTCATCGCGCTCGGCGTGGTCATCGCGATCGTGTTCGTCCAGGAGGGCCAGCGCCGGATCCCGGTCCAGTACGCCAAGCGCGTGGTCGGCCGCAAGATGACCTCGGGCGGCTCTACCTACCTTCCGCTCAGGGTCAACATGGCCGGCGTCATCCCGGTCATCTTCGCCGCCTCGATCATGGCGCTGCCGCCGACCGTCGGCCAGCTGATCAACACCCCGGCCGCGCTCGACTTCGCCGCTTTCATGAATCCCGGCGGCTGGGCTTACGTGATCGGCGAGGTCTTCTTCATCATCATCTTCACCTACTTCTATACCGCCGTCACCTTCAATCCGGTCGATCAGGCCGACAACCTGAAGAAGTACGGCGGCTTCATCCCCGGTGTGCGCCCGGGACGGCCGACCGCCGAATACCTGGACCGTGTGCTTTCGCGACTGACCTTCCCCGGCGCTCTTTACCTGGGTGCCGTCGCGGCGTTCCCGACCATCCTTTTCAACAACGTCGGCGGTGGCTTCTTCTTCGGCGGTACCTCGATCCTGATCGTTGTCGGCGTCGCGCTCGACACGGTGAAGCAGCTCGAGGCCCAGCTGATGATGCGCAACTACGAGGGCTTCCTCCGCTAGACGCGGCGGAGACCCATGCCAAACCGCAATCTCAACCTGATCCTGCTCGGCCCGCCCGGCGGCGGCAAGGGCACTCAGGGCGAACGTCTCCAGGAAGACCTCGAACTCCCGTACTACGCGACCGGCGACATCCTGCGCGCTGCAGTCCGCGAGGGGACCGAGATCGGCAAGTCAGCCAGGGAGTTCATGGACCGCGGTGATCTGGTGCCCGATGATGTGCTGATCGGCGTGATCGCGGATCGGCTCGAGAGCGGCGAGGCCGCCCACGGCTTCATTCTCGACGGCTTCCCCCGAACCGTCCCGCAGGCCGAGGCGCTCGACGCGAAGCTGCGCGAACTCGGTCGCAACCTCGCCTCGGTGGTGCTGATCGACGTACCCGACGAAGAGATCATCCACCGGCTATCCGGCCGCCGGGTCTCCGTCGATGGCGGTCACGTCTACCACGTGGACTACAACCCCCCGAAGCAGGAGGGCGTCTGCGACATCGACGGCTCCGAGCTGATCGTGCGCGACGATGACAAGCCGGAGGTAGTCGGCCACCGGCTCGAGCAGTACCACGAGAAAACTTCACCGCTGGTCAGCTACTACGAGAGGCAGGGCCTGCTCAACCGGATCGACGGCTGCCAGGACCCGGACCAGGTCGGTGAGTCGATCCGGTCGCTGATCTCGACGCTCAGCCTCGAAGAAGGCTCCTGACCCCCGCGGTCGCCCATCCCGCTGCATGATCAACCGCAAGTCTGACGCGCAGATCGAGAAGATGGCCGCGGCCGGCGCCGTACATGCCCGCTGCATGCAGATGATCATCGCCAAGGTCCGTCCCGGCGTGACCACGGCCGAACTCGACGGGGCGGCCGAGAAGTTCATCCGCTCACAGGGCGCGGTCCCGACCTTCAAAGGCTTCCGCGGTTTTCCCGGCTCGATCTGCGCCTCGCCCAACTCGATGGTCGTGCACGGCATCCCCGGTCCGTACGAGCTCCAGAACGGCGACATCCTCTCGGTCGACATCGGAGTGACTCTTGACGGCTGGGTCGCCGACGGCGCCAGCACGATCCCGGTCGGCGAAATCGACCCGACTACCGAGCGGCTGCTGAAGGTGACCAAAGAGTCGCTCGAGCTGGCGGTCGCCCAGATGGTTCCCGGTAACCGGGTCGGCGACATCTCCAACGCAGTCCAGACCCACGTCGAGGCGGCCGGCTTCTCGATCATCCGTTCATTGGTCGGCCACGGCGTCGGCAAGGACATGCATGAGGAGCCGCAGATCCCCAACTACGGATCCTCCGGGCGCGGCCCCGAGATCGAGGCCGGAATGGTCTTCGCGGTGGAACCGATGGTCAACGTCGGCGAGCCCGGAATCTTCATGGACGACGACGGCTGGTCGGTCTTCTCGGACGACGGCTCGATGTCAGCCCACTTCGAGTACACCATCGCCGCGACCGAAAACGGCCCCAGGGTCCTCAACCCCTGGGACTCAGCCTGAAAGCTCGGCGAGCGCTGATTGCGGCCGGCAGGCCGGATGGCGTCGGTGCCAGGCGCAACTGGGAGTACGATTCGCACATGGAAAGTCGCGCCAACGGAAACTGGACACCCGACCGCAGGGCCGAGCGGGCAGCACTCCGACGCGAGTACCGCGAAACCACCCCGGGGCAGAGGGTCGAGCAGGCGATGATTCTGAGCCGTGAGATGACCGCCCTGGCCGCACGAAGGGCCGGAAAGAACTGACGTCTCGTCTGAAGGATCCGCTTGATATTCAGCGGTTGAGGGAGGCTCGGGAAGACGACCAGTCGGGTCGATAGCCTGTCACGGGGCCATCTTCGAGTTATCTTGCTATTGTCCGCGCTCGGCCTGATGGGCCGCTTTTTTACGCCCGTGGCCCGTTTAATGGGGCTCTCGGGAGATCTCTCCTAAAGGAACAGAAGGACGATGAAGGTCCGAGCCTCGGTAAAACCGATGTGTGAGAAGTGCAAGATCATCCGCAGGCGCGGTCGCGTCATGGTGATCTGCGAGAACCCGCGACACAAACAGAGGCAGGGTTAGTAGATGGCGCGTATCGCCGGGGTCAACATCCCCTTGAACAAGAGGGCCGAGATCGGCCTGACATACGTTTTTGGTATCGGCCAGTCGACCGCGCAGAAGCTCTGCGACGACGTCGGGGTTGATCGAGACACACAGGTCAAAGATCTGACCGAGCAGGAAGTAATCCAGCTGCGCGAGGCGATCGAGGACCTCAACGTCGAGGGCGACCTGCGACGCGAGCGTTCGCAGAACGTCAAGCGTCTGATGGAGATCGGTTCCTACCGCGGGCTGCGCCACCGGCGCGGACTGCCGGTCAGAGGCCAGCGGACCAAGACCAACGCGCGAGGCCGCAAGGGCCCGCGCCGGATGAGCATCGCCGCGAAGCGCAAGGTTTAGGCGCGGAGAGCAAGGAAGAACATGGCTGCGAAGAAACCCACAAAGACCCGTACCCGCCGCAAGGTTCGAAAGAACATCGCCGTCGGACAGGCTCACATCAAGACTTCTTTCAACAATACGATCGTCACGCTGACCGATCTCGAGGGCAATGTAATTGCCTGGGAGTCGGCCGGTAGCGCCGGATTCAAGGGTTCACGCAAGTCGACCCCGTTCGCCGCCCAGGTGACCGCTGACGCCGCCGCCCGCAAGGGCATGGAGCACGGCCTGCAGAAGGTTCAGGTCTTCGCCAAAGGCGCCGGCTCCGGCAAGGACACCGCCGTACGTTCGCTTCAGGCCGCCGGCCTCGACGTGACCAGCGTCAAGGACGTCACCCCTCAGGCCCACAACGGCTGCCGTCCGCGCAAGCGCCGCCGCGTCTGACCCGGCACCCCGCCAGACCGCTTCAAGACCGCCCCCCGAAGAGAAGGACCTAATGAGCACAGATTTCCAGGTACCCAGCATCAGTTCCGAGCAGGTTGACGAGAACAGGGGTTCGTTCACGATCGAGCCGCTCGACAAGGGCTTCGGCTACACCTTCGGCTCGAGCCTCCGGCGCGTGCTGCTCTCCTCGCTGGGCGGTGCCGCAATCACCAGCGTCCGGATCGAGGGCGTTTCACATGAGTTCTCCAGCATCGCCGGCGTCAAGGAAGACGTCACCGACATCATCCTCAACCTCAAGGACCTGGTGGTGCGCATGCACACCGACGCCGAGGCAGTCGAGGCCCCTGTAGTAGTGACCGGCCCCGGTGATGTCACCGCCGCCGACATCGACCTGCCCGCCGGAGTTGAGATCCTCAACCCCGAGGCACCGATCGCCACGCTTGAGAAGAAGACCCGCCTTGAGATGTACGTGACCATCGGACGCGGCCGCGGCTACCGGCCGGCCGAGGAGAACAAGGACGACGACCAGCCGATCGGCGTGATCCCGATCGACTCGATCTTCTCGCCGATCCGCCGTGCCTCGTACGTGGTCGACGCCGCCCGCGTCGGTCAGCGTACCGACTTCGACAAGCTGACCCTCGAACTGGAAACTGACGGCTCGATCGAGCCCAGCACCGCCCTGCGCGAGGCTTCCGAGATCCTGATCAAGTCCCTCGCGATCTTCAGCGACCCGGACCGGGTCGAGGAGCTGACCGCTCACGAGCCGGCTGTGGCCGAGGTCGCCGGAGGAGTCGAGGCGCCTGCCGCCACCGGCGGCGACAACGACATCCTGATCGACGAGCTCGAACTGAGCGTTCGCTCCTTCAACTGCCTGAAGCGGGCCGGCGTCGAGACGATCGGCCAGCTGCTTCAGAAGTCCGAGTCCGAACTCGGCGCGATCCCCAATTTCGGCCAGAAGTCGATCGAAGAGGTCATCGAGAACCTCCAGGGCCGCGGATACGATCTTCGCCAGGACTGACGTCCGGCACTGAAACGAGGAGACAGACGATGCGCCACGCCAAAAAGAGAAACAAGCTCGGTCGGGATTCAGCCCATCGCAAGGCGCTGATGTGCAACCTCTCGAAGGAACTGATCGACCACGAGCGGATCAAGACGAGCCAGGCCAAGGCCAAGGCGGCCAAGCCCGAGATCGAGAAGCTGATCACGCTGGCCAAGCGCGGCGACCTCCACGCCCGCCGGCAGGCCCTCTCGGCTCTGCGTCAGGACAAGTTCGCCGTCCACAAGCTGTTCGAAGAGATCGCTCCCCGTTACGCGGAGCGACCCGGTGGCTACCTGCGGATCGTGAAGATCGGCCCTCGCCGTTCCGACTCGACCGAGATGGTCTTCCTCGAGCTGGTCTGACCCTTCGGTTATTTACGGTTCTGACCCGAGAGGTGGCGCAACTCTCGGGGCACGCCGGTTTTAGAGGCAGGCGCGGCTACGTCGCGCCATTTCTGAGCCCTTGACTTTTCAGCGGCCCGCCCAGGTGGTAGCGTTGAGCGATCCGAAGCAGGTTTCAGGGGAAATCGCCGATGGGAACACGTCTTGACTGATTCGATCACAGGCCGAGTGAAGATCGCCGGAGCCGTCGCTCTGTTGTTTGCTGCGCTCGGGATGCTCTTTGGCGCCGCTCCGGCCAGCGCCGCAAACTGGGGCACCGGCATTTCCTTCAGTGCGCCGGGAGGCGTTGCCGTCTCCCCAGGCGGAGCCGTACTGGTCGCCGACACCGGCAATGACCGCATCGTCAAGTTCAATCGCGACGGAGACCGGCTGCAGGTGATCGGCAAGCGCGGCGGCGGGCAGGCGGAGTTCCGCAATCCGCGCGGTCTCGCGATCGAACCCGGCGGGGCAATATTTGTCGCCGACACGGCAAACAACCGCATCCAGCGGCTGTTTCCGTCCGGCAAATACCAGACCGAGTGGGGCAACGAGGGCGACAGCGTCGGCCAGTTCCGCTCGCCTACCGGGGTGACCATCGACGGCTCTGGCAACCTCTACGCCGCGGACTACGGTAACAGCCGGATTCAGAAGTGCAACGCCTGGGGCTGGTGCGGTTTCGGCGTGGACTTCGCCGACAGCGACGAAGGTCCGCTGGCCGGCCCGTGGGCCGTGACCGTCGGTACCGGCGGCAACTTCTACGTCGCCGACACCCTCAACTCGCGGATCGTCAGGGGCAGTCCGTCGGGCGAGTTGCTCGGCACCTGGGGCGAGCGGGGCTCCGGCAACGGTCAGATGATCGAGCCGAAGGGCATCACCACCGACCGGGCTGGGGATCTCTACGTAGCCGACACCGGCAACGACCGGATTCTCAAGTTCTCTCCCGGGGGAAATTTCCTCGGGTCGATCGGCCAGCCGGGCACCGGCGTGGGCCAGTTCTCGGCACCTGCCGGCCTGGCTTTCCTCGAAGGCTTCCTCTACGTGGCCGACACTGGCAACAACCGCGTTCAGAAGATTCAGGTCGGACCCGACACCGAACCGGACGTGCCCGACCCCGAGCCCGACCCGCCCAAGCCGCCCAAGCCGAAACCGCCAAAACCCCCGGGCGGCGGTGGTAACAACGGTGGTGGAAACAGCTCCAACGCCGCGGTGAAGATCACTCGGGTCAAGCTAATGCCCCACAACAGCTGGATCTACGCCGACGGCTACCTCGACATGCAGGTCCAGGTGACCAACCGCGGCGACGGCATCGCTCGCAGTATTAATGTCTTCATCAGTTCGTCGCGGGCAGGCGTAACCGTGCCGAAGCGGGTCCGTTTCGCACAGATCCTGCCGGGCTGGACCGTGACTAAGTCGTTCCGGGTGAGGGCCAAACGCAGCGCCCGCGGCTGGGTAATGATCCAGGCAGACGTCGAGGGCAAGCGGAATCGCGGCTTCCTCAAGCTGATCAAGCCGTGGTGGTAGCCCCGAACTGAGACCATGCCGGGGTGATCTGGCGCCTCGACATCGAGTACGACGGGACCCCTTTCCGCGGCTGGGCGCGGCAGGAAGGTGAACCGACGGTCCAGGCCGAGGTCGAGCGGGCGCTGGCGATCGCGCTCCGGGTGGATTCGGTCGAGACAGTGGTGGCGGGCCGGACCGACGCCGGGGTCCACGCCCTGGGGCAGGTCGCGAGTTTTCGTTTCGACGGGTCGATCCCGGACACCATCGTGCGCAGCCTCAACGGTCTGACCTCGCGCGAAATCGCGATCCGATCGGTGACCGCCGCAGCTGACGACTTCGACGCGCGGCGCTCGGCCCGCTCGCGGACCTACTGCTACCGCCTCCTGCTGCGCCGTCCCGACAGCCCGTTCGCTCACGGTCGCGCCTGGTGGCTTTCACGGGAGATCGACCGCGGGCTGCTCGACCGTTGCGCCGCGGCGATCCTCGGTGAGCACGACTTCACCGCCTTCACACCGACCGACACCTACCACAGCCGTTTCCGGCGGCAGATCCGCTCCGCCCGGTGGGTCCCGGAGCGGGCCTTGGACGACCCGGGCGAGCAGGCGGCGCCGTGCACCGGGACCGGTCCGGAGGATTTCCTCCAGTTCTGGGTGACCGGGGACTCGTTCATGCGCAGCATGGTCAGGATCCTGGTCGGGACCATGATCGACGTCGCCGATGGATCCCGGTCGATCGAGGACTTCCACCGGCTGCTCGAGGGGGCCGAGCGGCCCGGAGCCGGGATGACGGCCCCGGCGCAAGGGCTTTTCCTGGTCTCGGTCGGCTACTGAGCGGCCAGCGGTCCGACTCGCCTATCCTCTGGCTGTGCGCATCCTGCTGACCAACGACGACGGCATAGGTGCCCAGGGGCTGCAGGTCCTGCGCCGCGAACTGCGGCTGATCGACGGGGTGACCGTCGATACGATCGCGCCCGACTCGAACCGCAGCGCCTCGGCCCGCAGCATCACAGTGCGCTCGCCGCTCTCGGTGCAGGAGATCAAGTTCGAGGACGGCGACCTCGGCCACGCCACCGACGGCACGCCGGTCGACTGCGTGCGCTTCGCCGACGTCGGCCTGGTCGGAGGGCGTCCGGACCTGATCGTCTCCGGGATCAACCACGGGGTGAACCTCGGCGACGACGTCACCTACTCCGGCACGGTCGCGGCCGCGCTCGAAGGAGTGATCCTCGGCATTCCGGCGATCTCCGTCTCCCAGCAGTCAACTGCCCAGGAGACCGGTTACGGCCCTCAGCGCGACTACGATTTCGACCTCGCGGCCAGGTTTACCGCGGCTACGGTGCGGGAAATCATGGAGCACCCGATGCCCGAACGGACTCTGCTCAACATCAACGTTCCCGGCACCGAGCCGGTCGGCGTCGACGTGACCAGGCTCGGCCGCCGCCTTTACTCGGACGAGCTGACCGAGGTCGAGTCCGAAATCGAGGACGGCCGTCGCCGGTACCGGATCTACGGCTACGAGCCCGGCCTTCACGACGAGCCGGGCACCGACATCGGAGCGATCGCCCGCGACCGGATCGCGGTCACTCCGCTCCACCTGGATCTGACCCACCACGGCGGTATCGACGGCATGCGCCAGCGCGACTTCGAACGCATGCTCGGAGCGTCCGCCAGCACTGACGGCTGAGCCCGCGTCCGTGGCCGACCCGGTCCAGAAACGGATCATTGAGCTCCGCGAGCAGGTCGACCACCACATCCACCTGTACCACCAGAAGGATGCCCCGGAACTCTCCGACGAGGCTTACGACGCGCTGTTCGCTGAGCTTCAGACGCTTGAGGCCGAGCACCCCGAACTGACTGCCACCGACTCGCCGACGCAGCGGGTCGGCGCACCCCCGAGTGAAGGCTTCGCTCCGGTCGAGCACGAGGTGCCGATGCTCTCGCTGGCCAACGCCCGCACCCCCGAGGAGTTGCTGGCCTGGGAGAAGCGGGTCCGGGGCCGACTGAAGAAGGCCGACGTCGACCCCGGGCAGATCACCTGGGTGACGGAACCAAAGATCGACGGCCTGGCGATCTCGCTGACTTATGAGAACGGGCGATTCGTGCGCGGCGCGACCCGCGGCGACGGTCGGGTCGGGGAGGACGTAACCCGCAACATCGAAACGATCGAGGCGCTGCCGAAGCAGATCGAAGGTGCGCCACCGCTGATCGAGGTCCGCGGCGAGGTCTACCTGCCGATCTCCGCCTTCGTCGAGCTCAACCGGAGCCGGGCAGAGCAGGGGCTCGAAGCCTTCGCCAACCCCCGCAACTCGGCTGCCGGTTCGATCCGCCAGATCGACCCGGCCGCTGCCGCCGAGCGTCCGCTGGCGATCTGGGCCTACGGCATCGGCGTGACCGACGGCTTCCAGTTCGAGACCCACTCCGAGGAGGTCGCCTGGCTGGCTGAGCACGGCTTTGCGACCAACCCCGACACCGACACTCACGACAGCATCGAAGCGGTGCTGGAGCGCTGCCAGTGGTGGCTCGATCGCCGCGAGAAGCTCGACTTCGAGATCGACGGGGTCGTGATCAAGGTCGACCGGCTGGCGCTTTGGAAAGAGCTCGGCACCGCCGGTCGCGAGCCACGCTGGTCGATCGCCTGGAAGTTTCCGCCGACCACGGCCACGACCAGGCTGAAAGAAGTGGTCTGGAACGTCGGGCGCACCGGGCATCTGGTGCCGTTTGCGATGCTCGAACCGGTCCGGGTCGGGGGAGTGACCGTTTCCACCGCGACGCTGCACAACGAGGAGGACCTCGCCCGCAAGGACGTCCGCCCCGGGGACGAGGTGGTCGTGCTGCGGGCCGGTGATGTGATTCCGCAGGTCGTCTCTGCCCTGCCTCAGAAGCGGCCCGAGGGCGCGCTCGCCCCCAAGGTTCCGGAGCACTGCCCCGCCTGCGGCACGGCAACGGTAAAACCGGAGGACTCGGTTTTCTCGATCTGTCCCAACCGCACCGGCTGTCCCGGCCAGATCTTCCAGCACGTCAAGCACTTCGTCTCCCGTGGCGCGATGGACATCGAGGGCCTCGGCGAAAAGCAGGCTCAGCGCTTCCTCGAACTCGGCCTGATCAGCGACGTGGCCGACATCTACTCGCTCCGTCAGGAGCAGCTCGAGGAACTCGACCGCATGGGGGCGACCTCATCGGCCAACCTGATCGTCGAGATCGACCGCTCGCGCACGGTCCCGTTCCCGCGGGTGCTGTTCGCGCTCGGTCTGCCAGGGGTGGGCTCGGTCACAGCCGAGGCGCTCGCCATGGAGTTTGGCGACATCGACGCCCTGCACCGGGCCGATCCGGAGCAGATCGAACGGACCGAGGGCGTCGGCCCGATCATGGCCCGCCAGATCAACGAGTCATTGGCCGAGGACCGCACCTGGGAGATCATCGAGCGGCTGCGCGAGGCCGGCCTCAGGTTCGAACTCGATGAAACGGAGCGCCGCCCGGCCGACGGGCCGCTGTCCGGCCGCACGGTGGTCCTTACCGGGACTTTGGAGGGCCTGACCCGGGATGAGGCTGGGGATCTGGTCAAACGGGCCGGTGGCAAGGTGACCGGGGCGGTCTCGAAGAAGACGGACTTCGTGGTCGCCGGCGGGAGCGCCGGCTCAAAGCTCGAAAAGGCGGAAAAGCTGGGTGTCACCGTGCTCGACCGGGACGGCTTCGACCGGCTGCTGGCCGGTGAACTGCCCGAGGACTCGGACGATCCCGCCTAGAGCCTGGCGATTATCGCCGCGATCCGGTCCTGGGCGGCGCGGGCAGAATTGGAGTCGAAAACGCGGTTCATCAGGATCGAGAAGGCGAACTTGCGGCCGGAGCGGTTGTAGCAGTATCCCGACAGCGCGCTGACGCCGGTCAGGGTCCCCGTTTTGGCGTGGCAGCGACCCTCGGCCGCCGAGCCGCGCATTCGACTCTCAAGCGTGCCGTCACGGCCGGCCACCGGCAGCGAGCTGAAGAAGGCGTCGAAGTAGGAACGGCTGCGGACCCTGGTGAGCAGGCGGATCAGGTCGGCGGCGCTGGAGGAGTTGCCGAAGGTCAGACCCGATCCGTCGAGCGGGCGCACCTTCGCCTTCAGGCGGATACGCGCGTAGTCACGCACGATCCGTGCGCCTGACGCGGTCCGGCCCGAACTGCGGATCGCGGCGCCGATGTTCTTCAGCAGCATCTCGGCGAAGAAGTTGTTCGAGTTGAGGTTGGTCAGGCGGGCCATCCAGCCCATGTCGGGGGAGCGCACGACGGCCACCGGACGCTTCTTTCGCAGCGCCGCCGGGGTCTTCCTCATGGCGATCGTCTGGCTGATCGCGACGCCGCGCGATCGCAGGCTGCGCGCCAGGGTGCGGGTTGCGAGCTTGCCCGGATCCGAGCTGAACCGCGACAGCGACGAGTTGGTGAAGCCCGAGTTGAAGGAGAGCCCCGACAGCGGCCCGATCCACGGACTGGTCGCGAAGCCGGAGTCAGCGACGCCGCGCAGCCGGTCGAAGATGGTGTCATCGCCATAGAGCCGGCCGGTCACCCGCCGGATCCCGGCCCGGCGGACCTGCGCCGCGAGCCGGTCCACGTCAGAGCCCACCCCGGCCAGGTAGGCGTCGAGGAAGGATCTGGTGCCGAAGGTCGGGTCACCGCCACCGCGCAGGTAGAGGTCTCCCTTCAGCACCCCGCCGACGATTCGGCCCTGGGTGTAGATCCGGGTCCGGAATCGGCTCGAAACCCCGAGCCGGCCGAGCGCCGTAACAGTGGTGAAGATCTTCGTATTCGAGGCCAGCGATCGCGGGGCCCCGGCGTTGAGTGAACAGACGACCTTGCCCGTGTTCAGACTCCGGACCATCAGGGCCGGCGCGCTGTTGCCGCTCCTGGCGGCAGTTCGCATTGCCGGGCAGGTCGCGTGTGCGTTGGCACTGGCGCCGGCCCCGAACACCGGCGTGACCGCCGCACGGTCCGGGTTGGGCAGCGGCAGCGGGGGATTGGCCGCATACGCCGAGCCAGCTGTCAGGACAAGGAAAAGCAGCGCGAAAAGGCCCGTCGCCAGGGCGAACGGAGAGCGTGCAGCGAGGGTGTGATTACGGAAATCGATCATCTCTGGGACAAACCGGGCGAACGGTCAGGGTAGCGGTCGGGAGGGCGCGAATCGGCACAAATGGTGACTTGGTGCCATAATCGCGAACCGATGGGGAAGGTCGTAAACATCGAGGACTCCTCGAAACGACGCCGTGCGGGGGGGCGCAAGCGTCCTTCGAAGACTGCTCTCGTGCTCGGAGGAGGCGGGTTCACCGGCGGCGTTTACGAGATTGGTGCCCTGCGCGCGCTCGACCTGCTGGCGGTCAACTCGGGGGTCAACGACTTCGACATGTACGTCGGCACCAGCGCCGGCTCGTTCATCGCCAGCATGCTCGCCGCCGGGGTGACTCCGGACGAGATGATCCGCGTCCTGACCGACGATGAAGACACGCCGATCGAGCGCCTCAGCCAGGACGTCATGCTGCGTCCGAACGCCTCTGAATACGTGCGCAAGGCGGTCACACTGCCCCTCCACCTCGCCTCGATGGCCAAGAGCCTGCTGCCGCATTACCGCGACGTGTCGGCGATTGACGTCGGTTACGCCCTCGCCGAGCACCTGCCGAAGGGCCTTTACTCAAACGCCGGGCTCGGCCGCTACGTTCGCGAGGCGCTGGCCACCAAGGGCATCAACGACTCCTTTGCGGCGCTCGAGCGCGACCTCTACCTGACCGCGACCGACCTCGACAGCGGCGAGCGCATCGTGCTCGGTGATCCCGATGGCGACTGGGGGACCGTGCCGGTCTCCAAGTCGGTCGAGTGCTCTACCGCGCTGCCGCTGGTCTACGAACCGGTCGAAGTCAACGGCCGCACCCTGATCGATGGCGGTATCTACTCGACCACCAACGTCGACGTCGCCGTTGAGCGTGGGGCCAAGTTCATCGTCGTGATCAACCCGATCGTGCCTTACCTGAACGACCGCGACAGCGACCTCCCCACGGTCTCGGGCGAGCGGGTGCGCCGCCTGGCCGATATGGGCGTGCCGGCGATCGCCAATCAGACCTTCAGGCTGTTGCTCCACCAGCGACTTCACGGGGTGGTTGACTTCTGGAAAGAGAAGTACCCGGGGGTTGACATCATCCTGCTTGAGCCCGAACTTGACGACGAGCTGATGTTCGGCACTTCGATCATGAACTACTCGCGTCGGATCGAAATCGCCAGCCACGGCTTCGCGACCGTAACCGCCAAGCTGGCCGACGACTACGACACATTCAAGGAGACCTGCGAGCGCCACGGGATAGAGATCTCGGCCACACGTCTGAAGCGCGTTATCCGCCGGGTACGCGAGCAGGAGAGCTCGGAGGCTTCGGTCTGGCGAAGGGTCTTCGACCAGACCACCGGTTCTCTGCTCCGCCAGACCGGCTCTTCCTGAGCCTCACTCAACTGGCAGCGAAACCGGGGGAGACCGACCCGCGGGCCGGCCTCCCCTGTGAAGCTCGTTACGAGGCGTACAGGTCGCTGATCTCGCTGTCGTACTTCTCGACGATCACCGGGCGCTTCAGCTTCAGGGTCGGAGTGAGCTCCCCGCCTTCCTGGCTGAGGTCGGCCGGCAGGATGTGGAACCGCTTGATCTGCTCGACCGGAGCGAACTCCTTGTTGACTTCCTCGATGTGCTTCTCGATTTCCTCGCGCACGACCGGGCTCTCGCTCGCCGATGCTTCGTCGAGGGTGCCCTGCTCGGCGGCGAACCTGGTTACTGCCTCCGGGTCGAGCGTAACCAGCGCGACCAGGTACGGCTTGCGGTCACCGATCACGACGCACTGTGAGACCAGCGGATGCCGCTTGACCAACGCTTCGATGTTCACCGGCGTGATGTTCTTGCCGCCGGCCGTGATGATCAGTTCCTTCTTGCGCCCGGTGATGCTGACGTAGCCCTCGTCGTCGATCGAGGCGATGTCTCCGGTGTGGAGCCAGCCGTCGATGATCGTCTCGTCGGTTGCTTTCTGGTTTCTGTAGTAGCCCTGGAAGATGTTCGGGCCCCTGACCAGGAGCTCGCCGTCGTCGGCGATCTTGATGTCGACGCCCGGCAGCGCTTTTCCGACGGTGCCGACCTTCGAGGCTCCGGGGAGGTTGGCGGTGCCACCGGTCGAGGTCTCGGTCATGCCCCAGGCCTCCAGCACCGGCACGCCCGCGGCGTGGAAGAACCGGATGATCTCGGGATCGATCGGGGCGGCACCGGTCAGCGCCAGCTTGATCTTTCCGCCGAAGATGTCGCGGATCTTGCTGAGCACGAGCTTGTCGGCCAGTGCGTGCTGGCGGGCCAGCAGCATTCCGGGCTCCTTGCCGTGCTCCTTGAGGTCTTCGACCTTGCGGCCGACACCGATCGCCCACTTGAAGATCACCGGCTTGAGGCCGCCACCGGCGGTCGAGGTCGCGATCGCGGTGGCATGGACCTTCTCGAAGATCCTCGGGACCGACGGGAAGTTGTCGGGCTTGATCTCCGAGAGGCTCGGCACGATCCGCAGCTGGTCGCGCTCCCAGAAGGCGATCCTTCCGCCGACGTCGAGCGTGCCGTACTGGATCAGCAGGGCGAAGACATGAGCCAGGGGCAGGAAGAGGAAGGTGGTCTCACCCGCACCGAGGATTTCGACCTGATCGGCCATGTCGAGCATCGCGCGGTAGTTGCCGTGGCTGATTACACAGCCCTTCGGCGGTCCGGTGGTGCCCGAGGTGTAGACGATCTTGCAGACGTCGTCGGTACCGACGGCTTCGTAGCTCTTGCGGAAAACGTCGTCGTCGTTGGAGGCCCCGCGCTCGTAGACGTCGGCCATCGAGACTGTGTCGTCGGCGGTGCCGATCATCTGGATAACGGTTTCGAGTTCCGGCAACTGGTCGCGCACCTGGCGCACCTTCTCGAGCTGGGCTTCGTTCTCGACCACCACGAAGCGCGCGCCGGAATGCTCAAGCACGTACTGGCACTCGCCCGGCGAGTTGGTCTGGTAGATCGGTACTACCGTCGCTCCGGCCGACATCGCGGCGAAGTCGAACAGGGTCCACTCCGCCCTGGTGCTTCCGAGGATCGAGACCCGATCGCCCGGCTTCACGCCGAGGTCGATCAGGCCGAGGGTCAGTCGACGTACCTGGTCGAGCACGTCGTTGAAAGAAGTGGTTTCCCAGACGTCGGCGTCGTTCTTGAACAGGAACGCTCCACCGGAGCCGTTGTGTTTGGCGGCCTGGGGAAGCAGGTCGGCAAGGGTCTTAGAGTTGCTCTTCGGGGATGCGCTATCCGTCAATTTCAAATCCTCTTTTAGTGGTCGGGATTATTTTAGGTCAAATCGGGTTCGGTATGTCGATGAAGCGGTGTTCGATGTCAAAATGTTCGGCGGCCAGCTCGCCGAGGCGCCGGATTCCGCAGACCTCGGTCGCGTAATGGCCGGCCGCGATGAAGTTGATCCCGCCCTCGCGAGCGTCTGCCATCACATGTTCGGACGGCTCGCCCGTGAGGTAGGCGTCGAGCCCGAGCCCGATCGCGGTGTGGATGTCGGAGGCGGCCGATCCGGAGACGATCCCGATCGAGGTGATCTCTTCCGGTCCTTCGGCAAAGACCAGCGGCTCCCGGCCGAGGCCGTCCTCGATCTCCGCGACCAGCGAGGCCAGCGGGACCGGATCCTCGCGGCGGCCGATCGCACCGACAGTGCGACCCTTGGCCTGACCGATCGCCCCTGATTCCAGCTCGAAACCGAACTGCCGGCAAAGCAGCGCGTTATTGCCGACCTCCGGATGGGCGTCGAGCGGCAGGTGGTAGCCGGCGATCGACAGTCCGGCCCCGAGGGCGATCCTCAGTCGCTCCGCCATCTGCGGCGAGAGTGCTCGCGGGTGAAAGTCCCAGAACAGGCCGTGGTGGACCAGCAGCAGTTGTGCGTCGGCCTGGACCGCCGCCTCGATTGATTCACGGTGGGCCGAGACCGCCGTCGCGACCCGGTTTACGCCGGTCGTGCCGGGTACCTGCAGGCCGTTCGGGCCGTAGTCACTAAAGGCGGCAACGTCGAGCAGCTCATCGCAGAATCGGACGATCTCCTCTCGCTCGGCCACGGACGAAGCCTATACGGGAACCGGCCGCAGGTCCCGGGCCCTTAAGATGTCTCTGTGGCCATCCCAGACGGAACTGACAGCAGCGAGCTGATCCACGGCACGGCGGCCGGCGACTCCTTCATAGAATCGCTGATGGACACCGACCTCTACTCCATGGGCGCCTACTTCTCCGATACGAATCCCGAACTGGTCGACCAGGTGATCGAGCGCTCCGTTGCGATCGAAGAGCGCGGTCTGCGCCTCTTCTCCGCCGAGGAGGGGGTCGACCTTGAAGAGACCTTCCGAACCCTGCTCACCGGTCTGGCCGTCCGCTACTACAAGTCGGTGGCCGGTTGAGCCCCCGGATCCCCGGCAGGACCGGGGCTTCGAGGCCCGGCCGGCTCCGGGTGGTGCTGATCCTTGTGATCGGTTTGGCGCTGCTTTCGGTTGCGATCGTCAGCATGTCGACCCGCGAAGCCAGTCAGGAGTTCCGGGGGGTTGAAGGCACCTCCGAGGCGCGGCAGACGTTCGGTGGTGTGCGCCAGCTCGGCGAGCGTCTGGGCTTCGACGACGCCCCGGTCCAGATCCAGGTTTTCACCGATGTGCAGAGCGCCGGGTACGCGGACTGGTTCCTCGAAGTCATCCCGGGACTGGTCAACGGTCCGGTCAGAAACGGGGACGTCAACCTGCTCCTGCGCAACCGCTCGTTCAGCCGCAACCCGACCCAGCTCAGCTTCTACGGAGTCGAGGCCGCCGCCGAGCAGGACTACGGCTGGACTTACGCCTACCTGGTTGTGCGCAATCAGGACCTGGCGGTCGAGGACGGGCTTGATTCCACCTTCCTTGGACGGATCGCCGGGTCGATCGAGTTCCTCGAACAACCGCTCTGGCGCGACGCTTACGAGGCGGGTCTCGAGGTCGGCAGTGAGATGACCACGATCCTCGAGGACCAGGACAAGCTGGCGATCGATCTGCAACTTGCCGCTCAGCCCGCCGTGGTCGTCGCCGGCGAGGGGGGGACCGAGGTGCTTCAGGAGGCACCCGACCTCGCCGAGATCCAGGACGCGGTCGATCAGGTCCGGTAGGCGCCCGGTTTCGGTAGGCTGATTTCTCTCGGGGCGTGGCGCAGCCTGGTAGCGCGCACCGTTCGGGTCGGTGAGGCCCCCGGTTCGAATCCGGGCGCCCCGATATGGATGGGACCTTGTCCCTCCGCTG
>Ga0105046_10005433_pt1 | contig 20153 bp, 17 predicted proteins | sample MAT03_FD_78385 | JGI IMG/M metagenome (GOLD analysis project Ga0105046, IMG submission 78385) | Freshwater microbial communities from Lake Fryxell liftoff mats and glacier meltwater in Antarctica - MAT-03 (megahit assembly) | ecosystem: Environmental > Aquatic > Freshwater > Ice > Liftoff... | reverse complement strand
GCCTGGCGGCGGAGTGAGAATTTGTCAACATTTTTTTCATGTTGACAAATTTGGGCGCATGTTCAGATCCTTTGCTCAGATAGATGGTAATTCACCCGTCGAAACTGACTTGACGGCCCACTATTATGCTACTCAAACACCTCCTTCAACGGAATTGAAATATCCAGCACTGTATCCACCAGCGTTTGGTTGGATCGGTAAATTTCATATTCATCGGGCGCACTAAAAACATATATATGGTCAAGCGGCAGCATTACAATCCAACATGAGCTAACCCCGTGACTAAAATATGCGCGGGTTTGGGAGACAACATCATAAAGTGGCTGAGTGGAAGCAGGGATTTCGATGGCGCAAAGCGGCGGCATTGTCATGGCGATTACATCATTCTGCAAATCCAGGGCAGTTTTGGGGAAGATGCAGATATCCGGCACCGAAGACCAATTAGAAAGGTCAAGGCTTAGCTCAGAAGCAATAGCATACACTTTTTTGTAGCGATTCCTGAGTTCTGTGCCGATATTCATTTGAATGAGGCTGTGGTTCAATGAGGGCATTGGTTTGTTTCGTTCGGTTTCGTAGGCCGATTGGGTATTCGTGGCTACTTCAATCATATTGAGGAATTTTCTACAAATTTAAACGGAATTTCAATAAAAAGCAAGGGCGTCCGACAAAAAAACACCCCGCGCCGAGCAAAACTCAACGCGGGGTGCATATCAAATAATCAAATTTATTAGGCATATCCACACTCATCTCTCATCTCTCATCTCTCATCTCTCAATTCAACTTGGTCTTCACCTCATTCACCACATACGATTCAATCACGTCGCCGGCCTTGATATCGTTGAAGTTCTTGATGGTGATACCGCATTCCATGCCATTTTTAACCTCTTTCGCGTCGTCTTTGAAACGTTTGAGCGAAGATAGCTCGGCATTCTTGTTCGAGTCGGCTGGGTACACCACAATACCATCGCGGATGATGCGGATGTAATGGTTGCGGCTGATTTTGCCTTCTTGTACCACACAACCTGCCACCGTACCAACTTTCGAGATTTTGTACACTTCCCGAACTTCGGTCTGGCCCATGATCTCCTCCACTTTCGTGGGTTCCAACATGCCTTCCATGGCCGCCTTGATCTCTTCGATGGCCTCGTAGATGATGGAGTAGAGTTTGATCTCCACACCTTCTTTCTCGGACAGTTTACGCGCTGTTACAGACGGACGCACCTGGAAGCCAATGATGATGGCATCGGAAGCCGAGGCGAGCATCACGTCGCTGTCGACGATCTGGCCCACGGCTTTGTGGATCACATTGACCTGGATTTTCTCCATCGACAGTTTGATGAGCGAGTCGGTAAGGGCCTCGATAGAACCATCCACGTCGCCTTTGACGATGAGGTTGAGCTCTTTAAAGTTGCCCAATGCCAGACGGCGACCGATCTCGTCGAGCGAGATACGTTTGTTGGCGCGGTTCGATTGCTCGCGGATAATTTGTCCGCGCTTGCTGGCGATTTCCTTGGCTTCGCTTTCGGAGGCAGTTACTTTGAGGGTTTCACCCGCTTGTGGGGCACCAGGCAAGCCCAATACCATAACCGGTTGTGCGGGGCCTGCACTTTTCACCTTTTGGCCGCGCTCGTTAAAGAGGGCTTTTACACGGCCAGCGTGTTCGCCTGCGATGATCGGGTCGCCATTTTTGATGGTGCCGTTTTCGATCAGCACCTTGGCGACATAGCCAAGTCCTTTTTCAAGCGATGCTTCCAAAACTGTACCCACGGCACGGCGTTTTGGATTGGCTTGTAGTTGTAACAGTTCAGCTTCCAGCAGTACTTTTTCGAGGAGCTTGTCCACGTTTTGGCCTTTCTTGGCTGAAATATCCTGGCTTTGGAACTTACCACCCCAATCTTCAACAAGCAGGTTCATTTGCGCCAGCTCGTTTTTGATGCGTTCTGGGTCGGCGCCGTCCTTGTCTATTTTGTTGATGGCAAATATAATGGGCACACTTGCCGCTTGCGCGTGGCTGATAGCCTCTTTGGTTTGCGGCATGATACTGTCGTCGGCAGCGATCACAATGATGGCAATGTCGGTCACCTTGGCGCCACGTGCACGCATGGCCGTAAAGGCTTCGTGACCGGGTGTATCCAGGAAGGTGATTTTGTGGTCTTCGTCGCCTACCAATACTTCATACGCGCCGATATGCTGGGTGATACCGCCGGCCTCACCGCTGGCCACGTTGGCCGAACGGATATAGTCCAGCAGGGACGTTTTACCGTGGTCGACGTGACCCATGACAGTAACAATCGGCTGCCGTGGTTTCAAATCCTTGGGATCGTCCATGACTTCCTCCTCTACCTCAACCTGTTCTTCTGCAGAGATAAAGGCGACTTCAAAGTCAAATTCACTGGCCACAACTTCGATGATTTCCGCATCGAGGCGTTGGTTGATGGATACGAAGATGCCCAAAGTCATACAAGCTTTGATGACATCAGCTGGACGTACATCCATGAGCGATGCCAAGTCTGAAACGGAGATAAACTCCGTAACCTGTAGTATTTTATCGCTTTCTGAGCGGGCCATTTCGGCCTTTTCAGCGCGGTCGCGCATCACATCACGTTTGTCGCGGCGAATTTTCTGGCGTTTGCGGCTGGCACCGGCGCCCAGGCGGGCCATGGTTTGTTTGATCTGGTTTTCGATGTCTTTTTGAGACACCTCTTTCGCGCCGTCGGTGCGTCCCCTGCCTTTTTTCTCGCCCTGGTTGCTGGCAATAGATTTTTGCAGGGATTCAGCGGTGACAGGCGTTTGTACTTTCCTTCTTTTGCGTTTGCGGCGATCGGCGCTGTCGTCACCAACGGCGCCTGCTGGTTTGTTGCCAGTACCTGCTGGTTTGCTGCCAGGGCCTAAAGGTTTGTTGCCAGGCCCAGTGTTGCGGTTACCACCTTGGCCTTGCCCGCCGCGACCGCTGCGACCTGCATTGCGGTTGGCGCTGCTTTCGGCAGGTTTGGGTTTCTCCAGGCTAATTTTGCCCAGGATTTTCAATCCACGCAGGGTAGGTGCATCGGCACGAATAAGCTCGTCTACAACCGGATTTTCTGGTTTTGGCGACGTTACGGCTGCTGGCGGCGGCACTGCTGCAACGGGTGCCTTGACTGGCGGATTTTCTGGTCTTGGTGGCGCTGGCCTTTCTGGTCTTTCCTGCCTTTCAACGGCAACCGGTGCTTTTTTAAATTCCGGTGCTGGCTCAGGCTTCTTAGGTGCCTCCGGTGCTGGTGGCGGCGTAGGCTTAGGCCTTTCCAAATCAATTTTTCCTACAACACGCAGGGCCTGGCGCTCTCGTGGCGCGGAGTAAGGCGTTTCTTCTTTGCTCTGTGCTGGTGCAGGCGCTTCCACTGGTGCAACCGGCTCTCGTGGTGGCAACAATGAAGGGCGCGGTGCTGGCGGCGGGGCAGGTGTTGGCGGGGGTGGGGTGTCTTTTTTCAGGACGGGACGGGCTAGCTTGTCCGCCTCCTTTTTGATAGCGAGGTCTTTTTGGAACTCCTTCTGCAGCACAAGCAACATTTCGTCGCTTATATCAGCCGTCGGTTTGTCCTCCACATCGGGAAAGCCCTTGCTGTGTAGGGTCTCCACGATGGTGTGAAGTCCGACATTCAATTCCTTTGCTACCTTGATAAGTTTAATTGCCATGCAGTATTTTTTCCTGCTTAATTGAAATGGTTTATTTATTGCGCGTTAGCGGGCAAACGCAAAAATCTCCGCCGAAAATGCAAATTTTAGAAAGCCTTAATGTTTAAATGTTACGTAATGCGCCGCAAAAGTACATAAAAAATGACAGGGAATTGTAAACACCGTCTGTAAGTTGCCGCTTATTTCTCCTCCTCAAATTCTTCCGCCAGGATACGGAACACATCTTTGATGGTCTCTTCTTCCAGGTCGGTACGGCGCACGAGTTCGTCCACATTGAGTTCGAGCACCTGCCGCGCTGTGTCGCAACCGATGTTCTTAAATGCTTCAATAACCCAAGGCTCGATAGCATCGCTGAATTCGTCGAGATCAACGTCGTCAACTTCGTATTCTGCCTGATTTCGGTACACGTCAATTTCGTAGCCCGTCAGCTTCGTAGCAAGCTTGATGTTGCTGCCCGATTTGCCGATGGCTAGGCTCACCTGGTCGGCATCGAGGTACACAGCTCCGCGTTTGCGCTCGTGGTCGATGTCGATGGTGGTGATCTTTGCTGGTGTAAGGCTTCGTTGCAGGTACAGCGGCAGGTTGGTGGTGTAGTTGATAATGTCTATGTTTTCGTTGCGCAGCTCGCGGACGATGCCGTGAATACGGCTGCCCTTCATGCCCACGCAGGCACCCACGGGGTCGATGCGCTCGTCGTGGCTTTCCACGGCCACTTTGGCGCGCTCGCCAGGGAGCCGCACAATGTTTTTAATTTCGATAACGCCGTCTTCAATTTCAGGCACTTCAGCTTCCAACAGTTTTGCCAGGAAGCCTGGTTCGGTGCGGCTTACCATAATAAATGGTACGTTGTTGCGCATTTCCACTTTACCGATGATGCCTTTCACCACGTCACCTTTCCGGTAGTAATCACCACGGATCATTTCTGTTCGGGGTAATATCAGTTCGTTGCCAGTAGCATCATCGAGGATCAGGATTTCGCGCTTCATGATCTGGTTGACTTCGCCTATAATCACTTCTCCTACACGCTCGGAATATTTGCGGAAAATTTCGTCTTTTTCCAGTTCCATGATCCGGGAGACCAGGGTCTGGCGGGCGGCCATGATGGCACGGCGGCCAAAATCATCTATAGAAAGTTGTTCGTAGCACTCATCGGCTATGTCGACACTTTCATCAATACCATGCGCTTCGGAAACACTTACCTGGGCAAGCTCGTTGGTGACCTCACCATCGGACACCACCTCACGGACGCGCCAAATTTCCAAGTCACCGGTACTGGTGTTAACGATCACGTCAAAGTTCTCGTCAGTGCCGTACTTTTTTTTGATCAGGGTGCGAAAAACGTCTTCCAATACCCGCACCATGGTGGGGCGGTCTATGTTTTTCCCGGATTTAAACTCGGAGAATACATCAACTAGATTGACCATTCTTTATGTATTTTATTTATAATTGTTTGTGTGTGCGTATTAAAAGCCAAGTTTAATGACGGCTTTTTGTATTTGATCGTAAGGAATCGGCGTTTCTACGATTACTTCTTTTTTCTTTTTCCCTTCGCGTTCTATAACCGTATTGACCAATACTACCTGAAGTTCGTCAGATTCTTTGATGGCACCGGATTGCTGGGTTTTATCTTTCAAGGTGACCAACAGGTTTCTGCCAACATTCTTTAAATACTGCCTCGGAAACTTTAGTGGCCTGTCGATGCCTGGGCTGCTCACTTCGAGCAGGTATTTTTCGCCCAACCAGCCATTGACATCCAGGTGGCTTTCCAAAAAACGACTGATTTTTTGGCAACGTTCAAAGGTGAAGCCACTGTCGCTGTCAATGAATACATAGAGCTTTTGGCCGGGCTTTAATTCAATATCCACGGTAAAGCAATCAGCGAATGCTTCGTCCGTGCTATATTTTTCTAGCAGTAATTGCTGGATGCGTTCGGTTAATTCCATTGATTGTGAGGTACTTATAAACGAAAGAGGGAACCTGTGGTTCCCTCTTTCGTTGGCATATCCTTAAATGCGCCACAAAGGTACGGTATTGGTTTGGGTTTTCAAAACTTCGTGAAAAAAACAGGGCACTGACCAGAAACTGGTAGCACCCTGTATAACCCCAAAAAACCAAATGAAAACTTCTTATGTAAAACGCTAAAGAGCGAGTACGTGCAATTTGAATAACAGGCAGAAAATTTAACCTAAACTTTAGGTGTTTATTACCTTCCTGATGGAACAAAGATACGGCACCTTCTGATATTTGCAATAGCTAAAGTGAAAAAAAATGTGGGCAAAGGGAAATTATTTTCAAAACGCTCGACAACATATTGTTATTCACCTGAAGTTGCTTCTTTTGGAATACTTTTACGCATCAAAAAAACGATACTTATCAATTCTATCTTGTTTGCCTAAATATGTCACCGTTGATTTTCCAGTATTCACCTGTAAATTTGGTTCGCTGCCGGCATGGGTTACTTTGCTTGATAGTATGTTTAGGCATGCCAGGATGCGCCGAAGACAAGAGCAATCTTATTGCAGAAAAAGTAAGCGAAAGGGTGGAGGATTTTAAGAAAAAGAAAATAGAAACTTGTCATCAAAGTTTGCTCGCGAAAGCTGAAAAGCAGGTTGATTCGTTGTTGCTGGCAGAAGCACAGGCATCGTTGCAAGATTCGCTATCCCGGCTCAAGCCTTTTAGGCCCCAGCAACCGCCAACTGTGCTGCCCATTGATTCTTTAAAGGTGAAGCCGATTTTCGACGGGGGGTAGGGGGCAAAAAACATGAGTCATCCCGAGCACTCGGAACGACTCATATTTATAGAAAGAAATAGCGGAACAAAACCCCGCCAATATTATTCAGTCAGAAAGCTGATTATTTCGCTTTCAATGCACGTGGAACTTCAATAGAAGCGATCGGCACCGCTGGCGTATTCATGATTTCCACACCATTTGGTACAATAATATCGCGCACACGAATGGTAGAACCCAATTCCATGGTTGTGATATCAGCAGACACTTCGTCTACCGCCTTTTCTGGCGTTGTCATGACGGTGACATTGCGCATTTTGGCCATAAACTTGCCGCCTTCTCTTACACCTTTGGAGGTTCCAATGAAGCGAACAGGTACGGAAGCTTTGAACTTAACGCCTGGAACGAGCTCCAGAAAGTCAAGGTGCATCACGGCTTCAGTTACCGGGTGGAACTGAATATCCTTTACGATACCCCTGTGTACCTTGCCGTCAAGGGTGATTTCCGCCATTTTAAACTTGGGCGTAAACACCAATGGGCGCAGATCCGGCGCATCCAGGTTAAAATGGATGGCTTCTCCACCACCACTTTTATACATCACCGCAGGCACTTGTCCGTTGCGGCGGATTTTTTTTGATTCAACTTTGCCGGAAGCTTCTTTCCGGTGTGCTTGCAATGCTATGATTTCCATCGTGTTGTATGCTAAAATGATACCTTATGCTAAAAATGCCCGCAAAGGTACATTTTCAACCAGCACTTTTCCAAGTTGTACTGAAAAATATCTTTTTTTTCTGCTTAAATTATTTCCGACGCGCTTTTGCCCAGAAATAAAGGGGTACGCCAATGCCCACTATTATCAGCCCAGGCACCGTAAACTGCGGTTTGGTGAAAAGCAGGTTCACAGTAAACCAACCCGCCAAAATGATGTAGAGTATCGGCAAATAGGGATATCCAAAGGCTTTATAGGGCCTTTCCAGTTCCGGGCGTTTTTTTCTAAGGATGAAAATGCCCACGACCGTTAGTATGTAAAACAGCACGACGGCAAACATTACATAATCGAGCAAATCACCGTATTTACCGGAAAGGCAAAGCACCGAACACCAGACAAATTGTACCCAAAGTGCAAAGCCAGGGACTCCATTGGCATTCAGCTTTTTCATTTTTTCGAAAAACAAGCCGTCGCTAGCCATAGAATGGTACACCCTTGCCCCCGCCAAAATGAGGCCGTTGTTGCAACCAAAGGTGGATATCATAATCATCACGGCCATCAGAATGGCCCCAACGCCGCCCAGCATCGCCGTCAGGGCGGCAGTGCCCACGCGGTCTTGGGTGGCGTGTTGAATGCCATTGGCCAACACATCGGTACTGTTTTCATCGCCCCACAGCGGCAGCACACACAAGTAGCTGATATTGGCCAGCAGGTATAATATGGTCACGGAGATTACGCCAATGGCCAGGGCCAGTGGCACGTTCCGCTTTGGGTTTTCAATTTCGCCAGCTATAAAGGTCACGTTGTTCCAGGAATCGCTGGAAAACAAGGAGCCCACCATGGCCACGCCAATGGCAGAACTAATGGCCGCAAAGCCAATAGGGCCCGGCGCGGTGATATTGGAAAAGAAATTATTGAAGTTGAGCGCCACCACTTCGGCATTCCGAAACACAAAAATGCCCAGCAGGATGAGCACACCCAGCGAAATGGCTTTGGTAATGGTCAGTACATTTTGGATAAACGCACCTGTTTGAAGCCCTCGGGTATTGAGCCAGGTAAGCACGAACAAGGACGCAATGGCAAATAATTGAGCGGCAGAAATGCGCACGAAGCCCAGATCTGCCAATATGTTATTGGGCCCAAGCTCCGGCACCAGCACCCCGGTAAACTTGGCAAAAGCCACTGCCACTGCCGCAATGGTACCGCATTGAATCACCGCGAACATGGCCCAACCAAACAGGAAAGCCACCATTTCACCATAAGATTCCTTCAAATACTGGTATTGTCCACCCGATTTTGGGAACATTCCCGCTAATTCCCCGTAAGAAAGGGCCGCAATCAGGGTCATTACCCCGGTTATCAACCATGCAAGCAACAGCAAAAACGGGCTGCCCAACAATCGGCTCATATCGGCACTCACGATGAAAATACCTGAGCCAATCATGCTCCCAGATACAACGAAAATTGCTGTCATCAGGGAAAGGCGCTTGGGTGCGGCAGTACTGGTTTGCTCCATAAGTTGAATAAAAATAAATTTTGTTAAAATCAGATCGCGCCAAAGGTAACACGGCACCAATGACTTTTTACTTTTGCCACTCATAACTCATCTCTCCTAACTCATCACTGTAAATGCAAGTCCAAGCCTACATCCGGTATCACACCAAATTTGGCGAGTCCCTTTTTATCAAGGTCAACGACCAGCCGCTTCAGGCATTGGAATACCTCAATGACGACCTTTGGGAAGGTGCTTTTGACATTGACCCGAAGAAAACAAAAAAACTGCGCTGGCAATACCATTTCCAGTCCAGTGATGGTACCATAACCGCGGAATGGGAAAGCGAGCGCGAACTTGACCTGGGCGATTGCCACAGCGATTACCTCCAGCTTTTTGATGCCTGGAACCCCATGGAGGCGGTAGAAAACGTGTTTTTCACCCAGCCATTTCAGTTGAACCCATCAACACCCGCTTCCAAGAAAAGTGCCAGCCCTACCGGTGATTTTCTTTTTCGTGTAAAGTCACCTTTGCTCAAACCCAATGAAGTCGTCTGCCTGGTTGGTCACGGCAAAGTCTTGCGTCATTGGGATACCGCAGCGCCATTATTGTTGGAAAAAGAAGGCAACTGGTGGCATATTCGCCTCAATTTGGCGGGCGAGCATTTTCCCTTGGGCTATAAATATGGCGTCTGGGATACCAAGGCACAGCGGTTCATGGGTTTTGAAGAAGGCAGCAACCGCACATTGATGCATACACCGACCACTTCGAAAGGGCTTTCCGGGGTGGCGCACGATGGTTTCCTTCGCATACCGCATAATACCTGGCGCGGCGCGGGGGTGTCCATACCCGTATTCAGCCTGCGCAGCAACAACAGCTGGGGCATCGGAGAATTTAATGACCTGCCCTTGCTGGCCGATTGGGCCAAAGCAGTCGGCATGAAAATGATTCAACTGCTGCCCATCAACGATACGACCTCCACGCATACCTGGATGGATTCGTACCCCTATGCTCCCGTTTCCGTGTTTGCCTTGCACCCCATTTATTTGAATGTAGCGCAGTTGGCGGGCAAAAAACACGCTGCCCTTTTGAAGCCTTACGAAAAAACGAAAAAACAACTCAATGCGCTTGAAGCCATTGATTACGAGGGCGTGCTGCGTATGAAATGGGATATTATCCGGCAATTGTACGACCTGAAAAAAGCGGAATGGCAGCAGGATGCCGATTGGAAGGCGTATTATCAAAGCAACAAACACTGGTTGGATGATTATGCGGTGTTTTGCTGGCTGCGCGATACCAACGGCAGCGCTGATTGCAGCCAGTGGCCGAAATATGCGCACTACAATGCCGCTGAAATCCAAGAACTGATTGCGCCAAAGAGCAAGTTTTACGACCAAATTGCGCTCCATTTGTTCGTTCAATGGCATTTGCACCTGCAATTAAAAGCCGCAGTTGATTATGCCCATACCTTGGGGCTGGCGCTCAAGGGCGATTTGCCCATTGGCATTTACCGCCATTCTACCGATGCCTGGGTATCACCGGAGCTGTACAACATGAACACCCAAGCGGGTGCTCCACCCGACCCCTTTGCCGAAAAGGGCCAGAACTGGGGTTTCCCCACCTACGATTGGGCGCGTATGCAAGCTGACGGTTTTGCCTGGTGGAAGCAACGCTTTGCGCAAATGAGCTATTACTTCGACGCTTTCCGCATCGACCATATTTTGGGCTTTTTCCGCATCTGGAGTATTCCGCTGGATGCGGTAGAGGGTATTTTAGGCCAGTTTTTGCCCGCGATACCGGTTACAGAAACGGAATTGCGGGAACAAGGCGTTGGTTTCAGTTTTGAGCGGTTGTGCAAGCCCTATATTACAGCGGAGGTGTTGGGGAAAATATTTCGGGAAAACGCGGGCTGGGTGTTACAACACTGCGTACGGGCTCGTAAAGATGGCCAATTTGACCTGTTGCCTGCATTCGATGATCAGCGCAAAGTGGAAGCCTATTTTGAGACGCAAAAACCACACGACAACCACGCCCAGTTGAAACAAGGCTTATTTGACTTGATCGCGAATGTGATTTTGTTGGGGCCACCCGCTCCCGCCAAAGCAGCCTGGGAAGGCGCTTTCCGTTTTGATATGGAAAAAACATCCTCGTTCCAGCAGTTGCCTTATGACGTAAAAGACAGGTTAAAGGCTTTGTATGTCGACTATTTTTACCGCCGGCAAGACGATTTTTGGGAAACGCAGGCGATGGAAAAACTGCCTGCACTCAAACGCTCCACCAACATGCTGATTTGTGGGGAAGACCTCGGCCTTGTGCCTGCCTGCGTGCCGGGTGTCATGAGCGCACTGGGCCTGCTCAGCCTTGAAATACAGCGGATGCCCAAGGCGCCCGGCACTGCATTCCTGAATCCCAAAGATGCGCCCTACCTCAGCGTGATCACCCCGGGTACCCACGACATGAGTGTGCTGCGCGGCTGGTGGGAAGAAGACCTGAACCTTACCCAGCGTTTTTTCAGGGAAATATTGGCACAGCAGGGGCCAGCACCCTTTTTCTGTGAGCCCTGGATTGTGCGTGAAATACTGTCCCAACATTTTCATTCGCCCGCCATGTGGGCCATTTTCCAATTGCAAGACCTGCTGGGCATGGACGCGCAACTCCGCCGCGAGAACCCGCAGGACGAGCGTATTAATGTGCCCGCCAACCCGAAGCATTACTGGCGGTATCGGGCGCATATTTCATTGGAGGAGTTGTTGAAGGCGGAGGGATTTAATGGGGCGCTGCGGAAGATGGTGGAGGAGAGTGGGCGGTAGTAAAAAAAAGTAGCCGATTACTGGGTACAAAATGCGCCAAGCTGACACATGAATAAACAAACCACATTTATTCATCGCAGTGTCAAACTAAATCAATCCTCTTTCATGGGCGCAACCAAAAATTCTCCGCAAGCTCTCGCTACTTCAACCACCCTCAACAAGCAAGGCTCTTTTGATCTTTTATGCTTCCGGGAAACCGTTCGCCATTCAACTTTGGTTCGTGCCATGGACGAATTTAAAGTGGCCGTATTCAAAACCCGTGAAGCAGAAACGCGCAAACAAGAAGCGTCTTTTCAGCAGAATTGCCAACAAACTGTCACTTGTTTCGCCGCCTTGGTTCAGGAATTGGAAAAACAACTTGGTGACAATGCCCCTGGGACAGCCCAGGAAAAAGAGGCCATGGGCTATAAGATCCAGCAAGAATTGGTGCCCTACCTCCTGATGTCGAATTTTCTCAATCGCTCCTATACCAAGCCGCGGGGCTATGCCGGCGACTTCCTTACCATCGCCAACATCTATGACGATAAAGCGATTGGGAATGGCCGCACCGGAGAAATGCTTGACCGCTTCGCGCTTGAATCCTCTTTAGCGAAAGCCGTCAAAAATCGCCGCAAACTATTGACCGAAGAAATTCTCAACACCATTGCAGCGGCAAATGGGAAGCCTGTACACGTCACTATTTTTGCTTGCGGCCCAGCCCGCGAACTCTTCGACGTGTACGAGCAATTGGAAGATCCTTCTCTATTGAAAGCTACGTTGATAGATATTGACCCGCAAGCGCTGTCCTATGTTTCCGATAAAACGGAAGCTTTCAGCACTCCACTACCGATGGAATTGCACCAGGAAAACCTTGTTTACCTGGCCTTGGGCCGCCGAAAACTTAATTTGCCACCACAAGACCTGATATACTCCATTGGCCTGATCGATTATTTCAACGACCAGTTGGTTGTAAAATTGAGCGATTACGCCCACCAATTGCTCAAGCCAGGCGGACGTGTGATTTTTGGTAACTTTCATCCGCAAAACACGCAAAAAGCATTTATGGATCACCTGTTGGATTGGAAATTGATTCACCGCAACGAAGCTGATATGGATCGTTTGTTTGAAACATCAGCTTTTAAAAAGGGTGCTGAAAGCATCCGTTTTGAAGCGGAGCAGGTGAATATGTTTGCTACCTGTCGAAAATAATGTGTTGGCCACCTTCTTTTTGGTAGCTAGGTTTGCAGGCGGAAAAGAGGACAGGTAATGCAAGGAGTATGATCCATTTGTTTTTCATGCTGCCTTTGTAATTGTTTGTTCTACGATAATTTTTCATCCAGGGTGCCGCTTTCTAATTGATCACCTACTACCCACCCTCACCAACACAAGTATAAGCCCAAGCAGAAAAATCAACGTAAATATCACCTTGTTATGCCGCGCAAGCCAGTTTGGCAAGAAGATATCAAAATTGTCTTTTGTGGAGTCCGAGTACTTCCGAGCCAGAACAGTGATCGGACAGAACATTTTAAAAACAAGCAACACAATGCCTTCTCCAACAACCAAGCCGATTGATATCCAGGTAAATAGGTTGATGTTGTTGCTTATTCCGGAGTATAAAACGTAGAATATTATGCTGACGAAAAACAGCCATACTACGGTGTGTAGCAGCTTTATGATGAGGAGCTTATCTGATGGTTTCATAGGTTTCAAAAAATTAACGCAATCCCCGGCGCAAACCCATTTCCAAACTACAACTATACGGGTACATCTTGTTCGATTTCAAGATTTTAGAGCCTTGATTATCCAAAACCAAACGGAAGGAAGGCTGTATAAACAGCCAGTTTTGCCGCCCCACACCAAATTGGAACCCCAAGGCAGCACCAATATGCGGGCGCAAAACATCATTATATTGCAAAAAGATCAAATCGGCACCGGACTCCAAATCGGCATAAAAACGTTGTTTTTTATCCATAAAATAGCGCAAGGCTACCGGCAAGGTCAACATTTTTGTCTCACGCAAGGTGACGAGCGACTCATCTGGAATTGATGGGTCATAAACACCACTTATGACCTGAATCGGCCACTGTAAAAATTGGCCAATATCGGTTTTGTAGCGCATCAGGGTATAACCAGCACCTACACGCAACCACAGCCTTTGATTCAGCCGCCATTCACCATCGAGCCTGGCGTGGTAGCCAAGTTGCGGCATTTGTATGCCTATGGAGCCTTCAGAGGCAAGGTACGAGACATTCGGTGCCGCCGTAAAGGCTACGCGTTGGCGTGAAAGAGTTTGGGTTTGGCCTTGTGCGAACAGTGGCAGGGCAAGCAGGGCGAAGAAGAGGTGAGACTTTTGCATAAAGGCGTTTATGGAGTCATAGAGACTGTAAAGATGCGATTATTTGACACGGTACTGCCGCGACCAACGAACAATTAAAGGCGTGACAATCACCGTTGGCAGCAGCCAAAATACAATGCCTGGAATTACATCGGGCAAATATTTCATGTTGACAACCAGAAACGCTGTAGTTGCGGCGATATACGCGCCCGTCATGCGTTGCAGGTGGGCCAGCAACCAGTAATTTTTTTCTTTAGGCTTTCCGCGGTAATTGCCCATATCTGCCTGTACAAACCGGAGTCCAAGGAAACCGAAAACAAGAAAGACTAGGCCAAAATTATTGCCTTTGATGAGGTGATAAGCTCCCACGCCTAAAAATCCGAGGCCAAACATCAACATCCCGATCGTGAGCGCCCAATCGATCAGGGCAGGCTTTTGCTCCTGCGCCAGCAGCTTCAAGTAAAGATATCGATGTCCAGACCCGACCATGTAAATGGTGAATATTCCAACGATGAATAAAAAATAATTGGGGTGTAACAGGGCTAACAACAGGGCAGAAAAACCCGATGTCAGCATACTATAGGTGAACACCTTTCCGGTGAGTTGATGATTTTTATCGCCCTTTTTTCTGGCGATATTGAGGCTTCCGGCGATGAGACCGGTTGCACCACCGATGATGTGGAGGGTGAGGAGGGTGTTGAAAAGTATATCCATAATGAAGCCAAGGTAGGAGAAAGCACTGGAAATAGATTGCGCAAACTTAGGGGGATAATTGGGGTTTCCCTGTGAAGTAGACATGATTATACATCCTGCCCAAAAGTCAACAAATTATTGTCTGGATCTATCAATGCAAACTCTTTTTGTCCCCATGGCTTCAACTGTAATTGCCCATTGGGATGTAAGCCCACTTTCTTTTCCTGCAATGATTGATACAGCGCGTCAATATCATCCGTGCGGATATAAACTTGTCCGTAATTCTCCTTGGGATCAAGTGCTGGAAATTCAAAAAAATGAATTTGAACGTGTTCTTTTTGAACCATTAAATACCCATCATAATCTGCGTTACCATATACTTCAAAGCCCAATTTGTTTACGTAATAATCCGTAGTAACGGCTTTGTTGCGCATGGGTAGTTTCGGATTGATGTCGGTTAGCATGATTGTCATATTTTGGTGAACGGACAACAGCGCAAGGTACTGTCAAGGCTGGCATTAAGATATTCAAGGATTGGGCAGCGCAGAAAATGCCAAAATAGTTCAGCCCTTTTGTGGCATTTCAATCCTAATCGTTGTTCCCTTCCCCAACGCACTATCAACGCCCAACTTCCACTTGTGCTCTTTGCACATCATTTTCACATAAAATAAACCCAAGCCAAAACCTTTCACGTTGTGTACATTGCCCGTGGGGATGCGGTAAAATTTGTCGAAAATGCGTTTTTGATTCTCTTTGGAAATACCGATGCCCTTGTCTTGTACCGTTAACAGCAGCTTGCCATTCTCATTTTCCAGGCTGATGCGGATTTCCGGCTTATCGGTGGAGTATTTTACACCGTTGTCTACTAGGTTGTGCAGGATATTGGTCAGGTGCAACCGATCGGCATGTACAAGGGCGTTTTCTGCTTCTAAGGCCAAGGTTAAGGTACCCAACTTGTCCCTGATTTTCATTTCCAACGTGGGGGAGATGTTTTGAATCAAGGCGGCCAGGTCTATTTCCTCCACGTTGAGTTCCATGTTGTCGCGCTCTATTTTGGCGAGTTGCAGCACCTTTTCCACCTGGGTATTGAGGCGAAGCGCTTGTTCTTTGATAATGTTGGCATATCGGTTGAGCCGAGGGTCTTCCTTTATTTTGTCATGTTGCAGGAACACGTCTGTGGAAATGTTGATGGTAGAGATGGGCGTTTTGAACTCGTGGGTCATGTTGTTGATAAAATCCCGCTGTAATTCCGACAACTGTTTTTGCCTCAGGATAACGAACATAGAATAGATAAAAAACGCCACGGTTATGAGCATAAGTGCCGTGAATGCGTTGACGATCCACATAGTGCTCAGTATATTGCTGGTTTTGCCGACAAACCGTACGCTGAAATAGTAAATAAATTCGCTATCGTAGTGTTTGGGCAATGGTGCCGAGAGCCCCAATTTGTTTTCGCTGCCAGGGGAATATTTGACAAACTTGCCCTTGATCATCTGATCGCTGGTACAGTCAAATATCCCGTATTCGTAATCTTCTTTAAGGCTTTGCGTTTCAAAAGCCTTGTCGAGGCAGAACTCCAGGTCGTTGGCCTCAAAGACGTTATTGACATTCACCACCCAATAGTTTGAAGACACCTGTTCCACGAGTTTTAGCTTTGGCAGGTCAAACGGGCTCATTACGGCCAGTTGGTTGGCAGCATCCAGCAGTGCCTGATTGGCTTTGCGGTTGAATTCTCTTTCCTGCAAATCCCAGGTGCGACGCACCCAATATGTTTGTACGGCAAGTAGGCTTAGAATAGCAAACGCGCCTAATATAATGACGCGGCGAATGATGGTATTTCTCATGATGTGGCGAATGGCAAGCCACAAAGATAGCGCGGGGGAAAACAGAATTTGCTACCAGTAGGTAGCATTAGGCATCATTAACTTTTACGCTGTAATAGACAACAACTTGTCGTCAACGGGATCTTTCATAACCGGTGCATGCTGGTGCAATGGTTTGTTTTGCAGCACTTTGTCGTAGAGCTGTAGGTACTGGTATGCCATTCTTTGCGCAGAAAATTTATCTTGTACATACTCATGGCACCTTATCCGATCAAAATCGCCGGAATTTTTCATGGCTTCTATCAGTTCGGTTTTTTTGATCGACAGGCAGCCATAATCGGAGAAGAAGGCATCTACGGTGCCATTCATGGTGGCTTCAGCGTTTTTTGCAACACATTTTTTCCCCAGCATTTCCGGCAAAGCCCCAAACGGCGTACCAAATATGGGGCAACCAAAATACAGGCTTTCGAGTACGCCAAGGCTAAAGGGTTTGTGCCAAAGCATGGGCAAAACATGTCCCTTTGAAGCGTTTAATATGGCATCGCGCCCTCCCGGGCTCAGGTCGCCGTGAAAGCGGGCATGAGGACTGAGGGAAATGCTAAACCCTTGCCGAAAATTGACCCGCGCCCCTCCGATAACGTGCAAACGGGAATCCACTTTGGCGGCCAGGTCGATGGCACCGCGCACATTCCGTTTTCGCTGGGAGGTATTGCCTAAAAAGTGAAACCATAATCGTTTGGAATCCATTTCCGGTGCTGCATATTCTGAAAAATCAAGCCCAGGATAAACGAACATTGAACCGCCATGCATTTGTGCATGACTGTCCGACAAAAACACTGTATTGGGATGGAAAGTGCGCGCTACCGAGCTGTTTTCGTGCTGGGTAAAGAGGTGCGGTATTTCAATTGCTTCCGGTGGCTCGTCGTGAAAATGGACCAGGTCGGTATCCTGTGGAATTTGCGCTGCCAGCGGTTTTTTTTCATCGTAAACCAATATGTTCGCAAATTCGCAGGGGCCGCTCGTTGTCATCATTAAGCTTACATCATGCCCCAATTTGCTAAGCTCTTTCCCCAACCACCACACGATACGCGCTTTGTCGACATAAGCGGATACTGGAATTTTACTAGCACAAACCAAAACTATTTTCATGGGAGGTTGTCTGACGGACTGAACGCCAAAAGCAGCGCAAAATTGACGAATACTAACCGCAAAACCAATAAATTAGCTTGAATTTTGCCCAACTTTGCCCCTTAATACGATGAACGGCCTGCAACATAAGACCAAAAACGATATGACTTACCTGGAAACGCTCAATTACCTCTTCGCCCAATTGCCCATGTTTCAGCGCATCGGCCCGGCAGCGTTTAAAAAAGACCTCACGAACACACTGGCCTTGGCTGAACATTTGGGCAATCCGCAACATAAATTCCCCTGCATCCATGTTGCAGGCACCAATGGCAAAGGATCGGTGAGCCACCTGTTGGCGGCCATCTGTCAGGCAGCTGGACTCAAAACGGGTTTATACATCAGCCCGCATTACAAGGATTTTAGGGAAAGAATCAAGATCAATGGCAATTATATTCCAAAAACTCAAGTAGTTGATTTTGTTGAAATTAACAAAAAAACAATAGAAAAAATAGAACCCTCTTTCTTCGAGTTGTGCGTCGTGATGGCCTTCGACCATTTTGCACGCGAACAAGTCGATATTGCCATCATCGAAGTAGGTTTGGGCGGGCGGCTCGACAGTACAAACATCATAACACCGCAGTTGAGCGTGATTACCAATATCAGTTATGACCATCAGAATATGCTGGGCGATACCCTGACCCTGATTGCGGGGGAAAAGGCTGGCATCATCAAGCCCGGGGTGCCGGTTGTAATCGGGGAAACGCATCCGGAATCCGCACCGGTTTTTTTGAAAAAGGCAGGCGAAACAGGTTCTGCCATCGTTTTCGCCGATCAGGTTTTTAGGTTATCAGAAAAACCTTCCGCCGATACAGCGGGCTTGCTCCCCCAAAGCAGCCAATATGATGTTTTCAAAAACGACCTGCCATTTTTGCAAGACCTGGAATTGGAAACTGCCGGGCCTTACCAACAAAAAAATCTGGTAACCGCGCTGCAAGCCTGGGATTTGCTGCGTCCACAAATTCCCTATTTAAATGAGCCTGCCCTGCGCCATGGACTAAAGCATTTGAAAAGCCTCACCCGTTTCATAGGGCGTTGGGAAATCATCGGTCAAAACCCGACCATTCTCTGCGACAGCGCCCACAACGAGGCTGGCTTGAAAGTTACCTTTGCAAAAATCAAAACCCTGAATTTCAAAAAATTACACATTGTAACAGGCTTTGTGAACGACAAGTCAGTTGAAGATGTGCTGAACCTTTTTCCTACTGCGGCACGGTATTATTTTGCCAAAGCTGATATTCCAAGGGGCTTGGAGGCAGCGCTTTTGAAAGAAAAAGCTGCTGTTGTTGGCCTTCGCGGGCGTGCTTATTCGTCGGTGCCCAATGCGCTCAAGGCAGCGCGGCGCGCAGCGGCGGCGGAAGACATGATCGTCGTGATTGGGAGTATTTTTGTCGTAGCGGAGGTGTTGCCCCGGTAGCACCTCGCCCTCATTCGCGCTCTAGCATCAAAACGAATGCACCCACGAAGCGCTGGTAGCACCGCGTTTACGCGGTCTGGACGAGAGCCTTTAGGCTCACGAATAAAGAAACTATCGATTTATCTAAGAAGATACAATGCTCTAAAGCAAGGAGTCGTTAAACGAAATGTTTTCTAAAATGATGCTTTTGGAAATTGTATGAAGTGGTTTTACGTGTTTTACATCATTATTTTGTTTTAAGCCTAAAGGCTTTCGCCCAGACCGCGTAAACGCGGTGCTACTGGCGCTTCGTGGGTGCATTCATATTGATCTCAGTGAGCGAATATCAGGCGCGGCACTACCAAAACTCCTCGCTGACCCAAGTAAATGGGTGTTCTTTCCAATGCTTGCATATCCTCGCTGAAACCACATTCTGTTTTAGATAATCGACTGACGCAAGCAAATGCCGATGGTCACGAATATATCGATCATGGTATTCTCGCTGCCAGCAAGCCTTTCCAGTTCTGTCAAGTACCATGTTGATATACCTGCTACTGGCGCCTTTTATGCGGTTCATGACGTAATCCAGGTTTTTATAGTCATCTTTACTGGTTCCATCCTTCGGGTCCAACTGGACAGAAAAATCCATCAGTGCATGAACGTGGTTGGGCATTATGGTATATCCTTTCAGGTGATAAAATTCGCCGTCAAAACGTGTTAGTTGTTCAATGGCCTTGTTCGCGGCAGCAGGATCTTTTAAAAACGTAGGGCCGCACAAACATTGATCCAAGGCAGCGTCGAATTTTCTAAAGTAGTCCCTTTGGAGCATGTAAATGGCACTACCTTTTTCGCTTGACGGCACTTGTGCTTCAATTTTGTTTAATTCAGCATGGTACCATAAGGACAAGGAATCAAGAAATGATTTGGGTAATGACCCATCTAAACGGTAGGTGACAAAAAAGGTAGCACCTATGTGATGATAGTGGGGCAAGTAGCGTGTGTACTCGGGTTTGTTTGTCATTCTTTTGGTTTTTATATAAAGTTATTCCCAGTTTTTCAATAAAGCAAGCGGTACCCTCATTTTTCCCAAAAAAATATGCGGAAACCAACACCACTATTCTTGTCATAAATATCAAACGGATGCGCCCACGAAGCGCCGGTAGCACCGCGTTCACGCGGTCCGGACGAGAGCCTTTAGGCTCACGTGCAAAGACATGTCAATTTTTTTTGAAAAATGTCAACACGCCAAAGTCAAGAGAACTTGTGCTAAATACTTTTCCCAAAGAAATCCTTGGGGAAGTTGTTGAAGTGGAGGTTCAATTTTGAGTTTT
>Ga0105046_10005432_pt1 | contig 20153 bp, 18 predicted proteins | sample MAT03_FD_78385 | JGI IMG/M metagenome (GOLD analysis project Ga0105046, IMG submission 78385) | Freshwater microbial communities from Lake Fryxell liftoff mats and glacier meltwater in Antarctica - MAT-03 (megahit assembly) | ecosystem: Environmental > Aquatic > Freshwater > Ice > Liftoff... | reverse complement strand
GTGATGGCGGCCGAGGCGGGCGAGCCGAGCGAGGCGCCGCCGGTCGCGCCAGTGAGCGTGAGCGTGAAGGCTTCGGCCGCTTCGACCGTCGTGTCGTTGGTGATCGTGAGGGTGATCGTCTTCGGGGCCGCGTCGCCTGCGTTCCAGGTCAGGGTGCCGTTGGCGGCGGTGTAGTCCGCACCGGCGGTCGCGGTGCCATTCGAGGTGGCGTACTGCACGGCAACGGCTCCCGTTGACCCACCGGCGCGATTCACCGTGAGCGTGAGAGTGCCGTTGCCCTCGTTCACGGAGTACGTGCCCGAGGCAAGCTGAAGACTGCCTGGCGATCCCGATGGCAACGTGGTGCCGACGCGGACGCCGCCGCCGAAGCTCGTGACCCAGACTTCGTTGGCGTTGTATGGGTTGAAGAAGACCCGCTCTGGCTGGCGGAACGGGAAGCTCGCCACCTGCGTGAAGGACGGGCTGGCGCTGCGGATGTTGCTCGAGTACCACAGCCCTTGCGTCTCCGTGGTCACGAACATCTCGTTCGTATCGGTGGGGTTGATGGTCGCCGAGGTGACGCGATCCAGCGTCAGGATTCGCGTCCAGGTGACGCCGCGATTGGTGGTCTTGTAAAGCCCGCCGAGGCCGTTGGGCGGTCCGCCCCAGCCGCTGAAGACGCCGGCATACCAGGTGTTCTGCGTGGCGTCGCCAGGGTCGACGATCACGTCCTTGGTCCAGTAACGCATGCCGGTCGCGCTGCGATCAAGCCAGGTCGTGCCGCCATCGGTGCTGACAAAGACTCCCGAACTCGCGGTGAAGGCGCCGGCAGTGTCACGACGGCCGGAATAGCTGACGACGAGCGTGCCGTCAGTCAGCACCACAATGTTGAAGGGGTGGCCCTGCGTTCGAGGCGGATTCGCGAGTTTCGTCCAGCTGGCCGAGGCGCCAAGGTTGGCGTTATTGGTGACGTAGATTCCACCCTGCGTGCTATTCACCACGGAGGCGTAGAGCCGGTTCGCATTGTTGGGATCGACGGCCACCCAGGAGACGACGTCGCCGAAATTCCGCATCGTCTGCCAGGTGAGCCCCTTGTTGGTGGAGAAGAGGACGGAGCCGCTGCCGCCGTCGATGCGGGAGTCCTGGAGGTACGTGCTCTGGTAAAGATCGTGCACCGTTCCCGTGGCGCCGAAGAGCGTGCCGTTCGCGGCCGCGACGACGCGGTACATGGAGTTGTCCGTGTGGCCGCTGTATCCGAAACCGAAGGTCTGGCCGCCGTCGGTGCTGAGCTGGCCGCGCACGTCCGAGTTCGAGAGGAAGAGGTTGTTCGCATCGGCCCACGTCACCTGCCAGGCGGTGGTGTTATCAAGGCCGCTATCGCGGTAAGTCTTCCCGGGGGTGATGTTCTGGCCCGCCGGATTGAGGTCCGCGGGGCTGACGTAGAGAGCCTTCCAGGATGTGCCGCCATCGCTGGAACTGTGGGCGAATCCATAGTCGGTGATGAGGATGCGGTTGGGGTCCGTCGCACTGACGACGAATCCGATGGCAAGCTCGCCGTAGCCCCAGCCGCGATCGCCGCCCTGGCCGCTCCAGCCGGTCTGCACGTTCTGGTTGTTCGTGGTCTGGAGCACGGAGGTCCAGGAGACGCCGCCGTTGGTGGACTTGTAAACGGTGGGCACGCCGCTGGAGCTTCCACCCGCGACGTACATCGTGGCGGTGTTGGTGAGAGCCATCCCAGAGTAAAAGGGCCAGGTGCCCGCGGGCAGGCTTCGCGGCGTCCAGGCTGTCTGGCCGACGTCCAGAGTGTAGGCGATCGTGCCGCCGTTGTTATCGTAACCCTGGACTCCGCCGTAGACGTCGCCGACATCGTCGGTGACGACGAGGAATCGCGTGGTGCCGTTCTGCTTCGCGCCCGAGAAAGATCGGATGGCCTGCGTGCTGGGAATGCCGCTCAGGCCCATGAGGGCGAAGGACGCTCCGCTATTGGTGGAGGCGAGGATGCCGTCGTTGGTGCCGAGGAATATCGAGGCGCCGTCCCAGAAGGCTCCGCCGAGGAGCAGGCCGTTGCCCGTGGCAGCGGAGTACCTCAGAGCCCAGGTCTGGCCGCCGTCGTTCGAGAAGTACAGGTTCGAATAATCGGTGAGTGCCAGGCGATTGTGATTGGCGGGGTCCGCCTGGAAATACCAGGCATCGCCGCTGGTCGGGTCGTTGGCCAGGGGCTGCCACGTCGCGCCGCCGTTGGTGCTCCGCGTGGGGCGGATCAGGTCGATCCCGTTTACCGTGGAGTAATCCAGGGTGTACAGGATGTTCGGATCCTCGGTGTACTGGACCCGAGACTCGTGATTGCCCTGAAGCTGGCGGAAGTCGACTTCCTTCCACGAGGCGCCCGCATCGGTAGTGCGGAAAAGCTGGCTCATGTCCGACGAGACATAGTACTCGTTCGGATTGCTCGGATTGATCTGCGGCGAAAAGAGGGAGCCGCCGCCGCCGGCACCTCGCTCGACCCACGACGTGGGCACGCCCGAGGGAACGCTGCGATCCTCGAGAGGAACGAAGGCGGGGCGGAATCGAAGCTCACGAGGCGCGGCCGTTCGACCGGCCTTGCGGAAGAGACGCAGGGGCATGGACGCACCCTCCGGGTTCACGGAGACATGGAGCGGAGTCAAGAGCAAGCGGGACGAGAAGACGCACAATCCGAGGGGGTGGTCGCGAGTCAAGCGACGCGATCAAGCCTAACTTGCAAATGAGCCCGGGGTGGCCGAGATCGCGAAGGATTTCCGAGTTCGCGCAGCAAGGGAAGCCCGTGAGAACCCGGACCTCAATTCAGGTCCGGGCAATTCCGCGATAGGAGTGAAGCGAGCCCCCGCTTTGAGACGCGATCGCAATCTACTCGATGCAGTAGAGGTGTTTGTTTGATCGCAGCAGGATCTGCTGGCCGACGATGGCGGGCGAGGCGTTGAAGTCGCTTTCGTCCAGCGGTGGGTTCTGATGAAGTTGCTCGACCCCCGTGCCTTGCGGCCCGTGGAAGCGAGGCCAATCCGCACCCCCGGCGAGCAGCAGAAGCACAAGGCCGACAAGACGCTGAGTTCGAGGCATGGAACGACTCCGACACGGTGGCGAAAGAGGAGGAAACGTCAGCCGCCACGACGGGCGACCGCGGTGAGTCGCCTCTCACCTCGCTTTCGTGAACTGTCGCCGCCTCACACCACGGTCTGCTTCCACTTCCCTCCCAGGAAACGTGCCGCGAAGAAGAGGCCGCGGACCCAGATGTCCGCGAGCATCGCGATCCAGGCTCCGTAGAGGCCGAGGTTGTATCCTTCGATCGTGCCCAGCGGGCCGAGGTCGAGGTGCGTGCGCGTCAGGAGGTACGTCAGCGGGATGCGGACGCCGAGGAAGCCGAGCCAGGAGAAAAGGACCGGAACGCGCGTGTCGCCCGCCCCGCGAAGGGCCGAGGTGAAGACGATTGCACTCGCCAGTGCCGGCATGGCGAAGGCGACCAGACGCAGAACAGGGACGCCGACAGCAACGATCGGCTGCTGAGATTCGAGCGGGCAGAAGATGCGGAACATCGACTCCGCGAGAAGAAAGAAGAGCGTGCCCATGACCGTCATCGCGCCGCAGCCAATCGCGAAGGCGGTCCACGTCGACTTCTCGGCTCGCTCGGTCGACTTCGCCCCGAGGTTCTGGCCCACGAGAGTCATGGCGGCGGTTCCGCAGGCGCCGCCGGCGAGGTAGCCGAGGGCTTCCCACTGCAAGGCGACGCCATGCGCCGCCGCGGGAACGTCGCCGAGGCCGTTCACCAGAGCCAGGAACCACAGCTGGCAGACGGCGATCGACAGGCTATCGATGCCCGCCGGCACGCTGACGCGGAGCAGCCGATAGATCAGCTTGGCGTGGGGCCTCAGGTTTGGCCGGTGGAGCTTCAGCCCCGATCGGCCTCGCGTGAGGATGGTGATGACGGTGATGCAGCCGACAAGATGGCTGAGGCCGGTGCCCAGGGCGATGCCGACGAAACCGAGGCCCTCCCAGGGGCCGATGCCGTAACAGAAGATCCAGGCCAGCGGCACATTCAGCACGGCCACGCCTCCGAGGACGTGCAGACCCGTGCGAGTGTCCCCCGCCCCGGAGAGACAGGCAACGCACGCGGACTCCATGACCTGGAACGGCAGCAGGATCGCGAGAGGTGTGAGGAAGTTCGTGCAATAGCGGGCCGCCTCGCCCGTGAGCTGGAGCGCTCCGACCAGCGACGGCAGCCAGAGCAGGGCCGCGATCGAGCCTGCCAGTCCGAAGGCAAAGCCAAGCACGATGGATTGCCCGACAGCATGATCCGCCTGGCGATGGTCGCCCGCACCGATGAACCGGGCGACCAGGGCCGTGCTGCCGACGCTCACGAAGATGGTGTAGCTGGAGACGAACCAGTACAGGTAGCCCGCGGTGGTCATGGCGGACTGATACTGTCTCAGCAGGTCGGAATCGGAGATGTCCAGGTGCCCGGCCAGATAGTGATCAGAGAGCCGAACGAGCAGCAAGAGGTAATGCTGGGCCAGGGCGGGAAGGGCGAGCGTCAGCACGAGCCGCCAGGCGGGGCGATCAAGGTCGAGCAAGGCGCGGCCAGGAGCAGCGATAGCGGGAGAGGGCGAACCCTCGTCGATGTCGGCCCCCTCGGTCATCATGCGGTCATCTTATTCATCCCGCGTTAGCTGTCGCCATCGTCCCGCTTCTTCCGGGTGCCGTTTTTCTGCGCGGGCCGGGATGTGTGACGCAGGGTGATTCGGTAATGGCCGAAGATGAGCGTGCCCAGCGATTCGGAGGCCGCACCGTCCGTGGCGGGTTCAAAGATGTCCGATCGAACGCGGTAGATCACGTGCCGACCCTGCTTGTCGTCCTCGAGAAGCCCGTTCTGCCGCATGACGCCGAGATGGTGGGACATGTTGACCATGGGCACACCCACGGACGTGGCCAACTGGCCCACGTTCAGAGGCTGATGTACCAGCAGGTAGAGAATCCGAAGCCGTGTCGGTTCCGCAATCGCCATCATGAGGTCGGCGATCTTTTTCGCTTGAGTCGTTTCAGTCATTGAGTGGGCTCAGAGGATAAAGACCGACCCCGGGCTGAGAGCAGACCGGTCGCGAAAACGTATTCTGTATAACTCGATACAGGAAATGTATCACCGACGAATGAAGGTGGGAATGGGTCTGAGCAAGTTTTTCAACGAGAGGGACGAACCACAGTAACGCAGAATCGTTGGCAATTCGAGTGAAGCGCCGGCCAGGGAAGGAGACAGTGGCGGGGTTCGCTGCCGCATGGGTCGACTTACGAGGACGATTCCTTGCTCAAGTCAGGCTACACTGGCCCGGATCAAATCGCGTTCGCTCGAAAGAACGAAGGCAGTTCGGGGGGATTCGAACCCCTCACCTCGGCCGTCACAGGGCCGCGTGCTCGCCATTGAACACCACGAACTGCATCTCGTCGACACGCGAACAGCGCTAGAGAATCTCGGAACTCGCAGCAAAGCTCCCGCAGTTGCAGACCTGGGTATCGATCCCAGCCGCCAGGCTTATGAGACCCGGCCGAGCACCTGCCCGCCTGCAAGATTCGCCATGTACGCCAGGCTAAAGTTGAACCAGCAATGCCCGAGGGCACCCGTTTTACAGACGGGTCGGCGTACCTCACGCCAGCTGACGCATGCAGTGCTCCCGGAGGGATTCGAACCCCCAAGGACCGGCTTCGTAGACCGGGTCTCATCCAGTTGAGACAGGAGCTTCGCGGAAAACTCGATCGTCGCCACTCGCCAGAGAACTCACGAGTTATGACCGCTCCACCTTCCAGAAGGTTCGCGGGAAAAAGCGAATCCCCGGAGCGGTGATTGCGGCGGAGGCGGTCCGCAATCGCCATCCCTCTCGAAGTCGCGCGGCTGACGGGCGATGTTTCTGATAGCCTTGAGGGAGGCAGCTTCATGGGCGTTTTGTGCGACGGAGGGCCAGGGTGAACATTCGATCGTTCCAGCCGGGTGACGAGCCAGTGCAGGTCTCGCTGTATAACGCGGCTGCGTGCCTGCTGCCGGGCTTCAAGCCGGCGAAGGTGGAGGATGTGCAGAAGCGAACTCGCGTTCGCGGCTTCGACCCGGCGACCCGCTGGTATGCCGAGGCCGCGGGCGAGGTCGTTGGGTATTGCGTGCTCGAACCCCAACAAGGCCGCGTGAGCTTCCCGTGGTGCAAGCGCGGCCACGATGTCGGCGCGGAGTTATTCGCCGCGGCCCTTGCAGGAACCCGTGCGCGAGGGCTCACGAAGCTCTTCGCGGCCTATCGCCACGACTGGCACCCGGTGCAAGCTTTCTTCGAACGCCAGGGCTTCGCCTTGAAGCGAGAGATGGTGAACTTCGCCACGGACATGCACGACCTGCCCACCACGCGCTTCGGATCCACGTCGGCCCTCGCGGTGCTTGAGCGAAAAGACCTGCCCGAGGTGGCTGCGATCGGCGCTGGAGTGCTGCAATTGCCCCTGGGGAAACTGGATCAATACTTCTTCGCGAATCTGTACTTCCCCGCCGAGTGCGTGCGACTGCTGCGTTCTCGTGAGGATGGCTCGATCCTGGCACTCAGCCTTGCGATCGAACAGGCGAGCTATGCCGACGTGAAGATGATCGACTCGCAGGCTCCCTGCTTCCGCCTTGGGGCTTTCGGCACCGAAGGGCTGAACACGAAGCGTGTCAACGGGCTCTTCAGTTTCCTCGTGCGTCAGCCCGAGTCGGCGATCACGCATGGGCTGACGCTGTTGGCCGACGCGGTGGCGAGCATGACGGAGGGCAACGTGAGCACGGTGGCGGCTCAGGCCCCGTCCGATGCCTTGCACCTGATGGGCTTCTACAACAGGTATTTCAAGGAGCAGGGGCGATTCCCGGTGTACGAACGAGAACTCGGATAGGAGCCGTGCCGCGTGGCGAACACACCTCTGGGCCGCCTGCGAGTGATTGGAACCATCGAGGCGATTTCATTCCTGGTGTTGCTGCTGATCGCGATGCCGTTGAAGTATCTGGCGGGCAAGCCGGACGCCGTCTTTGTCGTGGGCATGGCTCACGGCGTACTCTGGATGCTGTATCTGCTCGCCGTGGCCGAGGTGACGTGGAGAAAACACTGGCCCAGCCCTCTGGCGCTGCCGTCCTGGTGGCGCTGGCAGCCCACGCCATGGATCTCCGCGGCGCTCGTGGTCTCGGTGCTGCCCGCCGGGCCGTTCTGGCTGGAGGCCCGGCTGCGGCGGGCTGCGGACATGACGGACGCCCCGGCGATCTGACTCGACAGGTCGATCACTTCGCCAGGTCTTGGTATGGCGTTACGAAGAAGTAATCCAGCGCGGGGCGGTCGAACTTGCCCGTCTCGAAGCCGGCTTTGAACGCGGCGAGACGCTGCTGCGAGGTGCCGTGGGTGAACTTCTCCGGCACGACACGGCCGCTGCCCCGCTTCTGAAGTGTGTCGTCGCCGATCTGGAACGCAGCATTCAAAGCGGAGTCCAGATCCCGTCGGTCGAGCTTCAGCGCGTGCTGGGCGTAGTGGCCCCAGACTCCGGCCAGGTAATCTGCTTGCAGTTCGAGCCGCACCGAGGGTTTGTTGTCCCCTTCGCGGCGCTTCATCTCCTCGGCGCGTTGCGAGTAGCCCAGCAGATTCTGCACGTGATGACCGACCTCGTGAGCCACCACATACGCCCGGGCGAAATCGCCGCCCGCCTTTAGCTGTTTCTCCATGACCTGGAAGAAGTCAAGGTCCAGATACACCTCGTTGTCGCCCGGGCAGTAAAAGGGGCCCACGGCCGCATCGGCGTGGCCGCAAGCCGACTGCACGGAGCCGCGGAAGATGTTGAGTTTCGGCTCCTGATAGCGCTGCGCGACCTTGCGAAACTGCGTGTTCCACACATCCTCGGTGCTGCCGAGGACTTTCTTGACGAAGATGGCCTGGGGATCGTTCGGATCGACTTTCGCGCCGGCCGCCGGCCCGGCCTGCGGAATCAGGCCCTGCGGATTCACGCCAAAGACGAAGTACAGAATCGCACCAATCACCGCGGCACCGACGCCGCCGCCAGCGATCATGGTCCCCTGTCCGCGGCGGTCGCGGACGTTACCGCTCTCTCGCTGTTCGCTGAGGTCCATGGTGAACGCTCCCTGCGTGTTCCCGTTCGACTTCAAAGACTTCAAAATGCCAACCCCTGCACCCGATGTCGATTCATCCTACGCCGGGATGGCGGACCGCGTGTTCCTTCAAGGCGTCGAGGTCGACCCACTCGAGCGTACCCATGTGCGTGGCTTCCAGGATCACCGCCGGGGCCATGCCGGCTTCGTAAGCCTCCTGCCAGCGCGAGGCGCACAGGCACCAGCGGTCGCCCGGTTTCAGGCCGGGGAAACCGAACATCGGGAACGGCGTGCTGAGGTCGTTGCCGCGAGACTTGCTGAACGCGAGGAACTCCGCCGTCGCTTCGATGCAGACGGTGTGAACGCCCTCGTCATCGAGGCCGGTCTCGCAACACCCGGTTCGATAGAAGCCGGTCATGGGGTTCATGGAACAGGTCTGAAGTGGACCACCGAGGACATTCTTGGCAGGCATAACAGGCTCCGATAATGGTGCTGTGGAGCAATGATGGCGTAAGGCGATAAGCAGGAAGAGATTTACCGCAGAGTCACAGAGATCACAGAGATCGGAGGGAGGGAGACAAAAAAACGGTTGGGGCGTTCGACAAGGATAAAGCTATCGAGTGACGCCAGAACGCTGACAGATCCCTTCTCGGAATCCCTTCATACTCTCACTCTGAACTCTGTGTCCTCTGTGACTCTGTGACTCTGTGGTAAATCTCTTTCTTCCGCTCGCCTAACCATTCCTCATCATAGCGACCATCGTGTTCGACGGCGCTGCAAGCCGTGAACGCTCGGCGATCTCGCGGAGTTTCTGGCGGGATCGCAGGGGTCGCCCCAGCTCATCAGCACCACGCCTTCATGGGAAGGATCGCCGCTTGCGGCGAAGCGTTGCCCAGCGCGATCACCTGATACGTTGCGGCACCATTGCGATCTCGCGTTCTTCAAGCGGATCGTCAGGAACATTTCACCACCAGCGCAGCCCACTGGCCGAGTTCGGTGCCGGCGATCTTGAGCACGTATTCGCCCGTGGCCGGCTTCGGTTCCCGAAGCACCTGGATGGGGCAGCGCGGATCGAGGTGTTCGCAGTTCTGGCTGGCGGGGACGCTCCGCTTTTGTAGCGACATCAGGCTTGCCGCGAGTTCGAGCCCGGCGGAAGCGACGACCGTGTGGCCGACGGCTCCGCGAATCGCCAGCGTCGGCACCCTCGCAAAGGGGGCCAGGCCGTGGGCTTCGCGAAGGTCGTCGTCGATGCCGCCGGAGCCCCGGGCGTTCACATGGTCCAGTTGTTCGGCGGTGATTCCTGCCTCCGCCATCGCCCGCAGAGCAATGCGAGCCAGGCCGCTGCCGTCGCCGCTCAGGTCGAAGCCCGACGCGAAGCCGACCACCTCGGAGCGGATCGCCGCCCCGCGTCTCCGGGCATGCTCGTAGTCCTCGAAGAGCAACACGCCGGCACCTTCGGAAAGCACATAACCATCGCGGTCACAATCGAACGGGCGGCAGGCGTGCGTCGGATCGTCGTTGCGTGCCGAGAGCGGCAGGAACATCGCGGCCCGTGTGAGGCTCAGCGAATCGGAACGGCAGTCGCCGCCGCCGGTGAGGAAGACATCCCCGCGATCTCGCTGGATCATGCGGAACGCCTCGCCCATCGCGAGCAGCCCGCTCACCTCCGTCTGCGTGATCGAGTTGCACGGCCCCCTGGCATCGTGCAACGCCGAGACGTGGCTCGCAGGCATATTCGGAATGTAGTTCAGCAGCCACAAAGGTGTGATCGTCGGCAGGCCGTCGCGGCCCCAGATGGTGTAGTCGATGGGCCGAGAACCCGCGTCTGTGCTGAGTCGCGAGGCCTCGCCCAGATCGCTGAGGTCGTGCGAGAGCGTCCCTGCGCCGAAGATGACGCCGAAGCGCTCGGGATCAACGCCTCCGGGGCCGAGCTTCGCGTCCTCGGTCGCCAGCTTCGCCCCGGCGGCGGCCAGTTGCATCCCCCGCGGCATGATCGCCAGCCGCTTGCGTTCCTTGCGATCCAGGAACGCTTTGGGTTCAAAGCCCGGCACTTCCCCCACGATCCGCGACGACAGAGCCGACGCATCGAAGCGCGTGACCTTGCCCAGACCGCTGCGGCCCTCCCTCAGGCCTGTCCAAAGTGATTCCGTTCCGATGCCCAGCGGCGAGAGCACGCCCAGGCCCGTGATGGCGACGCGGCGAAGCATGTCACGCCTTGCTGGGAACCCCGGCAGGAACCGCTCCCCACTCGCGCTTCGCCCGGCGACGCAGCTCGGACTTCTGAATACCCATCTTCTGCATCAGCGGCTCGAACACCTCGTAAACGTAAATATCCTCGCTGAACACCCGCATCTCGCGAATCGCAGCCTTCCGCTGGATCCCATCCACGAACATGTGAACGGCTGGCATCTGGAACGCATTCACCACCTGGCGAAGCGCCTCCAGCGTGGCATCGCGATCCTCTTCAAGGTGAAGCTGAATGATCTTGCGGAAGAAGTCCGCATGCGCCGCCTCGTCCACTGCGATCAGGAGAAGCACCTTGTCCAGGGCCGGGCACTTGCCCGCGAGGATCCGTCGCAGATTGCGATAGTTCAGCTGGGTCGCCAGCTCCTGGAAGGTGGTGTACGCCAGCATGGCCCGGGAATTGTCGTGCGGCAGGTGCCACTCGTGCGACAGCGTCGTGTTGATGATGTCCGTCATCTGCTCGTCGCTACGCAGCTTGGAACGCAGGAGCCAGTCGCAAAAGGCCATGGAGTGCTTCGACTCTTCATAGCCCCAGTTGGCCAGCATCCAGGCCCGGCCGCGATGGGCCCGCACCTGCGGGATCAGCTTGCTGACGTAGTCCGGCAGGTAAAGCTCCACCATGCAGAAGGTCTGAATGATGTCCGCGAGAGCCGGATCGGTGTTCGGATTGGCCTGGTCCCAGGGAATATCCTCGACGAGGGACCAGCGACGGTTCTTCTCCGCCCGATCGAAGTACTCGCGAAAGATCTCGTAGATTTTCGCCTGCGTCTGCGGGCTTTCGTAGAAGGCTAGTTCGCTCATAAGCCCCTCCGGCATGGTCTCGCGTGGACGATCCGCCCCATAACGCGATCGATTCAACTCGTCGAGAGGAATTCATTCTATGGTCGGCGAGGTCAAACAGGGAACCAAAGATAAGGAGAGCACGCTTCTGCGTAGCCGCGACTCGATTAGGCGATCAGAAGAATGAAACTTACCACAGAGCCTTTCGGAAGCTGATCTCACAGTCCCGCCGTGGGCATGTAAGCCTGCCACTTTCGCTCTTCGCGAGCGAATCGGAGCCTGCCAAGATGACACTTCGCGGAAGGGATCGCCATCGATCAAACTCACAAGTTCAATATCAGCAGTATCTTGCGACCATTACGTTCGCTGGGCACGCCGGTTGCTTGTGGTCCCACCACCTTTGATTGTTTCTCCATTGCTACAAGGAGACCTGCAGATGGCAGCCAAGCAGCTATCTTACGCCGACGACGCCCGGCAGAAGCTTCTCGCCGGGGCCAGCAAGCTCGCCCGGGCCGTGCGATCCACGCTCGGGCCTCGCGGCCGGAATGCGATCCTCGACAAGGGCTGGGGTTCACCCACCATCACCAAGGACGGAGTCACCGTCGCCGAGGATGTCGAGCTCCAGGATCCCTTCGAGAACATGGGCGCCCAACTGGTGAAGGAAGCCGCCTCCAAGACGTCCGACGTCGCGGGGGACGGCACTACCACCGCCACGGTGCTCGCCGAGTTCATCTTCCGCGAAGGCCTCAAGGCCGTCGCCGCCGGGCACGATCCCATGGCCGTCGTCCGCGGCATCAACAAGGGCGTCGAGCGTGTCGTCGAGGAACTCGCCAAGCTCCGCGAAGTCATCGACCCCAAGGACTCGAAGTCCATCACCGAAGTCGCCACGATCTCCGCGAACAACGACCGTGAGATCGGCAAAAAGCTCGCCGAGGCGATGAAGCTCGTCGGGGCCGACGGCGTTATCACCGTCGAAGAAGGCAAGACCGCCGAGACCGAAGTCAACGTCGTCCAGGGCATGCAGTTCGACCGCGGCTACCTCTCCCCGCACTTCGTCAACAACCCGAACTCGGTCACCTGCGAGTTCGACAACCCCTTCATCTTGATCTTCGAAGAGAAGATCACGAACGTGAAGACACTGATCCCGCTGCTCGAGTGGGTGAGCAAGCAGAAGGATCCCCTCCTGCTCATCGCCGAGGATCTTGAAGGCGAAGCCCTCGCCACCCTCGTGCTCAACAAGCTCAAGGGCATCCTCCAGGTGTGCGCTGTCAAGGCTCCTGGCTACGGCGATCGCCGCAAGGCCATCCTCGAAGACATCGCCGTCCTCACCGGCGGCAAGGCGATCTTCAAGGATCTCGGCATCCAGCTCGACGCCATCACCACGAACAAGCGCGGCGAAAGCGAGCCGACCGTGGTCAGCTACCTCGGCCGGGCCAAGCGAGTGAAGATCGACTCCGAGAACACCGTCGTGACCGAAGGCATCGGCAAGAAGGCGGATGTCGAAGGTCGGGCCGAGATGATCCGCAAGGAAATCACCCGCACCGAGAGCGAGTACGACCGCGAGAAGCTCCAGGAACGCCTGGCGAAACTGGCGGGCGGCGTGGCCCAGCTGAAGGTGGGCGGGGCGACCGAGACGGCCATGAAGGAACGCAAGGCTCTCTACGAGGACTCCCTGGCTGCCACCAAGGCCGCCATCGAAGAAGGCATCGTCCCCGGCGGTGGCGTGGCCTTGCTGAACGCCCGCAAGGGCCTCGAGAAGATGAAGCTACTCGGCGACGAGGACGCGGGCGTGAAGGTCCTCTTCCGTGCTCTCGAGATGCCTTGCCGAATGATCGCCGAGAACGCCGGCCTTGATGGCACGGTGGTTGTCGCCAAGATCCTCAAGGGCAAGGACAAGAACTTCGGCTACAACGCCGACACCGAGCAGTACACCGACCTCCGCAAGGACGGCGTCATTGATCCGGTGAAGGTCACCCGCAGCGCCCTGCAGAACGGCGCCAGTGTCGCCTGCCTGTTGCTCACCACCGAAGCGATGATCGCCGACATTCCCGAAAAGAAGAAGGGCGGCGACGACCACCAACATGACGACCACGGTATGGGCGGAATGGGTGGCATGGGAGGTATGGGCGGAATGGGTGGCATGGGCGGCATGATGTGAGCCAGGGGCTCCATTTTGACATTCGCACTTGGCCTTTTCTCTTTTGCAGGCGATGGACGTGATCCATGCAAAATAGATGATGTCAAGTGCGGAACGCAGAGTGATCAGAATCAACATAAACATAACCATAATCATAATCAGGAGCCCCACACATGGCGAAAGACACGAAGACAGCGAGCCTGAAGCCTTTGGATGACCGCGTCGTGGTCGAGCCGACCGAGGCCGATGAGAAGACCAGCGGCGGCATTCTGTTGCCGGATACGGCGAAACAGAAGCCTCAGCAGGGCAAGGTTCTTGCGGTCGGCCCTGGCCGACTTTCCGAAGCCGGGGAGCGGCTCGCCTTGGCCGTGAAGGTCGGCGATCTCGTTCTTTACGGCAAGTACAGCGGCTCGGACGTCGAAGTCAGCGGCAAGGAACTCAAGATCCTCCGCGAATCGGACATCCTGGCAAAACTGGTGAAGTAACCTTGCCGCTTGCGGCGTCGCGCTGCCCCGAACAGACGCAATCGACGATCAAAGCACGACGTCTGTTTTCAAACATCCAACGCATGACTCGCCGCACAGCGCTCCGCCGCAAGCGGCCCAACCATATATCGGGAGATTGATCCATGGCCAAGCAACTTCTCTACACCGACGATGCCCGCAAGAAGCTCCTCACGGGGGCTGAGAAGCTTGCGAAGGCCGTCGGCTCCACGCTCGGGCCGACTGGCCGCAACGTCATCATTGACAAATCCTTTGGCGGCCCCACCGTCACGAAGGACGGCGTCACCGTCTCCAAGGAAATCGACCTTCCGGACGCCTTCGAGAACATGGGCGCCAAGCTCGTCAACGCCGTGGCTCAGAAGACCTCGGACACCGCGGGCGACGGCACCACCACCGCCACCATCCTGGCCCTCGCCATCTATCAGGAAGGCCTCCGCAACATCACCGCCGGGGCTAACCCCATGGCCGTGAAGCGTGGCATCGACAAGGCCGTCGCCGCCGCCATCGAGCACATCGAAGTCAAGCTCACCAAGAAGCTTTCCAAGAAGGAAGAGATGCAGCAAGTCGCTGCCATCTCCGCGAACAACGATCCAAAGATCGGCGAACTGATGGCCGACGCCTTCGAGAAGGTCGGCAAGGACGGCGTCATCACCGTCGAGGAAGGCAAGACCTCGGACACCGTGCTCGAGTTCGTCGAAGGCATGCAGTTCGACAAGGGCTACATCAGCCCGTACTTCGCCGCCGGCAACCCGGACCTGCGCTGGGAAGCGGACAACGCGATCATTCTGCTCTACGAGAAGAAGCTCGCCAATGTCCGCGAGATGCTGCCGCTGCTGGACAAGGCCGTTCAGGCCCGCCGTCCGCTGCTGATCATCGCCGAGGACGTCGAAAGCGAAGCCCTGGCGATGCTCGTCGTGAACAAGCTTCGCGGCATCCTCGATGTTTGTGCCGTGAAGGCTCCCGGCTTTGGTGATCGCCGTAAGGCCATGATGGGCGACATCGGCGTCCTCACCGGTGGCACGTACATCTCCGAAGACCTTGGCATCAAGCTCGAGAACGTCGAACTGGTCCAGCTCGGCGGCGCGGACCGCGTCAGCGTCGACAAGGAGAACTGCACGATCATCGTCGAGAAGATGGACAAGCAGCGAAAGAGCGAGATCGAGAAGCGGGTGCAAACGATCCGCACGCAGATGGCCCAGACCGAGAGCGAGTACGACAAGGAAAAGTTCAGCGAGCGTCTGGCGAAGCTCGTCGGCGGGGTCGCGATCATCAAGGTCGGGGCCGCCACGGAAGCCGAGATGAAGCAGACGAAGGCTCGCATCGAGGACGCCCTGCACGCCACTCGCGCCGCGGTTTCTGAAGGAATCGTCGCCGGCGGCGGCGTGGCCCTGCTTCGCTGCATTCCGATCGTCGAGGCTCTGTCCGAGAAGCTCAAGAATGACGAGCGGATCGGGGCCGAGATCGTGATCCGCGCTCTGGAAAAGCCGATTCGCACGATCGCCGAGAACTGCGGCAAGGATGGGGCTGTGATCGCGGACGAGGTGCTGACTCGCGGCGAAAAGAGCCAGAACCAGGGCTACGACGCGAACACGGACGACTACGTTGACATGTACAAGGCCGGGATCATCGACCCGACTCGCGTGACCCGCAACGCCCTGACGAACGCCGCCTCCATCGCGGGCCTGATGCTCACGACGGAAGTGATGATCACGCGGATCGACGACGACAACAAGAAGTCCAAGGTCGCCGGCGCGATCGCGTAGTCCGGATCTCGAAGATGCAAGCAACCGTGGGCAGCAGGCAGTGAAAGCAGGGCGACCCGCATTCACCACCCGCTGCCCAAATGCGTTGACGGGGCTTGGTGCGTGAACGGTGGGTCGATTACAATTCCTCTGGCGAACACCGAGGAGGACAATCATGACGCATACACCATCCACGATCGATCAAGAGACGAGCGAACGCTTACGAGCCGTCAACGGCACAACGTTAGGGTGCATTCGATGATCAATGGAGAAGATGCGTTGTGGGTGCCGCACTTGTCGCACGAGAGGTCTTCCGTCAGAATGGAGAATTGGACGCATAATCCCGTGAGGCAGTCGCCATGAGCCTTCTTGAAGAAACGATCGAAGCGACGCTTGGCTCCGATGGCCAGTTGCAGCTTTCGCATGCGTCGAGTGTGGCGCCGGGCCCGGTGAAGGTGACAATCCGTTCTGTTCCCGCTTCGCTATCTCGGCTTACGATGGCGGATGTGTTGCGTGAGATTATGGAAGCCCAACGGGCGCGAGGTTACTTCGGAAGATCAGCGGAAGAGATCCAAGCAGAAAGAGAAGAGATGCTGCGAGAGGATGAAGAACGCGAGGCGAGATTGGAAGCGGCCCGGGATTCTGCGACTCAGGGAGGGCCCTGAGTGTTGTACTACCTTGACAGTGTCATTGTGTTTATGCGATCGATGGAAACCCAACGGACCGCCAAAGAACCCATGACCACCTGCTTCAACTCGAGCGAGCCGGGCATCGATTTGTCATAAGCGAATTGACACGAACCGAGTGTTTGACGCAGGCGATGGGGCAGAATGGTTCCGGACAGCAACTTTTGGAATATCTGCGGTATTTCCAAAGCCCGAACATTCGGACCATCAGCATGACGAGCGCGATGTGGGAACGGGCCAGTAGCATTCGTGGCGGATATTTCTCCCCCGCGGTGCCCCTTCCAAAGAAGTATCATCTGGTCGATTCGATCCACCTGGCAGCCGCGATCGAATCTCGATGCGGTGTCTTCCTGACGAATGATCTCCGACTCGCAAGTTTCCCAGACATCAACGCCGAGATATTATAGTGATCTACGGGAGCACTGCCTCACCTTCATAATTACGAGCGGGTTGATATTATTTCGGCGGTAAACAGAGACTTACCCGACGGCGAACATCACACATGGCCAAGCGCGATTATTACGAAGTCCTCGGCGTCGTGAAGACTGCGGTCGATGACGATATCAAGAAGGCGTATCGCAAGCTCGCCATGCAGCATCACCCTGACCGCAATCCGGGGAACCCCGAGGCGGAAGGGAAATTCAAGGAAATCCACGAGGCTTACGAAGTCCTCATCAGCGTCGAGAAACGGCAGATCTACGATCGCCATGGCCATGCGGGGCTCGAAGGCCGCGGGCCGGCGGGGCAGGGCGGCGGCGTCAACTTCCAGGACCTCATCGACGACTTCCTTGGTGGCTTCGGCTTCGGTGGCGGAGGCGGCAATCGACGTGCCCAGCGTGGCGGGCCGCGGCCGGGGAGGGATATTCAGGCCGTGCTCGACATCGATCTCGTCGAGGCGGCGACCGGGTGCAAGAAGACGCAGACGCTGCCCCGCGAAGAGCACTGCCGGGAATGCAATGGCGGGGGGGCGAAGCCGGGCACCAGCCCCTCCACCTGTCGACGATGCGGCGGCCAGGGTGCGGTCATCATCCAGCAGGGTCCGTTTCAGGTTCAACAAAGCTGCCGGGCCTGCGATGGCCGGGGGCAGGTGATTACCGATCCGTGCCCGACGTGTCGGGGAGCGGGCCGCGTCGAGGTGAAGCGAACGATCGAGGTCGAGATCCCCGCGGGCGTCGATACCGGCAACCGCATCCGCTACACCGGCGAAGGCGACGCGGGCGAACCGGGAGCCCCGCGAGGCGACCTGGAGTTCGTCATCCGCGTCCGCGATCACAAGTTCTTCCAGCGAGATGGCCACAACCTCATCTGCCAGTGGCCGATCACGTTCGCCCAGGCGGCCCTCGGCGGCTCGATCGAGATTGTGACGCTGACCGGGCAGAAGGTGCCTTACGAACTTGCTCGCGGCACGCAGTCCCACGAGGTGATCCGCATCGCCGGCCATGGCATGCCGAACCCCCGTGGCGGTCGGCGGGGCGACCTGCTTGTGCAGGTGCTCGTCGAGACGCCAACGAACCTGACGCCCGAGCAGGAAGAGCTTTTCACCAAGCTTCTCGAACATGATCGACTTCGACCGCCGACGCCCCGAAAGGGATTCTTTGGGAAATTGAAGGATCTCATCACCGGCGAAGGCGATCCAACCTCGTAATGCGGATTTCGGATTGCGGAATTCGGACTTCCAACCTTGAACTCGGAACCTGGAAATACTTGTCATGGCTGAGCCCGAAACGACGGAAATCCCGCTGGACCCTCCGGAACACGAGGTCCTTCGTAAGAAGCTTGACGGCCTCGAACGGCAGGTGAACGATTACAAACTTCTCATCGCGGACTACGAGAACGCGCGGAAGCGCACCGTTCGCGACGCGGAGCAGAACCGCAAGTACGCCTCCGAGGGCCTCGCTCGCGACCTGCTGATGGCACTCGATAACCTTGATCGGGCGCTCGAGGCGGCCAAGCAGGCGGGGGAAAGTGGAGCACTCGTCACGGGCGTCTCCGCGACGGCGAACCAGTTCCTCGACGTGCTGAAGCGCCATGGCGTCGTGAAGATGGACATCAGCACCAGCACGACCTTCGACCCGAACCTGCATCAGGCCGTGCAAATGGTGCCCTCGAAGACCGTGGAGCCTGGCAACGTTGTCCAGGTGTTGCAATCGGGCTTCCAGTTCCACGACCGCGTGCTGCGACCCGCCACGGTGATCGTGGCAGCGGCCGAATAAAGCCAGCCGCCGGGTGTTCGCAACGATTCCGACTTATTCTGACGGGGAGAATTTGCACCGATGCCCACCTATGACTACGAGTGCTCCGGTTGCGGCCATCGGTTCGAGGAACTGCAATCGTTCTCCGAGCCGGCGCTGACGAAGTGCCCCGCCTGCAAGAAGAAGAAACTCGCCCGTCTCTTCGGCGGCGGCGGAGCGATCATCTTCAAGGGCACTGGCTTCTACGAAACCGATTACCGCAAGGAGTCGTACACCAAGGCCGCCGAGGCCGAGTCGAAGGCCGGCGAGGCGAAGACGGAGACAAAAGGCGAGACCACCACAAGCACCGAGGCCGCCAAGCCCGCGGCAACGCCTGCCTCCGCGCCTGCATCAACACCTGCACCCGCGGCGGCCCCCGCGAAGAAGGCCAGCGGCAAGAGCACCAAGCCCGCGAACTGACTCCTGGGGCCAAGCCGATGAAGAAGACCAAGTGCCCGATCTGCGAGGCCGTGCTGCCAGGCAACTGGCAGGACTACCCGGACTATCCCTTTTGCAGCAAGCGGTGCCGCACCATCGACCTGGGCCGCTGGCTTGGCGAGGACTACCGCGTTGCCGGCCAGGATGTAGACCTGGACCCGGACGAAAACCGCTCCACCCCGGGTGATGACGACGACTCGTGACAGGCGTGTCGATCCCATCGCATTTCCCAGTTTCATGTCGAGTTTCCTCCGCGCACGATAGAATCGAACGGGTCGAACCCCTTCCAAGGTGAACGCCGAGGCAGTCGTGTTATTCCTAATCGACGGCTATAACTTGATGTATGCGGAGGCGTTCCTCGGCAAGACCACACCCCGCAAGGCCCTGGAAAAGAAACGCCTCGCCTTCCTCGACTGGCTCGCCCAGAGCCTGATGAGTCGGCCGGAGGACGTGCTCGTGATCTTCGACGCGAAGCATGCGGTCGGGCCGTCCGAGGAATCGAGCCACAAGGGCATTCGCGTTCGCTTCGCCTACCGCCAGCTGGCTGATGACCTGATTGAATCGCTGGTGAAGTCAGAGCTGAAACCCGCCAGCGTTACGGTGGTCTCAAACGACGGCCAGGTGAAGGACGCCGCCCGTCGACGCGGGTGCGGTGTGTTCACGAACGACGACTTCGGCGACTGGCTCGCCGCGCGACGAGAGACGCCGAAAGTGAAGGACACCCCCGCCGAAAAGCCGAGCGGCCCGACGCCCGGCGAAGAGGAAGAACTGCTCAAGGCATTCGCGGTTCCTCGGCCCAAGCGCCGGGGTAAGTGAATCCTGACCTCGAAGGGGGACATCTCGCCGGCGGAAGGTCGCCCCGAGACGTTCCGAGTCGATTCGCAGGATTCGCGAAAAAGGTGTTGACACGAAAGGGGCCAGCCCGATAAACTTTATTGAGAACGTGTCTCAGCAAGCCCGCCGACCTCAATCTTCTGACCCACCTGCCAGCCATGCAGCTTCACCAAATCGATGAACGCATTTGCTCGGACCCCTGTGCCGGGCCGTGTTCCGGCTGTCCGGATCGCGTGGTGTGTCATTGTTTCAAGGTGACGGAAGAGACGGTCGTGGCCGCGATTCGTCGGCACGGCCTGGTCACGGTTCGCGAAGTTCGCCAGATGACCGAAGCCGGCGATGGCTGCACTTGCTGCCATGCCGAGATCCGCGAGTTGATCGAGATTCACGCCGAGTCGCCGGTGAAGAAGGCCGAGTTTCAAGTCGCGTGAGTCGTGGATTCCATTCTTGGCTGCCTCCC
>Ga0105046_10005428_pt1 | contig 20157 bp, 19 predicted proteins | sample MAT03_FD_78385 | JGI IMG/M metagenome (GOLD analysis project Ga0105046, IMG submission 78385) | Freshwater microbial communities from Lake Fryxell liftoff mats and glacier meltwater in Antarctica - MAT-03 (megahit assembly) | ecosystem: Environmental > Aquatic > Freshwater > Ice > Liftoff... | reverse complement strand
AGTCCCTCCACCAAACTCAATCAGGTCGAAATTATCTTCAAAATGAGATTTATTTTCCAACTAAAATCCCTCTGTGTCCTCCGTGCCTCCGTGTTAAATAGTCCCTCCACCAAACTCTCCAAAATTCAATTAATAATTTTTCCGGCTACAATATCATCACCCGATTCAAAAGAGTAAATCATCATTCCTTTAGCGATTCCTGACAAAGAAACTTCAAATTGATCCCCACCGTTTACCTTTTCTTTTTTATACAGCAACTTCCCCTGACAATTTACAATTTTGAAATTCGTAGAATTTAAACCATCACGTACTTTCAATACCAGATTATCATTAACCTTGTTAATTATAAAATCGGAAGATGAAATTTCAGCTAAAGAAGTTGGAGAACAAAACTGCTCAAGCTGAAACAGAACACCGACTTCAGCAGGGGAGATTTCACGATCATACAATCTCATATCATCAATAACACCATCAAAATAAAAGGGCGCATTAGCCGCATCAAACCCACCACCAATCCACAAATTACGTTGACGATTTATGCAATTCGAACTTGTTGATTGTGTTAGATCTAACACCCCATTTTTGTAAACGTTCATGCCTGTGGACGGATTGATAGTATAAACATAGTGTTGCCATAAATTTGAAAAAGCAGTGCCTACCATAATCAAGCGACCTCCCGAATTGCAATTCCCAAAATCCCAAATAGTGGAAGAAATACCGACATGATCGTAATATGCCATCGCATTAAAACGATCTGCAAAATCATCGGGGATAGCCATCAATATAGTTTGCAATTTTACTTGATTCGGTTGAATCCACACGCTAATAGAAAAGGATGTCGATTGAGTAAATGTTGAAAGTGCTCCAATGTTTATATAATCATTCACACCATCAAATTGATAAGCTGCATTTAAAATTCCGAATCGATCTGTTGTGAGTATCGGACCCATTACAGAACCGTGATGACCGTTTCCACTTTGATCGTTTGCGTTTCCTGTAAAAGGATAACAGGCCAGTAAACCTGAGTTCAAATTTATCTGTGAAAACAAATCAGGTATTGTAAAAAACACCATGAGCACTAATATCCATTTTTTCATACCTTTAGTTTATAAAAACTACCTATTATTCAAATATTGATAGGTTGGAAATAGAGGCTATTCCAGTATGGGGAATAACAACTTGCAGCAAAAACCAGTTGTTAAAAATAGAAAGAATAGTTTAAACCACCAAATAATGTTAAGAATCCATGTTGCTACTGAGGCTAGAATTGAGTTAATTCTCTATTTTTGCAGATAAATAACTAGCATCTTATGAAAAAGTATTGCCTCATCCTTCTAATTCCTTCCCTACTTCTGGCCTCTTGCGGCTCTGATAAACAACCAGTTACAAATGAAATACCAGATTTCCTAGCATCCAATATCGACACCACTATTCGTCCGGGCGATGACTTTTTCTTGTATGCCAACAACGGCTGGTTCAAAAACAATCCTATTCCTGCCAGCGAGCAGGGGAACGGTTTATGGCAGCTGATTAGAGATACTATCAATGCCCAGGTGAAGCAAATTTGTGAAAATGCGGCCTCTATTAAGGACGCAGAAAAAGGAGGTAACAAACAAAAAATCGGCGATTTCTTTTATTCAGGAATGGATAGCGTGACAATTAACGCAGCTGCGTTATCTAATCTGAAACCTGAAATGGATATGATTGATGGCATTAAAGATGCAGCCGGAGTGGCTAATGCAACTGCAATAATTCATAATCTATCCGGTGCACCTATGTTTGGTTTTTATGTTGGCCAAGATGATAAGATCAGTAATAAATATGCCATTTTTATTTCTCAGGGTGGATTGAGTTTGCCCGATAGAAGTTTTTATGTTGATATGGATGAGAGAGCAAAAGGTATACGTGAAAAATTCACTCCTTATTTGGTGAATATGTTTACCATTATGGGTTATGATGCTACTAAAGCAAAAAGTGCAGCAGAAAATGTGGTCAAGCTAGAAACCGAAATCGCAAAAGTTTCGCGCAAGCGTGAAGATACCCGTGATCCACATGAGAATTACAACAAAATGGATGTTGCATCATTAAAAAAATCAACACCTAATTTCGACTGGACCACTTTTATGACAACAGTTGGTTTACAAAATCCCGATACAGTTATTGTTGGTCAGCCTGAAGTTTTAAAAGCATGGAATGGGTATTTGAAATCTGTTCCAATGGATGTGTGGAAAGATTACCTCAAATTTCATCTGGTACGCGGTGTTGCCAGTTACTTGGATGACAAAACCTATGCGGAACATTTTAATTTTTTCAGCAAAGGGATTCGTGGTATTCAGGAACCTAAACCAAGGTGGAAACGTGTAACGGATCAAACTAATAATTCACTTGGAGAGTTAATTGGACAGGTGTATGTTGATGAATATTTACCAAAAGGCACAAAAGAAAAATTGACGGAGATTGGCAACTCCATCAAAGTTGTTTATGCCGAACGCATTAAGCAACTTGATTGGATGAGTGATGCTACTAAAGAAAAAGCTTTGGTAAAATTAAATTCTGTGGTGATGAAAGTAGGTTATCCTGATAAATGGAAAGATCTGAGCACATTACAAACCGACAGAACTTCATATGTACGCAACGTTATGAATGCAAATTCTTGGGAGATGAGAGATATGATTGCGAAATTTGGTAAGCCTGTCGATCGCACCCTTTGGGAGATGACTCCACAAACATACAACGCATATTACAATCCATCCAACAACGAAATTGTTGTTCCGGGAGCAAACATTATAGTTCCCGGTTATGAAAGAGTTTTGGCTGATGATGCAATCCTGTATTCTATCATCGGTGGCTCTACATTTGGACATGAAATCACTCATGGCTTCGATGATCAGGGTAGTCAGTATGATGATATAGGTAATTTGAATAACTGGTGGACCAGCGAAGACAGCACACGCTTTTTTGCAAAAACCAAAATGGTGGTTGAACAGTTCAACAGTTATGTTGTTGTGGATAGTCTTACTATCAATGGCGAAATGACACAAGGTGAAAATATTGCAGATATTGGTGGAATCATGATGGGATATGAAGCCTTTAAAAAAACCAAGCAATACACCGAAAAACAAATGATCGGAGGCTTAACTCCTGATCAACGCTTCTTCCTTGGTTATGCACTTGCGTGGATGATCAATGATCGTCCCGAAGCATTGGCAGCACAAGTTAAAAGCGATGTGCATTCACCGGCAAAATATCGTGTTATAGGACCGCTGGCAAACATGACAGAGTTTTATACTACATTCGGCGTGAAAGAAGGTGATGCGATGTATAGAAGCGAAGACCAACGTGTGAAAATTTGGTAATTTGGATATGAAGAGTAATGAGTGATAAATTGAAAAAAACGAAATTCACGTCTTGAAGTCAGGCATGCGTTAAATAAATAAAGAATATATATGAAATCAAAAATTATTATAACCGCATTAATTCTATTTGTAGGCGTACTTATATTCCAAACAATTTCTCCTGAAAACACAATCCCCACCGCAGTTGCCGATACTACCGATGTAAATCCAAACGGTTCTAGTGAGATGTCGAAATTGATGCGTGATATGCAGAAATATACTACGGATGCCAAGTCGGATATTAAGGCAGGTAAGTCCCCTGCGTCTTATCCGGCAGAATTCGATAAAGTGCATACTGCAAAAATATCGGATGGTGTAAGCATGAGTGAGTTTTACAAACAGTTCGCCGATTTATATGTGATGGCTGTTAAAAATTATGCCTCCTCTACACCCGCAACGCGAGTTGAAACTTATAACAATATGGTCGCTTCGTGTCTGGCTTGCCATTCGCAACATTGTCCGGGCCCCGTGCCTGCTATACGTAAGATGACTATAAAAGAATAGTTTACAGGAATTGGGAAGCAAATTTAAGTTGCATTATTTGCATCAATAATAAATCATTTTTTTGAATTTGTTACTTCATCCACAGAGTATAAAACGTGTCAATAGGCTTTTGAAGTAACTGGAGAAACATTTAAATTTTTAAATTATGAAGGATCCCATAATAAGAATTTCAACTCTTCATGATTTGGAAAAAGTTGCCTTTCTCTTTGACCAATACCGTATTTTTTACGGAGCGAATTCGGATTACAATGGTGCGTTGAAATTTTTAGGTGAACGGATTTATGAGAACGAATCGGTTATTTTCGTTGCAGTAGAACCAGATGGACATTTTTCAGGATTTGTTCAACTCTATCCCATTTTTTCTTCAGTAAAATTAAAACGTCAATGGTTGTTGAACGATTTGTTTGTAGCCGAAGATTTTCGCAAAAAAAGCATTGGTAAAAAACTCATTGAAGCGTGCAAAGACTTTTGTCACGAAACCAATTCCGTAGGATTGCTTTTAGAAACCGCCAAAACAAATACCTCTGCCAATAACTTGTATCTCAATGCCGGATTTAATGTGATGTATGAACAGAACTTTTATTTCTGGTCGGCAGAAGAGGAGGATTAGGATCAAAACTTATGTGAAAGCTCTTTTCACAAACAGGAAACTCCTTTTATTTGCAATCGTTTAAAAAAATACTTTGACAACACTTAAATTTCAGATAGAAGAAAAAAATGAAATGTTGAAATAACTAAAAATGATCAATGAAAAATTGATTGAGTTTAAAAAAATAAAAATACACCAAACATGTTATATTACGTGATAACATAATCGTTAAAGTAAAACCCGAATAATAAAGCACCTCTCCAATTCCATGAAATTAGTTCAGGAGGTGGGCGGAAAATTATTCGGTTGGTGAAACAGGATTAATTTGTTTGATTGTTTTCATAAATTGCGTGAGTATATCATTGGGAATAATGATTTTGATCTCATTTTATTTAGAAATTATTTTTTATGGTTAAACCATTCGAATTTTACTGAACCCTTAAAGGAGAAACCTAAAAACTCATTTTTTTATCGCTAAAACACAATTTTTTAAGTCAAAACAGTAAATCATGTAACAAAATGTTAAAATAATGTAACAAAATATGTGTCAGAAAAGGGTTAATTTGCATTTGCATTGTTCTGTTAATCAAGGCATTCTAATTGTAAGTTATTTAGTTTAAATTTCAAAATGTTAGTAAGGATTAATTTAACCATTTTTTTATTTGGCGACATTTGTATAAACATAAGTATTGTTGAAGCATCGGTTTGAAAAGTAGATTAAAAAATAAAATTGTCAAATTTGGAAAGTAATTACCAATCAAAAAAGTATTTATTTTCCAAGGGACTTGATCAGTATTTTCTGGACGTTCATAGATCCTGGAAATTCAACATGCGCTTTTTTAAAGAAGTTTTCAAATCACCTGTACATTGGAAGGAAATAATTAATCAATGTTTTGAAGTAGGATATAAATCACTTGCATTAATTACTGTAACTGGTTTTATCACCGGAATTGTATTTACAAAACAATCGCGCCCCTCTTTAGAAGATTTTGGTGCACAGTCGTGGCTACCCTCGTTGATCGGCATTGCAATCATCAAGGCATTAGGTCCGCTCGTGACAGCACTTATATGCGCCGGCAAAGTTGGTTCCAGCATAGGCGCCGAACTAGGTTCCATGAAAGTTACGGAACAGATAGATGCCATGGAAGTTTCAGCAATAAACCCATTCAAATATTTGGTAGTAACCCGTGTATGCGCAACTACACTTGCCATTCCAGTTCTGGCATTATACTGCAGTGCTGTTGCACTTACCGGATCATTCATAAATATATACATGGAAGAATCTACCAGCTTCCTTAGCTTTGCGCAGAACACATTTAAGACACTGACTTTTATTGATATCTTTTCTGCGGTAGGAAAATCAATTGTATTTGGCTATACTATCGGAATTGTTGGTTGCTACAAAGGATTCCATGCCGTTCAGGGAACAAGGGGTGTCGGAAAGGCCGCGAATCAGGCTGTGGTTCTAGCCATGTTTCTGATTTTTGTTGAAGAAATTATTATTGTTCAAATTGCTAACTGGATAAGGCTTTACTAATATCATGGAGCAATTGAACGAACATATAATTGATAAATCTGAATCAGTGATTTCCATCCATGGGCTGTATAAATCCTTTGATGAGTTGCATGTTTTAACAGGCGTCGACTTTAATGTCTTCAAAGGAGAAAATGTTGCGGTACTTGGAAAATCAGGAACAGGGAAATCGGTTTTAATAAAAATTATAGCCGGATTACTTAAGCCCGATAGAGGAGAGGTGATTGTGTTGGGAAAGCATGTTGACAAATTGGATCCTAAAGAGCTGGATGCATTACGACTTCATATTGGATTTTCTTTCCAAAGCAGTGCCTTATATGACAGCATGAATGTGTATCAAAATCTTGCATTTCCGCTTACGATGAATGTGAAAAACCTAAGCAAAAAGGAAGTTGATGTTGCCGTAAATGAAACCCTCGACGCAGTTGGTCTCTTGGACAAAATAAAGCAGATGCCTGCTGATTTATCCGGGGGGCAAAGAAAGAGAATTGGCATTGCCCGTACGTTAATTTTGAAGCCTCAAATAATGCTATACGATGAGCCTACTTCCGGGTTAGATCCTGTAACGAGTGCCGAAATTAATGAGTTAATAATTAAAGTGCAAAAGCAATATAATACGAGTTCGGTTATTATCACTCACGATCTCACATGCGCCAAAACTACCAGCAACCGCATTGCTATGCTATTGGATGGTAAATTTTTAAAGATGGGTACATTTGAAGAGGTATTTGAATCGGACAATGAACAGTTAAAGAGTTTTTTTAATTACAATTTTATTCAATAAATCATGAATGAATCATCAAATAAACGCACTGTAATAGTTGGTACTTTTATATTCGTAGGGTTGCTATTTCTGGTTGCAGGAATACTTATGGTAGGAAATCTGCGCAATACCTTTAAGAAGAAAATGCCTATAGTTGCCCATTTTGAAGATGTGGGCGGATTGCAAACCGGAAATAATGTTTGGTTCTCCGGAGTAAAAATAGGCACCGTATCCAATTTACATTTTTATGGAACATCTCAGGTTGAAGTAACCATGAAAATTGAAACTAAAGCGCAACAGTATATCCGTAAAGATGCCAAAATTAAGCTGGGTACCGATGGATTAATTGGTAATAAAATTCTGGTCATTTATGGAGGCACTTCAAATACATCTGAAGTTCAGGAAGGCGATACGCTCGAAGTTGAAAAAACATTTTCATCTGAAGATATGATCAACACACTGCAGGAAAATAATAAAAATTTATTAGCGATTACATCCGATTTTAAAACCATCAGTAAAAAAATTGCCGGAGGTCAGGGAACCATAGGGAAACTCTTGGAGGATGATTCAGTTTATGAGAACATCAACGCAACAACAGCTTCACTACAAAAGGCATCTGCTAAAGCACAACAACTCATGAGCTCCCTTGCCGCATTCAGTGAAGGACTGAATAAAGAAGGTACATTAGCAAATGAACTCACAACAGATACAGTAGTTTTTAATTCTCTGAAGACTACAGTTCTTCAGCTGCAGCAAATAGCAGATACTGCAACTATTTTTATATCAAATTTAAATGAGGCAGGAACCAATCCCAAAACTGCAATTGGTGTTTTATTGCATGATGAAGAAGCGGGAGCCAATATAAAAGAAACTTTAAAAAATTTGGAAACAAGTTCCAAAAAGTTAGATGAGGATCTGGAAGCTATTCAGCACAATTTTTTATTGAGAGGCTTTTTTAAAGACAGGGATAAAGCAGCAAAAAAAGATTCCATTAAAAATAGCAAGGGTAGTGACTAAGAATATTAGTAAATAGTTCATTATTTTTTTATCTGAACAGATCTCCCTTTTTAATTACATAGTTAATATTCCCAACAGACATTGTAAAATCCAGAAAATAATATAGATTTCTCTTATTTCTTCTGCTTGGTGGTATATCCTTCCGAATCAAAGCTTTTCTGATTAAAATTGTCTTCTAAATTGGCTATTCAACCAGTCTATTACTTTTATCAAAAATTAACTATAATCTAATGAAAACTAGCATGTTCTCCAAAAAACGTTTGCATTCGCTATTGTTTTATTTATCTTAAATCATTTTGCTATTGCTCAAAATGCAACTAAACTAAACTTGCATGTCAGAAATGTATGTGAATACTATGGTCAATTTATATTCTGCAACGGAACCGATAGTTCAGGAATATCATCTTCTTTTGGAAGTGCCGGATGTGTTTATAACTCCACTTATACACACATAGATTCTACTTCTGTTTTGAATAAAATTAAACATGTTGAAATGGACGAATCGAATGCATTCAATACTACTCCCAAATTGTTTTATTTAAGTGACGGAGAAAAAGTTATTTCATATTATACCCATTTCCCAAATTTTTCCATTTGTGACCCTATCATTGTCTCTGGAGATACTCTCTTTACTGATAGTATTAACGATTTTAAGATAGATTATAACTCACTTGTTATGATCAGAAATACTAATCAATTAGGGAATTTGATTGTATACGACACTGCTTCTTTTGATACGTTATCGATATTAAATTTGAATATGGTACCTAAATTTATGGATGTTCAATTTGGTTTCGCAGCAATTGCAGGAATTAACTCCAATAATGATTGGATATTAAATGTTATTGAACTAAGTCCGGGACTTCTGGTTGAATTTGGTACTTACGGTCCTTTGGCTAACAACCCTGTTTCCTTAAAATATGGTTCGCAAAAAATTTATCTTGTCTCACAACCCGGCGACAGCGCAATTTACATGAATACATATAATTTCACAGGTAACGCTATCACTTCAACCGGAATTTATTCTTCATCAGGTGTGAACACCTATGCATGGTTGGGCCACATTTTTCATTATCAACCCGAAGCCGATTTGTCGGGAAATAATTTGGATTCACAAGTACTCCAATACAATGCAGCTCTTTCACAACAAGGTAATTCCTTCTCAATAAATAAACGATTACATCAATTGTCTTATGGCGGTGTAGACGGAACTTCCCCTTTGTTCATGCAGTAGAAGAAAGTATTTATAATAACAAAGTTTACGTTTACTCACACTTCAATTACTCATTAGCCGACTCATTCATTACTGCTATTGCAACACAGGTTAATTTTGTAAAAAGCGACTTCAGGTGTTTTGTGAGTTAGGAAGAATATGATGATAATTTGGTCACATTAGTTGTGTACCCAAATCCTGTGAACGAAATTATTACCATCAAAGCTTCAGGGTTAATTTGTGGACGAGATTATAAAATGGATATTGTAGATTTATCGGGAAAAGTATGGTATGCTCAAACCATTCAAGCAAAAATGAGTTTTGAAATACCTCTTGAAGCACTTCCCTCCGGTATATATATTTTCAGAATTCATACCAAAAAAGGATTTTCTTACTGAAAGAGTGGTAAAAGGATAGTTTATCGATTTGTACATTATGATTAATGTCAAAATAAAAATGCCGTGCTTTAAGAAATTTATATTTCCATAAAGCACGGCATTGATTTAATTTAACTACTCCATCAATTAACCATCAACTTCTTCATACTTCTTCCTTTTTCATTCGAAAGCTCTATGAAATATGTTCCGGAAGGAAACGATTTTACATTTATTTTTACGGAATTAGGACCTTCTTCAAAAGAATAACTTCGTGCATAAACTTTTTGGCCTAAGGCATTATAAATTCTAACAATATTTCCATCCGCTGATTGGCAAAAGAATTCAATATTGATAAATTCATCAGCCGGATTTGGATACACATCCATATCTAAAATAAATTCTTCTGCATGATTGATACCTGTACTCGTAACAACTTTATTAGCTACCAGATTGGTGTAAATTGGAGCATTAAAATCAAAAATTATATGGGCGTTGTTGGTAATATAACTATTAACTGCCACATTTGATTTTGGTTTAATTCGAAACTCTACATAGCCATGGCTGCCCGGCTCATTGACTGATGCCGGTGGCAGATTGATGCCAAAAAAGTTAAACTCTAACTTATTTGGAGAAGTTAAACTCATAGAACAAGGCCGGCTGCTGGAAACGAATTCTAAAGAGCTTAATTCCAAATCGAAGTCGAGCAAATCAAGTATTCGAACTACCTGAGCAGGAGCCGTGCCGAGATTTTGAAAATTTACTTTGTAACTTATCCATTGTTGACTAGTTATGAAGGATAGGTCAATATCTCCTTCGGGCATCACCTCTTTGCAGTTTGGATCAAACGATGATACAACAATATCGGTGAATGAATCTGCATTATTAACCGTAGTAACATCAACCAACGATGAATTTATAATAGCCGAACAAGTAACAGTATTACCAAGTTGCGCGAGTGTGTCGACTTCTGTTGATACAGAAATAATTCCTGTTGCAAAAATGGCCATAGAAGAAACAGACCAGGTTATTGTGTTTCCTGCCGAAGAAGCAGGAGCGGGTACAGATGAAACAAATTGAACTGTTGGGTCAAGTGTTAGAACAATATCAACATTATTTTGAACGGTTGTTCCAACATTACTATAGTTGATAACAATAGGATAGGTGTTGCCCGGAATTGGCGGTGTTACACTATTGACCGTAATCTCCAAATCATTCATATTAGGAATAGGTTGAAGAATAAAATCATTTCCACCATAGTAGATACCATTTCCTGAAGTAGTAACAGAATAAGATGAAGGATTCATAGTTGTGTAAAGAGGAGGATTTGGTAAAGAAAGAGTAAACTGTCCTGCCGCAGTTTGAACATCATATTTCCCGCTTGACGAAGTAAGGGTATATGAATTTCCCGGGCCCATATGAACCACTACTTGAGATGCCGGAAAATCACCAACATCGAACATATTGTTTAAATTTAAATCATAATAAACTCTACCTGCTAAAGTATCCGGATTTACGAAACCACCAACCACCACCACCTCATCATCTCTTCTTACCGATCCAATCAACACACCGTTTCTGTATTCATTTACCTTAAAACCGATCACCGAAATTTGTAGCATTGAAGGAGTAAATAATATCTGTCCGCTTACAGGATCAAAAATTGTAGGTGATAGCGTTGCTAACGGTTGATCGTAAGTGTAGGGAGGAGTGAATGGGATGATTTGTGTAGATGTACAGCCAGCCCCATCAATAGTTGTGAATTCATAGCTTAACGAATCCCCATCCACATCATATGCACTGTAATCAATAATGGCGGGTATACCTGCACAATAATAATTTATCGGCACGGCGTTAAACTGAGGAGAAGAATTGGTAGGGTAATTGAGGTTGTCAAATGAAGTTTCCACTCTTGCATTGTAGATATCCGGGTCTACCAAATTAGTGATTGCTGCATTGCGACAACATTCTGAATAAGCAACAACCCAGTCGCTACATGGGGGTACTGAGATCAGACCTACATAATTATATTCTTCAAAGGCGAATACACTTCCGCCATTACATGTGGTGGCTCCTACGCCTGCACACGAATTGAATGGAACTTCAAATCCTGAGTTAGCAATGTCCATTAGTAAAATGGTATTTAGTGGAGCAACGCATCCCGAAAGTGAAGTAAAACATAATGATACGGAAGCCGGTGCCGCAATACCTGAACAATCACGGTACATCTTTAACTTAAACAGATATCCCCCTGAAGTATATTCATAAGTAATTCTCATTCCAACAATGTGAGAAGCATTGACTATGCCGGTGCTAAAAGTGAGCAGAAGCAATAAAGCGAGTAGTTTCGTTTTCATAGTGAGAAGCTTTAAATTTTACGTTAAAAGTAAATAACTCAAAATTGAAAACAATAGGCTAAAAGTACTAAAGTGATATAATTTAAATCGCTATTAATCAAGAGAATAGACAAATATTCGTAGCGTATGTTGTTTCCCTTCAATCCTAATATTTCTAAAAGAAAATAATCTATTACCAATGAAAAGGCTTTCAGGAAAAGCAATATGAAAAATTACTTATTCAAAATAAAATAACTTCAATGCTAAATATGTAAAATCAAAGAGCCATCAAGAAAAGTCCTTCCATTTTAGATATAGCTCGTTTGGTCAACAGAAATATAATAACCAACACTGAAGCGAATAGTAAAAAGGGCAAATCGAAATGTAATAATGTTTTTTCCATTTCAACAGTACTGATCAAACCACCTAATCCAATTGGGATAAACACATCAAAAATATTGCTTCCTATAATGTTTCCAATTGAAAGTTGATAAGACTTTTTAAATGCGGCACCAATTGAAACTGCTAATTCAGGCAAACTGGCTCCTAAACTTATGATGGCAATACCAATAAATGATTGCGCTACTCCCCGTTTATCGGCCAGTACCATGGCATTATCTACAACAATTTTTGAAGATACTATCAACAATAAAAATCAAATGACTGTGAAAAGAACTAGTTTTATCCCGGAGTAATCCGTGCTTGAAGAATTATCATGCTGGTTTTTATCATTAGATTTTAAAATGGTTAAATAATAAAAAATATATACTGCAATAAGTGCAGCTCCATCAATACGTGAAATATGTCCGTCAAAACCGGCTATAAAGACTAAAGGCAATGAACCGATCAATGCTATACCATCTCTAAATAGTACATCTCGTGATAATTTGAGTGTCAAAAACAAGGCTGCAACACCAAGAATAAAAGTAATTTGACTGATACTGCTTCCAATAGCATTCCCAGTTATAATTCCGGAGGTTTCAATTCCTCTTAAATGTAGTAAAGAAGCATCAACTGAGACAAAAACTTCAGGCAGATTTGTTCCTACAGCGAGAATTGCTACTCCGGTGGTAGTATGAAAGGTTAAATTTTTTAGCTGTACCTAAAGCGGCCTTCATCGCCCATTGTGTACCGAACCACAAACCTAATAATCCTATTATTATCCACAGCATATGAATTTATAGAATTAATAGGAAACAATATTATTTTCTAAATGATAATAAGGGAACCCAGGTATGAAAAGCCATAGTACGGGTTACACTCTTGTCAAATAAACGTTCAAAGAAGGTTAACTTATGCGTAAACATTGCTATAATATCTGCTCTTGAATCGGCCATGTACTCTTCAATCGCTTCTTTAATATCCTCGCTTTTACGAATTGCAACAATTATTTTCTGGTAATTAAATTGCTCCATGAGTTCAGTTTTCAATTTCTCCGAATCGAATTTTTTATTTGTTTCGGTTGGCAATATATGCAACACATGTAACGTAGCATTTAAGCTTTTCACAAAGTTTATCATTGAATTGAGTTCTTTTTTAGCAGATTGCATATCCGATGCATAGACAATATTTTTCATCTCATTAAATCGAGCAAACTCAGGTACCGTTATCACAGGAATTGTACTATTGCTAATTACAGCAGTGGCATTGCTCCCCATCAAAACTTTTTTCATCCCTGATGCTCCTTTGGTTCCAACTACAATAAAATCAACTTTATACTTTTTTGCAATACTTTCTATAACATCCTCAACCGTATAACCTTCCACAACTTGAGAGGAGATATTCAATTTTGCACCAACCTGTTCTCGAATTTCTTTAATGAGTGCATCAATGTCCTGGTTTGCATTTTCAATCATTGTATCAATAATTTTACGCATCTTTACCTCTATCTGACCTTTGGAAGGAGCATCAAAATAAACTGCATGGACTAATATCATCTCCCCTTTTAGTTTTTTACAAAGAGAAGCAGCATATAATACCGCTACTTTAGATAATTTAGAGAAATCTGTTGGCACCAATATTTTCATAATAGTATTTGTTTAATAATTGTTTTGTAAATATAGCGAAATCAACCGATTCTGCAAAAATAATAAAAAATCCAGTAATATTATCATGATATTAGTCATAAATATCGTGAATATTCAATCATTTTAGCTACTAAAATACATTAAATCAATCTCGAGATGACTACATTTCAATTTGCTAAAGAATTCGCCTTAACATTTGAAGAAACGGATGAAGCTCCTCACATGGAAGTAATTTCCATTCGAGTAAAGAAAAAAATATTTATCACCTTGAATGAGAAGAAAAACAGGATATGTGTAAGATTAAGTCCGGTGGACCAGGATGTATTTTGCTCTTTTGATTCTTCAATAATTTACAAGGTGCCAAATGGCTGGGGAAAATATGGCTGGACACTGATAGAATTAAAAAAAATTCGGAAGGAAATGTTGAAAGATGCCATTACATGTGCGTATTGTGCCGTGGCACCTCAAAAGCTAGGGGCAAAATATTTACCGAAGCTGTAGCACATGTTTAAGCGATCATTAATTTGATTATGATTGAGCACAAAAATTAATTGCACTATTTCACAAATACTAATTTGGAATATTTTATATCATTAAACACCACATTTATTACATAGGTGCCCGATGAAATATTTTCAATTTGCAACATTGCATTTGATTTTCCGGAATTGATTTGTAGTTCTTGCGATTTACAAACGCGCCCGCACAAATCAACCAATTGAATACTAAGGTTCGCATCGTTTATTGATTCCATTTCAAAATAAAACACTCCATTACTTTCTGTAAAGCTATTGATCAAACTAACATTTGAACTCTTTGCGTCATCAAAATGAACTTTTATCATGCTAAAAAAGGTTTGATCCCCATTAAAATCGATTTGTTTCAATCGGTAATAAGAATTGCCCGGGTATGGGTTTAAATCAACATCTTCATATTCATTAATAACGGTACTGTTTCCGGCTCCTTTCTTATTTAATACAGAAGTAAAATCAATACCGTTCTTTGATTTCTCCACAGTGAAAAGATCACAATTAATTTCTGAAGCCGTTTTCCAATTCAAATCAACTTGCTTTTCATTCGGCAAAGCAGTAAATGATATCAATGAGACAGGTAATGGTCCGGTTAAAAGATTTCCACTACCTAAAGTGTAATAGCCATCAGCATCTAAATTTATACTGTTAAAAATTACTCTATCACCACTAACTGATGTTGCATTAGTTAGTACAGTCCAGTTTCCGGTTTGGCCCGCTCTGTAAAGAAGAGAATAATCAGCAGCAGCTCCGGCACTAACAACACCCATTCCTGCATCACCTAAATCAAATTCAACAGTATTATTCAATACTGCTCCTGTATTAGTAACATCAATGTACCAAATTCTATCCAGCCTCGCACGATCCGGACCGACTAGCCCTCCTACATCAAAAGTGTTAAGTGAATTTACTTTACAAGCATGACCTGCAAAAATATAATCGCCATCATCTAATCCACTGTTAATGGCTATTTTTAATCCTGCACAAGTCGTTGACTCGAATGAAACGCTATTTCCCGAACTATCTTGACCCAATCCGGCTACATCGAAATCATAGTTACCCCTACCTCCATTATCACCTGCATAATAATTATTTAACGTTAGTGGAATATTATATTTTGCTGATAAGTAATTATTGATAATTATCCTCGATGCATTGTTAAGACTGGTTCGAAAAATTATTACTTCACTTATATATCCTGCAAATGCTCGATTATCGGCACTGTGTGTGGCCCCAATCAACAACGGAGATGGTTTGTCGGGAACAAACGAACTTGTTTCAAATCCTGTTTTTCGAAGTTCTTCGCCTTGGTAAATTTTGCTTCTGGATGCAGCCGGCAGAGTTCCATCGTAAAATGCATCAATAATATAATTATTGTGATTGGAAAATACCGCCGGATTGGTATTAAACCGGTTTCCAAGTCCATCAATATCCAGATAGCAATAATTTGAAGTCCAGTAAAAAAGCATAAATGCTTCGTCGATGTCTATAGTATTTCGCTTGGAAATAATGCACCGAGCCAGATTTCCGTCCAGATTCTTCATCCTGGTAACAGTAAAGAAACTGTATCCATTGGTATTATCAAGAAGTGCGTTGTCGGGAGCCGCTAAAAAATCATTTTGTCCGGCAGTGTTTACATTATCAAATTCAATAGATGGAAACCCGTTCATAAATGAGGTGCGATACCTTGGGCGCTGAATAGCAGTTGGCTGAGAAACATTAATATTGTTACCGGACTGATCGTTCCAAAAATTGATGGTAGCACTATCAATTGTGGAAGATGTTCCGGCATCGGCCTTGAGCCACAGGACGTTATTAACCGATGATCCAACACCAGCAGGACCCGTTTGAGCCGTGCATGGAGTATAATCGAAGCCAATGGTGGGAAGAAGCAACAAGCAAACAATAAGCCTCATATAGGATAATTAGTTAAGGGTCTCTGTTACGCCGTTAGTAATTTAATGTTACAAAAAAACCTGTAAAATGTATATGAAAATGCATTATAAAACAATTTCTTCACTTGGTATTCATGTGGCTATATGAAAATAATTGTGATTTTGTAAAATGTAACGAAGATTCCAGCAATTTTCATTTCTTGAATGCTTTGAAAAAGCTCATCCGAAAAAATTGTCAATACGGAAAAAGGGTATCCACTGTGAGTTGCTATAATATTGATAAAAAGCTATTTAAATGTGTTCCCATCATTAATATTTCCACTTTTAAAACCTTTTTTAAACCAAAACATCCGTTGTTCACTGGTGCCATGAGTAAATGATTCGGGAACAATGTAACCCTGCGCCTCCATTTGTAGCCGGTCGTCACCAATTGCATTGGCTGCATTGAGTGCTTCTTCAATATCACCTTCTTCCAAAATATTATTAATAGATTGGGCATGATGCGCCCATAGCCCGGCATAAAAATCGGCCTGCAACTCCAGCATCACAGAGGCTTTGTTGTATTCTTCTTCACTAACGGTTCCGCGTAGCTGCTGAACTTTGTCTGATGCCCCCAATAAATTTTGAACATGATGGCCAATTTCGTGTGCTATGACATAAGCCATAGAAAAATCGCCGGGAGCATTGAAACGATTTTTTAGATCAGAATAAAAGCTCAGATCAATATATGCTTTTTTATCGGCGGGACAATAAAAGGGACCACTCGCCGCGGAGGCAAATCCACAAGCCGATTCTACTTGTCCGGTGAAGAGCACCAGCTTAGGATGCTCATACCGGGCATTCAGCTGTTCCATAAAAACCTTTTCCCATACCACTTCAGTTTCTTTAAGCACTACGGAAACAAATTGCGAAGCTTCATCATTCAATTCACTTGTTGCAGTAGTTTGTTCCGTAGGCGAGTTAACATTCACCTGGTTGAGAAGTTGTGTAGGATCAGACCCTGTTAACAAAGCGATTATCACCACAACTACAGTACCTACCAGGCCCAAGCCGGCGCCCATTTTACCACTCATGCCTCTTCGGTCCTCGACATTGCCGCTACCTTGTCTGTTTTTCCATTTCATAATAATACGATGTTGAACTTCAAATATAAATAGGCACATATTAAGTTGAGCCACCCTATGAAACCTCAACCCCACATGGTTTGAAGCATGTGCATTAACCATATACTGTTGAGGCTCTAAATTACACAATAATTAACTGAAAGTCAATATTTACTGGCTTATTCAATTTTTAGCTATTTTTTCGGCAAAGATTCATGTAATGTCCTCCTGGGAATATCTGGCTCATATTTATGAAATATCCAAAAATATCTTCCGGATGGAGTGATTGCTCTAACTCCTATTCCATTATGCTTTCCTTCGCTTTGTTTGATGTAAAATTTGTCATAATAATCAAACCAACGAATAATCTCGTTGTATAATAATACTGTATAATGAATTTTTAATTCCCATTCATCAAAGCTCATTTGACGTAAGAGATGTTGTTTGCCATCAAAATTTAACAAACCAATATCTCTTTTAAACATAAAGTTATACTGAGAATGACCTATTGCATTTCTCATTTGACTCAAATAACAATTATTGATTAAAATGTAAAACAATGGAGCGACTACTTTTGAGTCGTCTCGAATGTGTTTACGAACAATATTTGACCGACTACCAATTTGAAAATTCCAATCATATGTTTTACCACTTGCAAGTCTTACTAATTGATATAATTTTTTTATAATCATATCACTTTCCCAAAATTTTAGGTAGGTTAACATTTCAACATGTATACTGTTTTTTTCAACAGCATAGTTGTTATCAATATCATTAACAGAATCAGCAATAAAATCAATTCTTGTTCCTGGTGGTTGGGTAAAACTTCTAACTACATCAAAAAACTCATAAAATGCATGTTCTGAATGCACTACTTCATCATTGAAGCCAAAAACATATGGACGATTGAAAGATTCATTTTCTTTATTGTAAAATGCATGTAGAAGTATTAAAAAAATATCTCCATCATCCGATTGATTCTTAAAGGCTGAATCAAATAATTCTTTAACGGCTTTTTGAACTTCATCTGAAAGTTGGATTATTGTATCCTCAAATAACATATTACTATTATGAAATTAAAATTGATTGCAATTATCATTGTGATTTATGGATATATTCATATTATAATCATTAGAGAATGGGAGCAAAAATACAAAAGTATAAATAAAATTAATCACTCAAATTAAGACTTTTTAATAAATCCACTATATATCAACTTTTAATTTTGCATATCTTCATATGTCACCGTTGTTGCAATGGAAGTAATCAATTCACTTTTAGGCATATTTTTGAGCCGAGCTAAATCGCATTCTTTCATTAATTTTTCAATTGTTAAAAAATCTTCCTTTGCTACAGTATTTTTGTTGATTTTCCCCAATATAAAATATCTCAATTTTTTGATGCAAAAACTTAGATAGGTGAATGAAGCTCTATATTTACTAAAAATTTCAACCGAAAAGTCCATTTCGATAGGTTTATATTCACTTCCAAGATTATCTTTATGAGCTTTTAAGCCAAAATAATTTTCTATACTATATTCCTTCCAAGTTGCATGAACAAGGCTGTTTCTCAGTTCGCCAGACTTATAAATGCAGGATTTCAATTCCTTCCCCAAATTTTTTAAAAAATTCTTTTCCTCATCGCTATATATAATCCTTTGATGAATTTCGATATTACTATTAGAATGTAATTCCAAATGTTTATTTATAATTGTCAAAAGGTATTTTGAAATTGGAGATGCGGTAGAATCAGACATCAGTATAGCCACGTAATAAGGAGATAACCTTCCTGTATCAAATGAAATAATTTCATGAATCACTTCTCGTGTTTCATATAAGATATTCTCAAACGAGGAAACAAACATACCTAATCCTGCAAAAAGCGGTTGTGAAGTTTCTTCGTGTTTTACAATAATATTCTGAACTTCTGGAAAAGAAGTTAAAAATTTAAATTCATTTATTTGAGATATTTCATTTTTTATTGTGATTAACCAATTAGTGAACAATTCTTCAACCGTTTCTTTGTCTGGTGTCTTCCACATCCCAATGAAATTAATTTGTTTATTACAGTATCCAGGATTGTAAGGATTTAAATAAACTCTATTCAAACCTTTGTGTTGCCCACCTAAATATGAAATACGGAAGAAATAATTTGGTTCGGGACGAAAGGAAATCTTTGTTACAGCTTGACCATTTAATATTTCTTTTCCTATTTCAAAATATTCATCTCTATTAATTTCAGAATTCTGAATATGTTTCAAAATCATAACAGAATCTCTTGTATTCATACAACCAATAGCGTTTTCATTCATGACTTATCATTTCATTACAATATAATCTTTATCTAATTTGAATAATATTAAATTTTATATTTTGATTTCGACTTACCTAATAAAATTTCATCAAACGGAAAATTATTCCTATCACCGTAATTATAAGTTTCAAGTGGATTAGAATTTAAATTTCTAAAACTAATACTATTTGACTTGCCCCAGGTCTTACCTCCGTCATAAGAACAAAATTCCACTCCTACATAATAATTATATAAATTGTTAATATTTAGTTCAACTTTAAATATCTCATTACAGACATGGACCCTAATTTTTCTAAATGAAATTTTATTCTTACTTTTATCATACTCAAACCGGTCAACATAAAACTCTAATTTATCCTCTACAAAATAACCATACTTTTTAAAAACAAATTCAGAGTTACGTTCAGTTTTCCATTGACCTTTAAATAGGTCAGCCAATAAATTGGAGAATACGCGCAAACTGACCCACTGATTCCGCAGTAAACTGATCCACCTATTCCGCGGCAAATTGACCCACCCATTCCGCGGCAAACTGACCCACCTAAATTAAAGAAATGCTCTGCT